>Ga0209635_10001193_pt1 | contig 19217 bp, 10 predicted proteins | sample DeeMarSWOR230_32_FD_187463 | JGI IMG/M metagenome (GOLD analysis project Ga0209635, IMG submission 187463) | Marine sediment microbial communities from White Oak River estuary, North Carolina - WOR-2-30_32 (SPAdes) (version 2) | ecosystem: Environmental > Aquatic > Marine > Intertidal zone >...
CATTTGATATTGTGACTGTGAAAGATGGTTATGCCCGTAATTATTTATTTCCACGAAACCTAGCAATTCCTGCTACCGAAGCGCATATCCGTGGGTTAGAGAAGAATAAGAAACGTTTTTCCAAGAAGATTGAGAAAATCATAAGAATGAGTATGGATGTCGCCGAGCAGATTAATAATACGAGTATTAAGACGACAATCAAAACAGGGATTGATGGTAAGTCTTTCGGGAGCATTACATCTCAAGATTTGGTGCTTCTTTTAAAATCTGAGGGTATTGATATTGAGAAGAGAAATATAGTCCTTGAAGAACCAATAAAACAACCTGGTGTTTACAACATAAGAGTTCATCTCGCTGAAAAACTCGATGCAATGTTTAAACTGATATTAATAGAGGAAGGTGCTTAAATCTTAGAAGTTTTTGTTAACGCAGTTGTAGAAGATCAACAGAGCGGTAGTTTCATCGTATTCTTAAAAGAGAAATTTGGTGAGCGTTCGCTACCAATATGGATCGACGTCCCCGAAGCACTGGCTATAGCCCGTTCACTTGAGGGTATAAAGTATCCAAGACCACTCACTCATGATTTGCTAAAGATTATTATTGACACATTCCAGGCAAAAGTTGCGAAGATCGAAGTTGTAGCATTAAAGAGCCAAACATATTATGCCAAAATCTACATAGAGTCTGACAGCAAGGTTTTTGCAATCGATGCACGTCCGTCAGATTCAATAGCGCTTGCCCTAAGGACTAAGAGTGTCATATATGTTGATCCCAAAGTTATGGATGACAATGGAAGAGTGCTTGAAGGCGATACGAGCGTATCAGAGATGAAGCGTAAATTACGTGATACCAAGCCTGAAAAATTTGGTGATTTTGACCTTCCGTAGATAAAGCAAAGAAATATTAAGTATCATCAATGACAAAAAAGAAAATCTTGGATTTGAGCAAAGTCTCGAAAACTGAAAAAAGGATGATTGAAGAGATCCTGGAAATAAAGAAACGGGAAGTGAATAAGATTATGGTACCTACCAATGAGATTATTGCGTTTCCGTACTCCAAATTTTTGAATGAGGTTATTTTATCTTATGAGCAGTACCGTTATTCGCGATATCCGGTATACTTTCACAACATGGATCAGATTGTTGGCATTCTTTTTATTAAAGATATTATTTCATTCTGGCATGAATACAAGTATCATTCGGTGGTTGAGTTTGTGCGATTTCCGTATTTTGTCTATGAGGATCGCCCAGCGTTGGATGTTTTTCTTGAATTGCAGAGGCTTAGGATCTCTCTTGGTATTGTGATAGATGAATTTGGTGGAGTTTCTGGCATAATCACAATTGAAGACTTAATAGAAGAAATCGTTGGTGATATTGAAGATGAATTGGACAGAAGAAAAAAATCTTATGTAGAGAAAATATCTGATAGTGAATATGTCGTGAATACAAGAATGGAATTGGATGATTTTTCTGAATATTTCAATATGGCGATAGATGAAGATGATATAACAACGGTAAGTGGATTGATACTAAAAAATGCTGACCGCATACCAAGAGTAGGTGAAGAAATAAGGTATAAAGATTTAAAATTCAAAATTCTGGAAGGGACAAGAAGAAAAGTCAGCAAAGTAAAAGTCACATTGAAGTAGAAAACAGAAATTATTTCATTCGGGAAGGCCACATGACTAATGAATTTCATAGTCGTACAAGTTCTATCCGTTACACATTAATAGATACAGCAGCCCAATGATTATTCGTTATATGGTATGGTGAATTACGCTACGACACGCAACAACCGTGGCAATAAGTGATTTTAGTGGAGACTAAATATGCAGCGATTCGTAGATCATACGCGCCATTTTTTTGCCTATTTTTGGGGCTTTTGCTATTTCTTCTTCTGTTGCCTTCCTAAGTGCATCAGGGCTTCCAAAATATTTTAGCAATGCGATTTTTCTCTTATTTCCAATACCACCTATTCTATCGAGCACCGATGTTGTTAAGCTTTTGCGTCTTATTTTTCTATGATAATTAATTGCAAATCGATGGGCTTCATCGCGCAGTCTTTTTAGCAGAATCATACTCCTTGCTGTAGTGGGTATTGAGACTACATTACCGTGTGGATCATACAATTCATCATTTCTCTTAGCGATTGCAAAAATCGGTGTATCGAATTTCGTTACTTTTATTGCGCTTAAGGCGGCATTTAACTGTGCCTTTCCGCCATCAATGATTAATAGATCTGGTTTCATTTTTTTCTGTTTCAAATCTTTTATTCTACGAAGAACTATTTCGTTAATCATAGCAAAATCGTTTTGTCCCTCTACTCTTTTTATTTTATAATGCCTGTAACGTTGTTTGTGCGGTTTACCATCGCGGAAAGAGACTGATGAACCTACCGCAAATTTTTCTTTGAGGTTCGACACATCAAAAGCCTCTATCCAGCGTGGTGGTTTCTTTAAATGCAGATTTTTCTGAAGCTCCAATATCGATACAGGTACTCTTTTTTTGAAAACTCTTTTTGCAAGTTCATTTTCTGCATTTCGTTGTGCCCATTTCAGTATTTTGTTTGTAGCGCGTCTTTCTCCTACTGATATTTTTACTTGCATTTCTCTTTTTTTAAACCACTTCGCTTGTATATTCCAATCAAGAGGTAATGTCGATATCACGATTTCTTCGGGGGCAAACGATATATGAGTATATATTTGTCTTATAAATGAACTGGCGATTTCGGCGTCACTAACCTGAGAACTGATCTTTAGATGGAATATTTCTTTGGCAGTGATGCGCTTTTCTCGTATTTTCAATAAGCAGGCGATGCAATTGTGCATGCTTCGACTTATACCGATTACGTCTGTATTCGTTTTGAATCCTTCGATAACTTGTTGACGTTGAGATACTGTTCTTATGGCAAATAACTGATCACGGAGTAATGTCGCAGCTTCAAAGTTTTCTTTATTTACGCTTTCCCACATTAGTTTTTCAATTTCTTTCTCCAATTCGTTAGATTTACCTTGTAGAAATTTAATTGCTTTTTTTACCGTATTGCTGTAGTCATTTTTTGAAATCTGCATTGTACACGGTGCACTACATCTGCCTAGATGATATTCAAGACATGGACGGCTATGCTTCTTTGTTAGATCTTTGGTACATGAGACAAGTTTAAATATGCGACACAAGGCGTCTCTGGTTTGACGCAATGCCCGGGCATTCGTGTAGGGACCGAAGACAAGAGAACCGTCAGGTTTGATGTTTCTCGTGAAGAAGATTCGCGGGAAATCCTCTTGTACGGTCAGTTTAAGATAGGGGAATTTTTTGTCATCCTTCAGGCGAACATTGTATTGAGGTTTGTTTAGTTTTATTAGTGACTCTTCGAGAATAAGTGCTTCGATATCGGAGTTTGTGATAATATAATCGATATCAATAGTATGAGATAGCAGTTTTTTGCTACGGTTATCATCGATACTTAGATATGAAGAAAGTCTGTTTTTCAGATTCGTAGCTTTGCCGATATAGACAATCTTGTTTTTGCTGCCCTTAAATAGATACACACCAGGCGCTTCGGGCGCCCCTCTGATTTTCTCGATTAGTGCTTTTTTCATATGTTTTCCGATTTCGAGAGAAGATGCAGAATAGAAACAGTATTGAGATAGAGGTTTTCTGTGAAATTCATTTCATTTAACTGTTTAAGGATTTGGCGATTCTGAATATGTGAACTATTTTATCCCTTCACTACTCCCAAAGGTCTCATGCGTGCCACTTTTTTGGAGATACCCGCATTGTGTACTGCTTCAACCACCACATCAATATCTTTGTAGGCTTCAGGAACTTCTTGTCTAAGGACTTTCTCACTTGCCGATAGCACAAAAATACCTTTATCGGCTAATTCTTTATCAATACGGCGCCCTCGTGTTTTCTGCTCAGCCTTGGTCCGTGACATTAGCCTTCCAGCACCATGACATGTGGAGCCAAATGTTTCCTGCATTGCTTTTTCAGTACCAATAAGCAGGTATGAATGTGTTCCCATATCACCCGGGATTATTACAGGTTGACCAATCTTTCTATAAATATCTGGTATGCCCCTACAATTAGCAGAAAATGCCCTTGTCGCACCCTTTCTATGTACGCAGACCTTTTTCATCTCATTGAGAATTTTGTGTTCTTCAATTTTCGCAATGTTATGCGCAACATCATAGATCAAGTTCATCCCTAAGTTTTCTGCTTTTTTCCCTATGATTTGCTCAAATGCCTCTCTTACCCAGTGCATGATACATTGTCTATTCGCCCAGGCATAATTTGCTGCACATGCCATCTGTTCAAAATATGATTTTCCTTCTGGTGACTCTATAGGCGCACACGCCAATTGGCGATCCGGTACATCTATACCGTATTTCTTTGTAACCTTGCCGAGCATCTTCACATTGTCATCACATACTTGGTATCCAAGGCCTCTTGAGCCAGTATGAATCATTACTGTTATCTGTCCAACATCATCTATTCCAAGGATATTTGCTGCTTCACGATCATAAATATCCTCAACCGCTTGAATTTCTAAGAAATGGTTACCAGCACCGAGTGTTCCTAGCTGCGGTCTACCACGCTCGAGGGCCCTACGCGAGACCCTGCTGGGATTCGCCCCTTCGAGTGCACCTCTTTCTTCAGTTCTTTCAATATCTTCATTCCAACCATATCCTTTTCTTAGAGCCCATTGTGCGCCATTTTGCAGTACTGCCTTGACTTCTTTTTCATCAATGCGAATCTTGCCTTTCGAACCTACACCAGAAGGGACATTAGCAAACAAAGCTTTTACTAGCTTTTCTATCTTATTTTTTATATCGCGGTGCGTAAGATCTGTCCGTAATAACCTTACACCGCAATTAATATCGTAACCAACGCCACCAGGAGAAATAATGCCTTTTTGGATATCAAAGGCAGCCACGCCACCGATAGGAAATCCATAGCCCCAATGGATGTCTGGCATTGCCATTGCGTAACCCACAATGCCTTGAAGTGTGGCAACATTGGCAACCTGCTCTGGTGCATTGTCATCTTTTATTTTGGGTAGCATTTTTTCTGAGGCGTAGATAATACCATCGGTTCTCATTCCTGCCTTATGAGTTTTTGGAATCTTAAACCGATAATCATCTATTTTCAGAAATTCACCATGCCATCCCATTGATCAATAACCTTTATAGAATTATATTCTATTTCTAATATATGTCAATGAGCCGTGTCCCTGACTCCTATTCACTTTTTTTTCTTGCGACATTCCTCAATTATTCCCCTCCCTTGATGGGAGGGGATAAAAGGGAGGGTGTATTATCTCGCCTGATTCTATACCATAAGCTCCGCTCTGCCTCGGTCATATTTTTCCTTAAACACCGGGCACAGTCAGAACGTGACAAGACCGAAGAGATTGACTATCACCCCCTCCTTAATCCTCCCCCATTAAGGGGGAGGGAATAAAAAAGAGAAACTTTCTCATTAAGGGGGAGGGAATAAAAAAGAGAAACTTTCTCATTAAGGGGGAGGGAATAAAAAAGAAAAACTTTCTCATTAAGGGGGAGGGAATAAATAAAAGAAACTCCTGCATCAAGGGCAGAATATTTTCATGGTAACAACAATCAGTTTCCTTTATTATGTCCATTCTATAGAAACAGCGTGTAATTTCAAGGCCAAAAGTGAAGAGGAGTCAGGCCGTGTTCCGACTGCTTAATCAGGCCACATTATTGGAGATAACGAATTGGCGAATCGATGTACGATTTTTTTTCTATTCTCGATTGATCATTTACTGCCTCTTTTTTGTAAAGACTCTTCACCAAATTCGTCAATTTCAAGTGCTGCCTCTGAATCATATCTTAGCCTACGTGCTTGACTTTCATTCGTTTATAGATTATCATACCAAGTGAGCAACGCGCTAATATTTACCTTTCTTGCATTTAGTGCCTTGTCCAAAGCACAAGATCCGTTGGGCAATGATATTTCAGGTGATGAACAGGTCGGCTCAGTTGAGTCAACTCTGAGTAGGCCCATAGTAGTGAGGATTACAGATCGCATTGGCAAACCTCAATCAGATGTTGAAGTTGTATTCACCATCCTGGAAGAACCACAAGAGAATGTGATTACGCATAAATTTGCTAAATTGAGCGAAGGTTTCCTTGTAACTGACAACGATGGTTACGCTATGACAAGACTTACGTTTGGGCAAGCAAGAGGCAATTATTATATCCTCGCTGAGGCCCAAGGCGAGAGTCTTATATTCAAGGAAATTGCGTTGCAGAAGAATTGGTTAGTTTTTCTTATCTTTTCTTTGTTTGGCGGTCTTGGCTTGTTCATATTTGGTCTAAATTATGGTAGTAAAGGACTAATACGAGCGGCGGGTGCAAAAATGCGTGATCTTCTATTCAGTTTGACAAAAAATCGTCTCATGGCATTAATTGTTGGCATTATTGTTACAGTGATTCTTGGTTCAAGCACAGCGAGTTCTATTCTTCTCGTCAGGTTCGCTTCCAGCAGTATTATATTGCTAGAACAGGCACTTGGTGTTCTTATGGGTATCAATATCGGTACTACGATAACTGTACAAATCCTTGCATTCAAAATTCTCGATTTTGCCATATTGATTGTTGGTATTGGATTTTTCTTGATGCATCTATTCCCAAAAGCAAGGAATATTGGTCAAGCGATTTTCGGCCTAGGACTCCTTTTCTTTTCTTTGAGATTAATGTCACTTGCCACTTCAAACTTAAGATATCTTCCAACCTTTAATAAAGTTGTTGTTGATTTAGCGCAATATCCAGTTTTTGGCATTATCACTGCTGCATTGTTGGCTTTTCTCTTACGCTCGAGTGCCGCGACAATTGGCATTGTTTTGATTCTTTCTTTCGATTCGCTCATTGAATTCAATCAGGTGATTCCTCTTGTATTAGGAGCAAATCTTGGTACTACTTTTACCGCGCTTATTTCAGCAAATACCGTTGAAGGACGCAGGGTAGCCTTTGGACATTTGCTATTTAATACGATTGCAATTGCCATTTTGCTGCCATTTTTGGAATTAATCCCTTCTGTAATAGATTTTATCGGTGGTAATTTACCACGCAAGATTGCTAATCTCCATACGTTATTTAATGTCTTCACTAGTTTGCTTTTTTTTCCGTTTATATATCCGTTTGCCAAGATTTTAAAATCGTTCGTGAAGAGTACAAAGAGCGAACGTGTTAGAATGCATCATCTTGACCCTGCCTTTCTATCCACACCAGCCATCGCCGTTGGTCAAGCTGCACGAGAGATTCTCTATATGGCCGATATTACCATTAGAATGTTGGAGGATTCAATTAAAGTCTTTAAAGATAGAGACAATGTTTTGCGTAAGAAAATTATCGAGATTGATGATGAAGTGGATGCTCTTGAGGAAACGATTACTCCTTATCTCACAAAAATTAGCGAAGGTGAAATGGACAGTGGATTGTCTCGTTATCACAGGGTCCTGGTGAATGCAGTGAATGAAATAGAAAACATAGGCGATGTTATATCAAAGAAACTTATGGTTTATGCAAAGAAACAGATCGATACTGGATTTATATTTTCAAAAGAGGGGTTTGATCAGATTGAGAAATATCATCTCTATACCGTAGAAACATTGAGGACAGCCATTGATGCGCTTGCCACGAGGGATAAGAAACTTGCCCAGAAGAGTATTGAACGTAAGGAAGAAGGATATAAATTAGCAAAACAGCTAAATGAACTTCACGTAGGTCGATTAAGAAGGGGATTGAAAGAGAGTCTGGAAACGAGTACAATACATGTGGACTTGATCAGCGATCTTGAGAGAATTAACTTCCATGCTGCCGTAATTGGAGCGGGTCTATTATGAAGCCAAAGCGATACTTTTTTCTAGCCATTATTCTTTTGCTTATCCTTGGAATCTTTTTAACTCTGGGGATAATTAGTAGTCGCAAAATCATGATGGACCTTATTAAGGAGGAAGCACGTTCGTTCCTTGCTATGGTTGCATCAACTCAGGAAAATTTGATTTTTGCCGAGGGGAAATATGAAGATGAGATTGTTGAAAAATTAATCAATGTCTGTAATTATCTTGAAACAATAACTTTAAATCTGAATACGCTTGATAAATTAAGGCAGGCGTTTGATCTTAATTCCATCATTATTAGCGATGATAGAACAGGTAAGACTTTAATTAGGTCAGGTAATCCCTTGAGACAATCTGATGATACCTTAACGCAGGGAAAATCCCTATCCTATGAATATTTCACTATTGGCAATAAGAAATTCATGTATCTCTTATATAAAATGCAAAGCAGAATTTATCATCTTGAGATATCTGCTGAAGAGATTCAAAGATTCAGACAAGAGTTTGGCATAAACAAGATTATGAACCAGATATCAGTGAACCCCAGGATTATCTATCTTGTGTTGCAAGATAGAAAGGGGATAATTTTTGCTACACCTAATGTAAAGACTATAACGCGTATTGATGAAGACTCAACATTGGCCGCTGTGCTTGATTCGAATATAGAAGCGAGTAGGGTTACTGAATTTGAAGATCAGAATATCCTCGAGTTGAGTAAATCATTCATTGTAGAGGAACAGAGTTTAGGTATATTTAGAATAGGGATCAGTCTTGATAGTTATTATCGCCACATAAAAGTGACAGAAAGGCAGCTGGTACTTTTGTTTGTTATGCTTTTTGGTGCCGGCTTTGTTTTGTTTTTTTTCTTGATTAAGTATCAATCCTATGTCGGGTTGAAAGATTTATTTAATAAGACTCTTGGCGCAGTTGAGGATGCAGTACTTACTGTGAATGGAAGAGGCATAATCACAGGGATAAACACGGCATTCTGCAAGATCTCGTCCTTCGAGGAAAAAATGCTCTTGAATCACGACTATGCCGCATTGTTTGGAGATGATCCTTTTGATATTGATATAGTTTTGAAAGAAGGCAAAAAGGTTGTAGACGAAAAATCGATATTTGGCAAGGAGATACAGCATTCGACCTATCCGTTATTTGACGACAGGAATCAGATTTCTGGTGCAATTTCCGTACTGAGAGATGTCACAAAGATTCGAGCATTCGAAAAAGAGAGGGAAGAGGCTGCCCGTTTGAAGTTTTTGGGTAATCTCGTTGCCAATTTCGCACATGAGATAAAGAATCCTCTTAATGGACTGTCTATTGCGACACAGAGGTTAGTGAAGGAATTCCCCTCGGACAACGAGGAGTATGCAAGACTGACAACGACGATAAGTAAAGAAATCGAGTCGCTGAATAGGATTTTGAATGATTTCTTAAGTCTTGCCCGTCCAAAGATGAAGGAAAAGAAGGAATTTGATCTTTCTATACTTGTTCATGATGTCATGGATTTGGTAAGAGAACAGACAAGAAGCAATTCTATAATCTTGAAGGAAAATATTAACAAAAATATTAAAGTGGTCGGTAATGAAGGTGATTTCAGACGAGCAGTACTAAATATTCTGCTTAATGCAATTGATGCCCTCATCCATGTTCGTGATAAAAAGAGAGAGTTGAGCATTGAATTGAAGAGGCGACGTAAAGAGACACTGCTGGAAATATCAGACAATGGCACGGGCATGACCAAGGAGGAGGTAGAGAAGATATTTACACCATACTTTACTACCAAAAAGGGAGGTACGGGGCTTGGACTATACATCGCTCAGAATATATTGAAAGAACACCAAGCAAAGATCATTGTAGAAAGCCAGAAAGGTGTTGGTACTAAGTTTCGGATATTGTTAGAAAGTCATTGATATATTTCATTAGTCTTCAGGCATACGTATGGATGTTTGATGTTTAGGCATAACCTACTCAAGAAGAATCTTCTGTTATTGTATGGCCTTGCCGGCATAGGCATGCTTGGTCATGGTCTTTTCAGACCGATATTACCGATATTTGCTCGTCGACTTGGTGCAACAGGTCTTGAAGTAGGATTGCTTACCTCAGGTTTTATGATTGCACGGGCGATTACATCATTCATTATCGGCAAAACAATAGACAAGAGCGGAAGAAGAAGTATTTTTGTGAAAGTAGGGTTTTTATCTGTTTTTGTTATCGCTTTCAGTTACTTCTTTGTGAATAGTTATCATGATTTGCTGCTCTTAAGATTCTTCCAAGGCATATGTTCAGGGTTGATGTGGCCTGCTACCCAGATAATGGTTGTTGAAGAGGCTGAAAAACCTTATAGGACCCGTGCTCTTTCGCTATATCAAATTACTGGTAAAATAGGCGGTTTATTAAGTCGTGCTTTTCTTAGTATAATTCTAATAGTAACTGCAGATATAGGTTTGGGTGAGTTGAGTTCATTTCGTGTTGTTTTTATTGCAGGTGGTATAATTCTTTTTATCGGATTTGTTGAGGCACTTATAATGCCAGAACACCTGAGGCTGGTAACTGAAAAGAAAAGAGGAAGACCGCCGTATTCAATATTTATTTTGGGCTTTGTATTTGGCGCCATGTTCGCACTAACACCACTTTCATTGGTCTATATAAACGAGTTTTATAACATAAGTCCGCTTGGCATTGCAATTACGCTTTTCGGTCTTGATTTGGTGATAATACTCGCGATGTACGGTTCTTCATATCTTACAGATCATATTGGTGTGAGAAAATCATTGTGGTTTATTTTGATTCCATGTTTTACAACAGCAGTATTTCTTCCATTTGTGTCTTCATTTATTATATTTATCATTATGTATTTTATAATGCTTATGGCAATAAGTTCGTTCATGCCTATCTCACGAGCCTATGCCACCAGCATTGATACTGAAGTTGGCTCAAATATCGGTACTCTCAACATGATGTCCAACTTAGGTTCAGTCATCGGTCCTATATTTGCTGGATTGATTTATGACAATCTTCCTGGAGGATTCAAAATTGGTGGATATTCAGTGATTGCACTATTCTTAATACCAGGTACACTTATACTGTTCTTTCCCTATTTCGTACGGCTGACCAGAGGGAAGAAATAGATCATACACTTTATAGGGATTAAGGTAATAAACATCTGAAAGCGATGAGTGTTTTATCGGATCTTTCCCTGTGAATTATTGACATCACATGAAAACTAAATAGAATTGATAAATGCCGATTTTTCTTTTTACCGATATAGAAGGTTCCACAAAAAAATGGGAAAAGTATTCAGAAGAGATGAACAGAATACTTCCCCGACATGACGAGATAATTAAGGGAAACATTGAGAAATCAGGTGGTGTTATTATAAAGCACACCGGTGATGGCATATTCGCGGTTTTCGAGAATGGTGACCCTTTGTTATGTGCACTTCAAATTCAGAATCAGTTTGCAGAAGAAGACTGGGGAAAGATTGGCGAATTGCGTATACGTATGGGTTTACATGCTGGTTATGCAGAGAAACATGGCAATGATTATTTTGGTCCTGTGGTTAATCGTACAGCAAGAATAATGGGAGCGGCATGGGGTGGCCAAATCATTTTGACACCGTCAGTTTCAAATGCTGCCAAACTGCCTGAGCATGCTGCATTAAAAGATTTGGGGATGCATCTTCTAAAAGATTTAGGAGAACCTCAGCAGATTTATCAGCTTATGCATCCTGACCTGACATTACAGGAGTTTCCGCCATTACGTTCACTTTCTGCCCATCCTCATAACTTACCCATACAGACAACACCTTTTTTAGGAAGAGAAGATGAATTGGTTGAAATCGCAAGACTGCTCAGTGATCCATCGTGTCGGCTTTTGACATTGATTGGTCCGGGGGGAATAGGTAAGACCCGACTTGCTTTGCAAACAGCAGCTGAAAAGATTGAGGATTTTGCCCATGGTGTTTATTTGATTTCTCTCGCACCACTTCGTTCACCTGAATTTTTGATTTCGGCGATCGCTGAGGCACTGAAATTTTCTTTTTACAGTCGAGAAGATCAAAAGATTCAATTATTAAATTATCTTCGCGGAAAGGAAATTCTGCTTATTTTGGACAATTTTGAGCATCTCATTGAAGGGGCGCCAATAATAGGTGAAATACTCACTAACTCACCAAAAGTGCAAATCCTTGCGACTTCTCGTGAACTGCTCAATCTCAAAGGAGAGTGGATTTTACATGTGAGAGGGATGAAAGTACCGAAGGCTGAAGAACTGGATGTTGAAGGCTATAGTGCTGTGCAGTTGTTTCTATACAATGCTCACAGAATCGATACGAATTTAACAATCACTGATGAAGACAAGCGATTTGTCATTCGCATCTGCCAGCTTGTAGGCGGAATGCCATTGGGTATTGAACTCGCTTCTGCTTGGCTACGAATGCTTTCTTGCAGAGAGATCGCCCAAGAGATTGAAAAGAACTTAGATTTTCTGGCTAGTTCTATGCGTGATGTTCCAGAACGCCATCGGAGTATGAGGGCTGTATTTGAATATTCATGGAATCTTATTTCGCTGCAAGAAAAAACAGTGCTTAGAAGATTATCGATATTTCATGGTGAGTTCCAAAGGGCTGCTGCAGAGAGAGTAGCTTCTGCTTCACTGTCTATTCTTGCAGCTTTGGTAGATAAATCTTTGTTGAGAAAGACTATTTCTGGCAATTATGAGATGCTCAATATCATTAGATTGTATGCTGCGCAAAAACTCGCTGAAGATAACAAAGAAAGAGATAGTATTCAGAACCTGCACTGTAAGTACTATTCAGATTTTCTTGAAGAACTGGAGAAAGACATCATTGGTGCAAGACAAGGGAGATTTCTGGAAAGAGTAAGTAAACAGATAGAGAATATAAGGGTTGCTTGGCAATGGGCGGTTGGCCACAGCAAAAAAGATGAAATCGCTAAGTTGGCGACAAGTATTCATCATTTTCATGAAAGAAAAGGTTGGTTCAAAGAAGGTGAAGAGATTTTTAGAGAAGCAGTTGATGCGTTGACAGAGGACAAGAAAGACGAGATTTATGCGATTGTGCTTGCTGGCTATGGATGGTTTTCTTTCAGAGTCGGTCACTCTGAGAAGGCAAGGAAGCTGCTTGAACAGAGTCTAAGCATTTTTCGCAGAAGCGGTAAGCAAGAGAAAATCGCGGAAACACTGAATAGTCTTGGAGCCGTTGTCAGTTTGCTTGGAGAGTATAATGAGTCAAAAAAATTACTTGATGAGAGTCTCAAAATATATAGGACAATCAACGATCGCTTCGGTATTGCAACGGCCTCTCATTCATTGTCTCTAGCTATTAATGCAATGGGAGATTACAATGGGGCAAGACAGCTTGCTGAAGAAAGTCTGTCTTTATACAGGGCAATAGGTGATCAGTACGGTATAGCAGCTTCCCTGAATACCTTAGGATCTGCAGCTCACACAGTGGGTGATGCAGATAGGGCGAAGCAATTGTATCTTGAAAGTCTTGCGATCTGTAAGGAACTTGGTGATCAAATGGGCATAGGTAAAGCCCTTAACAATATGGCTAATGTTTATTCAACGCAGGGTGACTATGAAAGAGCAAGGCAATATTATCGTGAAAGTTTGGAGATCTTTCGAGAACTCGGTAATCTTAGAGGGGTGGCAAGTGCATTGATTAACCTCGGGATTATTGCTCGTTACTTTGGCGAGAACAGGGAATCAGAACGCCTGCACTTAGAAGGTCTTAATATATGCAAGTCTATCGGTTATCAACTGGGTATCGCCGCATCGCTTAACAACCTTGCAGCTGTTGCAAGAGTCGAGGGAGATTTCAAAAAAGCCAAGCAATTGCAAGAAGAAAGTCTTGCTATTGGTAGGAATATTGGTGATAAGTGGATGATAGGAACGACACTTGAAAATATAGCAGATACTACATTCAGATTAGAAGAATACGAAGATTCTAAAAAATACTGCTTTGAGGCATTAAGAACAGCGTTAGAGACAAAAATTATTCCTCTTGCAGTGGCAGTTCTTGTCGGATTTGCAAAGTTGTGGATTAGAGAAGGCAGGAAAGAAGAGGCTTTGGAGCTTCTTTTCTTTTCTACGCGTCATCAAGCGATCGCTCCTGATCTCTTGAGTGATGCAGAGCCTTTTATTTCAGCGTTAAAAAAGGAGTTATCTCACGATCAAGTTGATACTGCTTTAGAGAAAGCCAAATCAAAAGAACTTGAAGAAATTGCAATGGAGATACTCTCTGAGAAAAGAGGATAAATAATAGAGGCATAGAAAGCATTATGGCGGTTTTTCTTTTTACAGATATAGAGGGTTCAACAAAAAAATGGGAAAAGTATCCTGAAAGTATGAAAAAAGTACTTGCACGACATGATAAGATTATCAAAGAAAAGATCGATCGCTTTGGGGGATGCATAATTAAGCATACAGGCGATGGAGTGTTTGCCGTATTTGATAACGGCGAACCATTACAAAGCGCATTTGAGATCCAAAAACAGTTTGCAAAGGAAAATTGGGGAGAAATTGGTGAATTACGTATCCGTATAGGCTTACATGCTGGGCATGTAGAGAAACGGGGTGACGATTATTTCGGTCCAGTCATCAATCGCACTGCAAGACTTATGGCGGTCGCTTGGGGAGGACAGATTATCCTTACCCCCGAGGTGGCAAGCGTTACTGAGTTACCTACAGATGCTTCAATAAAAGATGTTGGTGTTCATCTTCTTAAAGATCTGTGCGAGCCGCAACAGATTTATCAACTTGTGCATCCTGATCTTACACTGCAGGAATTTCCACCATTACGTTCGCTATCTGCACATCCCCAAAATTTGCCGGTTCAAACTACTCCTTTTCTTGGTAGAAGAGATGAGCTTACTGAGGTAATTGGTTTGCTCGATAATCCACAGTGCAGACTACTGACCATAGTGGGGCTCGGTGGTATGGGAAAAACGCGACTTGCGATACACGCGGCCGCTGAAAAGGTTGAGAGTTTTTCTCATGGAGTTTATTTTATCCCGTTAGCGCCGCTTAGTTCAGTTGATTTTTTAATCTCAACTATTGCAGAGGCACTAAGATTTTCTTTTTATAGCCGTGATGATGAAAAGATCCAATTATTGAATTATCTACGGGAAAAAGAAATCCTGCTCATAATGGACAATTTTGAGCATCTTGTTGAGGGTGCAGGGGTTGTTAGTGAGATACTCAATGCTGCACCGAAAGTGAAGATTCTTGTAACTTCCCGCGAGGTACTTAATTTCCGCGGAGAATGGATAATAAAGATAAAAGGAATGGAGGTTCCTGAAGGTGAGCGGATCGATATTGAAAATTATAGTGCAGTACAGCTATTTCTATACCATGCACAGAGGGTACAAGGCGATGTTGTTCTTTCTGATGAGGACAAACGTTGCTTAATTCGTATTTGTCAACTTGTTGGTGGCATGCCACTCGGTATTGAAATTGCATCCTCATGGTTGCGTTCACTTTCCTATAAAGAAATAGTGTATGAAATAGAGAGGAGTCTCGATTTTCTCGCGACCTCCATGCGTGATATTCCAGAGCGTCACCGAAGCCTACGGGCTGTGTTTGAATATTCTTGGGATCTTATTACAGATGAGGAGAAGGTCGTATTTAAGAAACTCTCCGTGTTTCGTGGTGGAGCTGAAAGAAATGCCGTAGAGAGAATAGTGGAGGCTGCACTACCAACACTTTCATCATTGGTAGATAAATCACTCTTGCGTAAAGATAGATCGGGACGTTATGAAATGCTTGATGTTATTAGACATTATGCTGAAGAGAAATTGAAGATGGATAAAAAGGAGGAGAAAAAAATTAAAGATCTCCATTGTGTATTCTATGCCGATTTTCTTCACCAGCGAGAGCCGTTATTGAGTGGCAAAACACAGAAACAAATTTTGGAAGAGATTGGGGTAGAGATAGAAAATATTCGTGCAAGCTGGAATTGGGCAATAGAACGAGGGAAAGAAGCACTGATTGAGAAGTTGATGGGATCACTTTATCTCTTTCATGAAATGAGGAGTTGGTTTAGGGAAGGAGAAGAGATTTTAAAAAAGGCGGTGGAGAGGATGCGAGAGAATAAGAGAACGTCTGTCAGAAAGAAGAGTCAAAGGATTTTGGGAAGATTACTAGGTTATTTGTCAAAATTCGTATTTTATCTTGGACAATGTGAAAAGGCACGACAAATTGTGCAAGAGAGCTTATCACTAGGCAAAAGCGTGAATGATAGAAAAGGGGTGGCATTTTCCCAAAATGTATTGGGTACGATCGCGTGGTCTTTAGGTAACTATTTAGATGCCCAGAAGCAATATCAGAAAAGTCTTGAAATATATAAGAAGTCTAATGATGAGACTGGCATGGCTGCCACTCTTCTCTTATTGGGTATTACGTATGAAGAATCAGGAGAATACAAAGAGGCGAAGAAATGGTATCAAGAAAGTCTTAGAATTCACAAAAAAATTGGCAATAAAAGAGGAATTGCATCAGCCGTTAATAGTCTGGGAATTATTGCAGATGTTTTGGGAGAGTACAAAGAGGCGAAGAAATTGTACAAAGAAAGCCTTGATATCTACAAGGAAATCGGTGATCGCAAGGGAACAAAGGCGGCGCTCACCAATCTGGGTGTCGTTACTTGCCTTTTGAAGAACTATAACGAAGCAGAAAATTTTCTTGAGGAAAGCCTTGCTATCTCTAAGGATATCGGGGATAGAAGGGGGATAGGTGACAGTTATCTTAATCTTGGTGTTGTTGCTCAAACAGTAGAGCAGCATACAGAAGCAAAGCGATTCTATCAGGAAAGTCTTGTAATTTACAGAGAAATAGGAAATCGAAAAGGTATAGCTTATTCTCTTATTAGTCTTGGAGGGATAAGTTTCGCGCTTGAAGAATATCAGGAATCTCTAGAGTATTACAAAGAAGCTTTAGAGATAGCGGTTGATATCCTTTCGGTTCCAAGGATCATACATGCCTTGGTTGGGATTGCTGAACTCTGGCAGATAATGGATAAAGAGAAACAGGCGATAGAACTTGTTTCTTTTATTCTTAATAACCCCGCATGCGAAAAGGAGATTAAAGACAGGGCTGAAGAACTTGTCCCTAAGTTAAAATCTGCAGTCACGCATAAGGCTTTTGTTGCTGCCCAGAAGAGAGGTAAAGCAGGAAAACTCGAAAAAATTGTGAAACAAATAATTCAGGAAAAGAGAAGTTGACTTTAAATGCTTTTTATGTAGAATAAGATTAACAAGGAGTAACATGATTGGTGAGAAAGAGGCAAAAAAGACCATTGATATCGCCTTAGATGCGGCAGAAGCAGACCAGATCGAGGTTGTGGTTTTTAACTACGATCAAGCGCTTACAAGATTTGCTAACAATTACATTCATCAGAACGTAAACGAGTCGAACACAGGTGTATCGATTCGTGTGGCTTTTGGTAAAAAAATTGGCTTTGCTTCGACTAATTCGCTTGATTTTAGTAAAATTAAAGAGACGGTAAGATGGGCAGAGAAGATTGCTCAATTTCAAAGGGAGAACGAGAATTTTGTTGCATTCCCAAAGGTGGGGGCGAATGATTACGATGATGTTAGTACATATGTTAGGAGTACGGCCCAGTTTTCCAATATTGATAGGGCAGATGCAGTTGCTCAAATAGTCGAGATTGCAAAAACCAATTGTCTCAGCGCATTTGGTTCAGTCTCAAACGGTTCATCAGAAGTCTGTATCGGTAATTCATTAGGGACATTTGCATATGGCGTGTGTGATGATATTTTCTGCAATATCGTCATGTCTGGTAAGGATTCGACAGGTTATGCACAATCAGGAAGACGCGATATCGAAGAAATGAATTTTCGTTCCCTCGCTGAGGTTGCAGCACAGAAGGCAATTAACTCTGCAAACCCTGCTGAAATATCTCCAGGTCAGTACACAACGATATTCGAAGCACTTGCAGTGAGTGAATTCCTGGATTTTCTTTCTTATTATGCATTCAATGGGAAAATATATGAAGAAGGTAGATCCTATTTAACAGGGAAATTAGGGGAGAAAATTGTTGATGGACGTGTGACTGTAGTCGATGACCCACTCACCAAAAAAGGTTTTCCTTTTTCATTCGATTTTGAAGGGTTTCCCAAGAAGAAAATCATGTTGATCGATAAAGGCATTGCGAAGAATGTTGTATACGATTCTTTAACTGCCTCAAGGGCAAAGAAGAAATCAACCGGTCATGCTTTGATGGCCCCTAATTCCTTTGGTCCTTTACCGATGCATCTATCAATGAAAGGCGACAAGAAGAGTCTGAAAGAGATGATCGAAGGCACAAGAAAAGGCATACTTGTTACGAGATTTCATTACACCAACATTATTGATCCTCTCAAACTTGTGTTTACCGGTATGACAAGAGATGGTACGTTTCTTATTGAAAACGGAGAGATAGCCGGTGGTATAAAAAATTTGAGATTTACTGAAAATATCGTAGAGGCATTGAATCGTATTGAAGATATCTCCAAAGATCAAAAACTGGTTGCATCTGAGCCTGGCTATGGTGCTCGATTTGGAAGGGGAACAATTGTACCAAGTATGACTATAAGAGATTTCACCTTTACAAGTGCTACAGAGTTTTAGAAGACACTAACTACACGAAAGCGTACGAGTCGATTTTATCCCATGGATATTACTAGTTTGGCAGTTTATCAGTAAAATCGTAATAGGAGGCATTTCTGATCGATTATCTTAGATTGATGAGATTTCAGCAGTGGATCAAGAATATTTTTGTTTTTGCCGGTCTTATATTCAGTCGTCATTTTTACAACATCGACAGCGTGTTAACAAGCATATACGCTTTTTTTATATTTTCAATACTCAGTAGCGGTGTTTATATCTTGAATGATATTGTTGATTATGAAGAAGACCGGGTTCATCCCTACAAATCAAAAAGACCCATAGCAGCGGGGATGATAACAAGAAGATCTGCAGGTATATGGGCAGCTATATTGTTAATCGTCGCGCTCGTTCTTGCCTATCAGGTAAATTACGGGTTTCTTTTTACGTGTTTAGTGTATCTTTCTATGATGACTTTGTATTCTTTGAAAGTTAAGCATATTGTAGTTCTTGATGTGATGTTTGTGGCGATAGGCTACGTTTTGAGGGCCATTGCTGGTGCAGTATCAATCAGTGTGGAGATATCATCTTGGCTTCTTCTATGCACTATGCTGTTGGCGCTTTTCTTGGTGATTTCAAAAAGAAGAACCGAAATAATTGTGCTTGGTGAAGAGGCAACAAAGCATCGTAAAGCCCTTTTTCAGTATTCGGTTGATTTGCTG
>Ga0209635_10001194_pt1 | contig 19214 bp, 24 predicted proteins | sample DeeMarSWOR230_32_FD_187463 | JGI IMG/M metagenome (GOLD analysis project Ga0209635, IMG submission 187463) | Marine sediment microbial communities from White Oak River estuary, North Carolina - WOR-2-30_32 (SPAdes) (version 2) | ecosystem: Environmental > Aquatic > Marine > Intertidal zone >...
GCATACATTGTTAGACATTAAAGTAAATATTCCTACCTTTATTCAAATTACCGATGGAACAGTCCATGACGTTAATATTCTGGATGTTCTTATTCCTGAACCCGGTTCTATATACCTTCTAGATCGCGGTTACACAGATTTTGATCGGCTTTACACTCTTCATTTATTTGGTGCATTTTTTATTATCAGAGCCAAATCAAATTTGAAATTTAGACGGTTATATTCTCATTCGGTTGAAAAAACAACAGGGTTAAAATGTGATCAGAGGATTGTCCTTTCAAACTATTATGCTCACAAAGATTTCCCGGATAAACTCCGTCGCGTAAAATTTTACGACTCCGATAACGAACGTGATCTGGTTTTCCTATCCAATATTTTTACTCTACCTGCTCTGACAATTGCTGAACTCTATAAACATCGCTGGAGAATAGAAATATTCTTTAAGTGGATAAAGCAAAACTTAAAGATTAAATCATTTTATGGCACCTCATTGAATGCCGTAAAAACACAAATATGGATCGCCATATCTGTATATGTTTTGGTTGCAATAATTAAGAAAAAACTAAATTTAAACCTTTCACTCTACACTTTTATGCAAATTCTGAGCGTTAACATATTTGAAAAAGTCTCTATTTTACAACTAGTTACAGATAATGATTACAAAATTATTAATCCTTGTCCCTCTAACCAATTGAATTTATTTGACTAATATTGGGACAGCAGTGAATCATCATAATATGTTATTTTAACTTGCATGAAAAAATATTCGAGATATAAATGTAATATCAAGCTGAATTTTCCCTGTCCGGCGGTAAGTCCGGCTTTAGGGCCGGTCCAGTAGAGCCCTCCTGACGGGTGCAAGACGGGCAGGGACTCCGGTCGAGATGACTGCATCTTTTTATCCTGGAATTACTTTACATCTACAGGAATGATTTTTAAATCTTATTTTTTCGGAGTAAAGTAAAAAATCATATTTATTAAATACCGAATTTTATTATTGTATATCTATTCTTTTTGGCTTAATTATATATCACCAATAAATAGGATAAGGATGGAAGATGAGTATTAAAATCCTGCATATTTATTATGGTGAAACAACCTTAACACCGGCCAGTATTCGTGATAGAGTAATTGCCCAGTTTATAGATGGTATTGTACTCAGCCTTTTTTCTAACATTATTTTTATTTTTTTTAGCCAGGGACAACTTTATTCAGTCTGGGTAACCCCGATGGTCCCATTTTATCTCATACAATCGCCCCCGGACTATATCATCGATCAATGGAATTGGTTATGGGGTGGGGCGTATTTTACCTTGTCTATCCCATTATTATCTGATGTAAATATTTCCCTTTCTTCCCCGCTTCATTGGATTATTTTTTCTCTCTACTATACCTTATTTCATCGGTATTTTGGCCAAACAATTGGCAAAATGATGAAGGGACTGGTGGTGTCAGGGAGAAGTGGTAATTTCTTGAGTGCTAAAAGATCTTTTGTCCGCTGGCTGGGGTATGTGCTTTCCCTTGCACCCGTTGGAATGGGATTCTGGGTGTGCCTTTTTAAGAAGGATAAAAGGTGTTGGCATGATAACTTAACAGGAACCACCGTCAGGAAGTTTGTGTAATAATGATCATTAAAAAGTACTTAAATTGTAATTACCGAAGGCATCCTGTAGAAAAAATTAGAAATGATTAATTTAAACGGGGGGAAATGAAAAAATTATAGCGCCTAAAAATTTTCCAGGAGCGATATAATCAGTATATACATCAAGTTTTTGGTCTTATGGATAAAGGATAGAGACAATGTATCTTCTCGAATCTGGTCTCCTGTATCATGTCTTAATTCTTAAATCTTATTCCTTTTTATCTTTTATCTTATCCAGTTTTCCATTTTCCGTTGTCCATTCTCCCTATTCCTTTACCATCTGTTTGAGTGCTTCGGTTAAGCTGGGTAAGATTTCCATTACATCTCCCACAATACCATAATCGGCGAGCTTAAAGATGGGTGCTTCAGGATCTTTGTTGATGGCCACGATGTACTTAGATGAGGCCATACCCGCCTGATGTTGAATCGCTCCGGATATGCCACAGGCGATATAGAGATTAGGTGATACTGTTTTGCCAGTTTGACCCACCTGCTCCCCATGGTCGCGCCAGCCGGCGTCAACTACTGCCCTGGAGGCACCGGTGGCAGCCCCCACAACTTCTGCAAGATCTTCGATGAGATGCCAATTGTCCGGAGACTGCATTCCTCTTCCCCCGCTTACGATAATGTCGGCTTCGGTAACATCTAATTTCCCTGCAGAAGCGATGATAGTATCTTCCACTACTACCCTCGAAGCAGGAATTTCGGGAGATAATTGAATGATCTCGGCTTTTCCCTGCTGCATTTCTGACTTGAAAATATTAGGTCGGGTGGTGACTAATTGATATTCTGATTGAAGAGAAACTTCGCATATTAATTTACCGGCAATGATGGGTCGAATATAAGTGACTTCACCATTATTAATCTTTAATCCGGTAATATCTTGAACCAGACCGCTGTCCAAATGATATGCCACTCTGGGCATGATATCTTTACCCAGGCTGGTAGCACCCATAAATAGATGAGTGGCACCCACTTCTTTAACTATGCTGGTTATGATTCTGGCAAGGACATCCGGGCTGGGTTTTGCTAATTCAGAACTTTCGACCACATAAACCTTTTCGGCACCATATTTCTCCGGTTCACTCCTCAAATTGCCTATTTGGGAATCGATAAGCAGGGCAGACACCGTGGCCTTGTTTTGTTTGGCGAGTTGTACGGCAGCTGAAGTGGCTTCAAAGGACACTTTTTTTATTTTATGATCTCTGATTTCATATATGACGAGAATTTCAGACATGTTTTATTCTCCGTTGAGAGTTTTTTGTTGTTATTAAATGACTTTTGCTTCCTCCCTGAGCAACCTGACTAACTCAGGTACCGCAGTAGTGCCATCGCCGATAATTCTACCGGGTTGTTTCTGCGGAGGGTAGTTAAATTTTTGCACTGTATACTTTGGTTGTGCTAAATCAACTGATAACTCTTCTATCATTATCTTCTTCGCCATCATAATACCCTTTAAGGAACGATAGCGTGGTTCATTAAGTCCCTTTTGGGCTGAAACAACTGCAGGTAAATTAAATTTCAGGATTTCTTTTCCCCCTTCAATTTCTCTTTCAGCCCTGGCATTCTGTCCATCTATTTCAAGTTTTACCACCACGGTGGCACATGGTAATCCAATTGCTTCAGCCACCATTTGTGGTACCTGCGCGTGGTCATTATCAATCGCCTGCTTGCCGAAAAATATGAGATCAAAATTTCTGCTTTCCAGTACTTTCGTCAGTGCTTTGGCAGTTACCAATGGATCATCAGGAATTTTTGAGCTGTCGATACGTATTGCCTTGTGTGCTCCCATAGCCAGTGCTGCCCGTATGGTTGTTTCAACTTCTTTTGGACCTAACGATATAATAGTAACTTCCCCACCTTGCTTTTCGGTTAGTTGCAATGCTTCCTCTACCGCAATTTCATCATATGGATTCACGATCCATTTAATGTTTTCTCTATTGATTTCCTTTCCATTATCATGAATTTTGGGACGACTTTCAGTGTCAGGTACTTCTTTGATACACACGGCAATATTCAAAATATATCCTCCTGTTTATTAAGATACTAAATATATCACAAGCTAATAATCTATCAAAATCAATGCAAATAGTCTTTCTAAATCCTCTCCTGGTTATTAGGTGTTTGGCTTACTTCCTGCTGTGAATTAAAATGGCTTAATTTAAATGGATCTAAAGTGTCAATGGTGAAGCCATTCCCTTGGGAAAATTATCATACTAACTCAATCACTAAAAGAGGTAATGAAGTGACATGTATTATGCTAATTGGTTAGACTATATTCAATAAATTTAATGCAATATTAAGTTATAAAAAATGGGTTGAGGCAAAATTTTTTAAATTCAAGTATTCATTATTGTGAAGAATCCTAATATTAGTAATAACATATTATTCATTAAATAGTTAATAAAATTATCCGGGCACCCAATATTAAATATTTAATCAAACAGGAAAATAACTATTGGGTACTCGAGTGGTCGAGATGGCCGCTTCTTGTTGTCCTCGAATTACTTAATGTCAACTGGAATGAATTTTAAATAATACTTATGCGGAGCTAAGGGAATTTACTTGAATGTTTAAAATCAAAAGGAAAGAAAAAGCGGGAAAGTTATAGTATATACAAGATTTTCAGGAACGATATGTATGCATATTATAATCCCAGATTTATATGTATGATGGGAAATGTGTAAAGACCTTGTATCAGCCTTGATAACGAATCTTGTATTCCGTATTGTGCTTTTCTTAAGCTTCAGGTTTTTAATTTTTTTCTTTTTTCTTATTTCTTAAAACCTTGTTTCTTGAAATATTGGACGGCTTATTAAAGCTTAATATTTTAATTTACGCTTGACTGACGGTGCTTCAGATTTTAAATTTTCAGGCTTTAAAATATACCAGGAGGATATTGATTTGAGAACGGATTATCTTAAAGAGGATGAAATTCTTGGGCAACGGGAATGGTATGTGGTTGATGCAAAAAATCAGATTTTAGGTAGACTGGCATCTAATATTGCCCGGGTATTACGGGGAAAAAATAAACCTGCTTTTGCACCTCATCAGGATTTAGGGGATTTTGTTATTGTTATCAATGCTGCGAAAGTAAAATTGACTGGTAGAAAGGAAGAGCAGAAAATATATTTTCGTCATACGGGTTATCCCGGTGCTTCAAAAGAAATACCTTTTCAGCGAATGATGGCCAAGCATCCAGACCGAGTGATTGAAAATGCTGTTCGTTTAATGTTACCAAAAAATGTTTTAGGAAGAAAAATGTTGAAGAAATTAAAGGTCTATGCAGGTGAAGACCACCCCCATCAGGCTCAGAATCCAAAGCCTTTACAATTTAATTCGAGGAAATAATTTATGGAATACTATGATGCTACCGGCAGACGCAAAGGTGCTACTGCCCGAGTTCGACTGACACCCGGAAATGGCGATGTGAAAGTAAACGGAAGGGAATTATTGGAATACTTTAGAAGAGAAGTTCTCAAGATGATTATTGAGCAACCCATGCAAACGACAGGTACTTTAGGTAAATTCAACATTATCGCCAATATTCATGGTGGGGGATTAACCGGGCAGGCTGAGGCTTTTCGTCTTGGAATTGCTCGAGCATTATTAAAGTGGAATGAGGAATTAAAGGTGGATCTTCGTGCGAATGGATTTTTGACTCGTGATCCGCGAAAGGTCGAACGTAAGAAATATGGTCGACCTAAAGCCCGCAAAAGATTCCAATTTTCTAAACGTTAATCGAAAATCATTATTATCCCCTTCCTTTCCCTTTCAGGAAGGATTTTTTATAAAAAAACACACATCGCAAAATCTTTTAGTGGGTGTCCATAAAATAAAGGATTTCTAAAAGGTGAAATGCGATGGAGGAATAACCCAAACGAAGGAGTTCTAAATGTTAAAAGTTGAATTGGAAGATTTACTTAAGGCTGGTGTTCATTTTGGCCATTTAACACGCCGCTGGGATCCCAAAATGAAACCTTATATTTTTATGGAACGAAATGGGATCCATATCATTGATTTACAAAAATCCCTTAAGAGTCTGGAAAAAGCATGTACAGCGATTAAAGAAATCGCGGCTGCTGATGAACCGATATTGTTTGTCGGCACAAAAAATCAAGCCAAGGAAATAATGAAAGCCGAGGCAATACGTTGTGAAATGCCATATATAGTTGAAAGATGGTTAGGTGGTACTCTTACAAATTTCTCAACCATCAAGAAAAGTATTCGGCATCTTGAAAACCTGGAAAAGATGACACTTGATGGGACAGTGGATAAATTGACAAAGAAGGAGCGGCTTCAGATTGAACGTGAAATTGAGAAGATGAAAATGGTTTTCGCCGGTATTCAAGAGATGAAAAAAATTCCCGGTGCAGTATTTATTGTGGATATTAAGAAGGAAGAGATAGCCGTCAGAGAGGCATTAAAATTACGGGTACCAATTATTGCTATTGTTGATACTAATTGCGATCCTACAAATATTGATTTTCCCATCCCAGGCAACGATGATTCAACGAAATCAATTACCCTTATCAGTAAAATCATTGCTGATGCAGTTCTGGAGGCAAGGGAAATCATTAAAGTAAAAACTCAGGAAAAAGAAGAAATAACTACTAAGAAGGAAGAGGGAAATAACTGAAATATACCGCGGGAGATTTATATAATGGAAATTTCAGCTAAAACTGTTAAAGAATTGCGAGAGAAAACCGGTGCGGGAATGATGGACTGTAAAAATGCTCTAAAGGAAGCTAATGGTGATATGGATAAAGCTGTGGAAATATTACGTAAGAAAGGTATAGCCAAAGCAGAAAAGAGATCTACCAGAGAGGTGAAGGATGGATTGGTTCATGCCTACATTCATCCCGGTGGTAAGCTCGGCGTTTTAGTAGAAGTGAACTGTGAAACGGATTTTGTCGCAAAAAACCAAGAATTTCAAAATTTTGTACATAATTTATCGATGCATGTTGCTGCTTCAAATCCATTGGCAATTACTCGTGAGACTATGCCACAGGATGTTGTAGAACGAGAATTAAGAATATATCAAGAACAAGCAAAAGAGAGTGGTAAACCAGACCATATCATCGAGAAGATTGCTGCTGGTAAAATGGAAAAGTTTTATGCGGAAAATGTCCTTTTAGAACAAGCTTATATCAGAGATCCAGAAAAATCTGTGAAGGATTATTTAACTGAAGTAATTGCTAAAATAGGCGAGAATATTAGTATCCGCAGGTATGTTCGATTTCAAATCGGAGAAGAATAATGGCAGGTAAACCTGCATATAAAAGGATTTTATTGAAGTTGAGTGGTGAATCACTTGCCGGTACGAAAAAATATGGTATTAGTGCTACTATTCTTCGGCAGTATGCTTCGGAAATAAAAACGGTTGCCGATCTGGGAGTTCAAGTAGGTCTGGTTATTGGTGGAGGAAATATTTTTCGGGGAATATCCGAGGCAGCAAAAGAAATGGATAGAGTTTCAGCAGATTATATGGGGATGCTGGCTACTTTAATTAATTCTTTAGCCCTTCAAAATGCATTAGAGAATATAGGACTCTATACACGAGTACAAACGGCAATACCCGTAGAACGAATCGCAGAGCCTTTTATTAGACGTCGGGCGATTCGGCATTTGGAAAAGGGAAGAATAGTCATTTTTGCTGCAGGCACAGGGAATCCTTATTTCACTACTGATACGGCTGCTGTGTTAAGAGCAATTGAAATTGAAGCAGAGGTCATTTTAAAGGGAACCAGAGTGGAGGGTGTTTATTCGGCTGATCCTGAGAAATATCCGGATGCCCGGTTTCTTAAGGAGTTAAACTATCTCCAGGTAGTAAAAGAGGGTCTGAGAGTAATGGATCCAACAGCCATTACCCTTTCTATGGACAATCAACTACCTATTATCGTATTTAATATGAGTCGAGCCGGCAATCTCAAAAAAGTTGTACTTGGCCAGGCTATTGGAACAAAAGTAAGGGGATAAAAATGACCACTAATGAAATTTATAAGGATGCTGAACAAAGAATGAGAAAATCTGTGGAACACCTCCAGCATGAACTTACTCGGATTCGAACGGGTCGTGCAACTCCTGAATTATTGGATGTAGTAAAGGTAGAATATTATGGAGCGAAAGTACCACTTAATCAAGTGGCAACTGTCAGTGCACCGGAACCACGTATGTTGGTGATACAACCCTGGGAAAAGGGATTAATAGGGGAAATTGAAAAATCTATTTTGCAATCGGATCTGGGATTGAATCCTACTAATGATGGCAATGTTGTTCGGGTACCCATCCCTGAATTGAGTGAGGACCGCCGTCAGGATCTTCTGAAGCTGGTAAAGAAATTCTGCGAGGAAAGTAGGGTAGCAGTAAGGAATATCCGGCGTGATGCCAATGACCATGTCAAACACCTTGAGAAAGATCATGATATCTCCGAAGATGAAAGCCATATAATGCTGGATAAAGTGCAAAAATTGACCGATGATTATATTAAACAGATTGACCAGCATTACAATCTGAAGGAAAATGAAATATTAGAGGGTTAAGAACCTTTGTGCATTTAAAAAATACCTAAAAGCGGGTAACGGATCGTTACTCGCTTTTTTTATCAGTTACTTAATGGAAGGGCATAGGGCAAATAGCAGAGATCAAGGAAAGAGAATTAAGCATAAGTGTTAGATAAATGTTGTTCAATTAGCGTTAAGTATTCTCCCGCCCTAAAATTGAATAAGATGTTTTAATGATTAGACAGTTTTAAAATTTAAGTGGGGGTTGGATATCAGATATTGGAAATTTTAATCAATTTATCCACCTGACTATATGTAATCATAGGCATTTAAGACTTTTTAAGCAATAATCTACCCCAGCGAGATCAAGAAGTGAATCAGAATATTAAATTTCTTATCGTTGCAGGAGAGGCTTCAGGAGATCGGCATGCAGCCTTCCTTGTTTCTGAGTTAAAGAAATGTCATTCTAGGGCGGAATTTTATGGGATTGGTGGAAATGAAATGACGAAACAGGGGGTGGCTCTCTTTTTTCATATCAAAGATATGGCATTTTTAGGGTTATTTGAGATTATCCGCCACCTGCCTTTTATTCACAGAGTATTTCAGCAAATAAAAACTTGGCTTGAAAAAGAAAAACCCACTGCTGTTATTCTGGTAGACTATCCTGGATTTAATCTCAAACTGGCCAGAGTAGCACATGAAATGCATATACCTGTGATCTACTACATCTGTCCGCAAATATGGGCCTGGGGTCAAAAACGGGTAGAAAAAATCCGAAGGAATGTCGATTTGCCTCTGGTGATATTTCAATTTGAAAAGGAGTATTATAAACAATTTCAAATAGATGTTAAATTTGTAGGACATCCCCTTCTGGACCAAACTCAGATCAGAATGAGTGATAAAACGTTTAGAGAAAAATATGGTCTAGCGTTGGATAAACCTATTGTCGCATTATTACCTGGATCCCGATTGAATGAAGTAAAGAAACTTTTACCAATAATGATTGATACTGCCAGGAAAATGAAGAATCATTTAGATTTGCAGTGGGTGGTTGGGAAAAGTCCAGCTATCTCAAAAGAAGTATATCGAAACTTAACGAAAAATGTAGGCTTTATAAAAATACTCGATGATGGTACATATCCATTGATGAAATATGCAAAACTGGCCCTGGTTGCCAGTGGTACTGCTACTCTAGAAACAGGATACCTTGAAACACCTATGATTGTCTTATATAAAATATCTCCCCTTACTTACTTTATTGGTAGATTCATGGTTAAAATTGAAAGAATCGCTTTAGTGAACATTGTAATGGGGAAAACCGTAGTCCCTGAGTTGATTCAGAAGCAGGCAAGTCCCGAGAATGTTAGAAAGGAAATGGAGAAATATTTAACTGACCAAAACTATTATATGACTGTTAGAAAAGAATTGAAAAATATTCCCAAGGTTTTAGGAATACCAGGTACAGCCGAGAGAGCAGCCAGAGAGATTATCAATTATCTGAAATTTAAGCTCTAAAGAGTCCGAGTTTCGGGCACAGGAATAGAAAGAATGGTTTGGAAAATTTGAGAAATCAAGTGATGGAAGACCAATAACCACACACCGAAATAAGATAAAATAACTGAAGCAAGGAATAAATAATGTATCATCAGGTTTTTCATTCTAAGTATGTGTGATTTGTTCTGAGGGGGTGCTTTCGATAAACAATTTTTCATACTATTACTCACTTTGAAACTGTTTTTGGTTTACTGTTTTTAATCCCGAATCCTTCTCCTTAAATTTGGAATTCATTTTGAAATAATTTGTTATGCAGAAAAACATGTGGAAAATTACTGCCGAAGCTATTTGTCATCAGTTTAATCAGCGCATAATATTTGAGGGTATTTCATTTAGTCTCAACAGTGGTCAGTCTTTGGTGCTGACCGGAGCGAATGGTTCCGGAAAAACCACTCTGGTACGCATTATCTGCCATCTTATCCGACCACAGGCGGGTAATATCACTTTTTTCCAGGATGAGAGAGAAGTTACCCTTCACCGTCTTTACCCGCATATTGGTTTAGTCGGGCCATATTTGCAACTCTATGCTCAACTCACAGCCCTTGAGAACTATAAATTCTTTGCCAAAATCCGGGGATTAAAAATTGATCTGAAACTTTTTAAGTCATTCATGGCAAAAATGGGATTGGCAGGCAGAGAACTGGATGAATTACACACTTATTCTTCGGGAATGATGCAGCGTGCTAAATATGTAATGGCGTTGATTCATCACCCACATATCCTTATTCTTGATGAACCAACTGTCAATTTGGATGAGAGTGGAACGACATTAGTATATGACATTATGCGAGAACAAAAAAAAGATAAAATATTGATTTTGGCAACAAATGAACCGGAGGAATTTAAATTTGGAGACAACCAGATTTCTCTGGATGCGTAATGCAATCATTGTTTTCCAAAAAGACATCCAATTGGAATTTCGCTCCCGTTATGCGGTAAATGCTATCTTTCTATTCGCAATAACAACGCTCACAGCCATCAGTTTTTCCATTGGACCGATTCGGTTGCATAGTAATGTACTCGCCCCTTTGTTATGGATCATTTTGTTTTTTTCGGCCATGTCGGGTTTATCCCATATTTTTGTCAGAGAAGAAGAGCAACAAACCGCCGACACTTTGAGACTGGTCACTTCACCCAATTCAATATTTATTGGCAAGTGGTTATTCAATCTTGTCTTGTTGACGGTGCTGGAAGTGCTTATTATTCCTATTTTTATGGCCATGATGAGCGTTTCTGTGGAAAATTTTCTGGTTTTTCTGTCAATATTGCTCCTTGGGACCATTGGTTTATCTTCAGTTGCCACACTTATCGCAGCGATCATCGCCCAAGCCAGTGCCAAAGGGGCGCTTTTTGCAGTTTTATCCTTTCCCATCGCTCTACCCATATTAATATCTGGTATCCATGCCACAAGATTGGCAATGGATGGGGAAGGATTTTCGAATTGTTTACCGGATTTACAGATATTATTTTCTTTTTCCGTTGTAATCATTACACTTTCATTACTATTATTTGAGTTTATCTGGAGGAAATAATGCTTGAAAATAGATGGTGGAAATATTTTTTAGGATTATGGATGACCTTCGTCATCTTGGGTATCTTCCTATATGCACCACCAGCGGAAGGATTGGGTCAAAGCGTCAGGATTATTTTTTTTCATGTCCCGGCTGCCTGGATAGCCACTCTGGCGTTCCTGATTTCAGCAGTTGCCAGCATTCAATATCTCAGGAACCAGGAGAATCGTTACGATATCTGGGCATTCTCTTCTGCTCAAATCGGAATAGTTTTTGCCATAATAGCAACTATTACTGGTTCAATCTGGGCGAAAAAGATTTGGCAATCTTATTGGAACTGGGATCCCCGTGAAACTTCTATTTTTATTCTTCTATTAATCTATGCAGCATATTTTGCTTTACGTTCTGCAGTTGAGGTTACAGAACAGAAAGCCAAACTGGCTGCTGTCTATTCTATCATCGCTTTTATTACCGTTCCGTTTTTTATTTTTATCATTCCAAGAATATATGAGTCGTTACACCCGGATCCCTTGATCAATCCTGAAGGCAAAATAAATATGGACGGACGAATGCTGAAGGTTTTTCTCAGCTCCTTGATCGGCTTTACCCTTTTGTTTTTCTGGATGCTGCGTCTTAAAGTTGAGGCAAGGAAAATTCAATTTATTTCAGAAAAGAAAAGCAGTACAATAAAAAATAAGGGAAAATCATGACAGATATATATATTGTCCTGATCATCTGTTTACTTATATGGGGAGGAATTTTTGCCTATTTGCTTCACTTGGATAAAGAAATCCGCAATCTAAAGCAAAAATTCATATTCCATGAAGAAACTGAAGAATAATAGCGTTAAAGAAAATAAAATTTTTCATTCAGGAGGATAAAATGAAATATAAATATATAATTGGTATAATTGTTATTATTGCCTTTATTGTTTTTGCGGCAATAAATTTAAGTAAATCACTTACTCCCTATGTTTCTCTCGATGATGCAAAAAAGAGTGAGAAGGTAGTGCAGGTGAAAGGGCAGAGAGTAGTGGGAAGTGAGCATTTTGATATAGATAGTAAAATCTTCAAATTCCGAATGACTGATGATAAAGGAGAAGAATTTGAGGTAATCTATCATGGGATTAAACCTGCTAATCTTGAGCAGGCCGAGGAAATTGTAGTGATTGGGCGGTATAGCAGGGGACGGTTCGAGGCTGAACAATTACTTGTGAAATGTCCATCAAAGTATCAAGCGGAAGGAGCAGATGTATGATTAGTGGTATTTTAGGGGTATCAATTGCCTTTGTGGCGGCTGCCGTATCTTCTGCCTCCTACTGGCTTTATTATAGAGAAAATGAAGAACGATTTTATCAATTTGCCAATCGGGCCTTCACCGTTATGGGAATTGGGATACTCTTTTCTTCTACCTTATTATATTATAACATTTTTTCCCATAATTTTCAGTTAAATTATGTCTATAGTTATACTTCATTGAAATTGTCTAATTACTATCTCTTATCCACTTTCTGGGCAGGACAAGAAGGAACCTTCCTTTTATGGCTATTTTTTGGGACGTTATTTGGCATTATACTTATCCGTTCTGTTGGCCGACGTGAACCACTCGTGATGTTTTTTGTAATGCTGGTGCAGACATTTATTCTCCTGATATTACTCAAGAAAAGCCCCTTTACCATGATCTGGCATACCAATGAAGGATTAAATCCAGGATTTATGCCAGCAGATGGTGCCAGTTTAAATCCGCTTCTGCAAAATCCCTGGATGATCATTCATCCGCCAGTAATGTTCGTAGGATATAGCTCTACCGTGGTAGCCTTTGCATTTGCCATGAACGCCATGGTGAAAAAAGAATTTGCTAAATGGGCTAAAGATGCTCGTCCCTGGGTAATTTTCTCAACCCTTTTTCTTGGCATGGGAATTATCATGGGTGCATATTGGTCGTATGTGACTTTAGGTTGGGGTGGTTACTGGGCATGGGACCCAGTAGAAAATGCATCATTTGTTCCCTGGATGTTTGCTGCTGCACTTCTGCATGGTCTCGTTATCCAGATTCGCCAAGAAGGATTGAAAAAAACGAATCTTTTTTTAGCCGGCTTAACTTTCATTTCCGTGTTGTGGGGATCATTTTTAACCAGATCGGGAGTGCTGGCAGATTTTTCTGTGCACTCATTCGCTGCTTCTGATCTGAATCTATATTTGATCACTTTTGTAGTACTGTTTTCCGGGATATTTCTCTATTTTTACTTCAGATCGATCCGACTTATCGACAGCCCTAAGTTTGCTGAAGGTATTTTGAGTCGTGAGACATTTATCCTCATCGGATTGGTTACCCTGCTCATTACCGGTCTGATTGTTTTCATCGCTACTTCTTCTCCCATTTACACCGGTCTCTTAGGACAACCTTCTAATGTTTCAATAGACTTTTATAATCTCATGAGTATTCCTATAAGTATTGCCATACTTGCTTCATTGGCAATTGCTCCGCTTCTGGTATGGAAAGTATCCGAACTTCGTGACAAAAAAACGCTTCTATTTGGGATAATCGGTGCTTCTGTTGTTACAATTATTTCCATTATTGCTGGTTTAACAAAACCAGTTTCGGTCGTCCTGGTATTTTTATCTCTGATCGTAGTTGTGGTACATTCCATGGTGGCTGTCAAACTCTTGAAAAAGATGCCGGTAAAGACGGGTGCTTACCTCTCCCACATCGGAATTGGACTAATGATTGTGGGAATTATCACATCTTCCATGTATAATCGTAGCGAGAAAATCAGTTTACCATCTGGCGAGATAAGAAGCTCAGATTTTGGATATGAATTGCAATTTGTTGAATTTGAACAACGTTCTGATGGAAAGGACCGGGTAAGGTTGCAAGTAAACAAGAATGATCAAAGTTACCAGGCTAATCCGCAGTTTTATTTTAGTGAGTATACCAATAGTTATATGATCTCTCCCCATGTAAAAGTGGGTCTGGTGAAGGACATCTATATTTCACCGATTTCCTATATACCAGAAAATTCGGCAGCACATCAAAGATTGGTTCTGGCTAAAAGGGAAAGCAAAACTGTAAATGATTTGACTTTTACCTTCCACAAATTCATTGTGGGAGAACATATGACCGATGCACCTATGTCGGTGAAAGCGGATCTAACAGTAGTAGTCTCCAGGGAAAACTATCAAAAAGAATATTCTCTGCAACCTTCTTTCTGGTTAGAAGAGACCAAGTTTCAGAGCGCTGATTTTAGTATTCCTGATGCAGATTATAATGTTCATATTGAATCAATAGATGCCAGTGCCGGTACAGTTACGCTGGTGATTCATGGAGGAATGCAGCAAGATCAACAAACGGCGGATATTCTATCAATTGAAATAAGTGAGAAACCATTCATCAGCATTTTGTGGATTGGGTGTGTGGTTTTATTGGTAGGAATTACGGTATCAATGGTAGATCGAGTAAAGAAAAAATAAAAAAAAATACAAAATGAATAGAGATGCAGGAATTCCCTCAAGCTGAAGTTACCAGACCTACCAGAATAACCAGGCTGATATCCGACTGGTTCTGTCAGATTAGCTGGTAACTTATGTTAGTGATTTCTCATGTGGTGTTAAATAAAAAATATAATAAAAGAGATAAAAATATTCCAGGCTGTCTATTTGGCAGCCTTTTTTATTGGTATGAAACTCCGAAAATTGTTAAAATATTTGATAAATTATCACCCTATCCTTCCACTGTAGGATTGGGATTTATGATTTTAGCTTCTGAACCGTGTTTGGTTGCTCAGATGGCAAATTACAGAATATGATTATGACTCTTGGGTGTTCGTTTTAGTAAAATTATGGATTTATTGAAATTACAGAGTAAAGTTATGTGATATAGTTTACAAAGAAGGCGATTAAGTGTGTTATTTTTTGAATGAATAGTAGAGAACAATAGAATCTGGAAGAAAGTACTCCTTGGCGCTATGATATTATGCATTTTTAAATTATTGCAGAGGCACCTCATGTATAATAAGTTGAAACGATGGTTGCAGAAAATGACGCTGAAGTTGAGGATTCAAATGAACATCCTGAATGTCTCATTAGTTATCCTACAACATCGTCTGAAAAGAACTTCTTAGCTTTGCGGACGGATCACTCAACTGGAAGAGTAATCCAACCCGTACGAGGGAGGAAATGGCATGAACCATTCCCTCCCTCAACCAATTCAACTCAACAAAGCAATCGATTAGCCTTTAATAGTGATCTGTAGCACCTTTTTATTGGATCAGTTACAATCATTCCATTAGATTAAAAATAAACCGCTACAGTTAGCACACCAACCGAAATAATGCCAAAGCCTCTTATGTTACCTTGTTTGAATGTCTGGGTGGTAGTTCCTTGAGTCACCTCATAATCTTTTGCGGAACTTTTGGCATAAACCAGCTGGTATTCAGCCGACAGACTTAACATGCGAAGTATAAAAATTTCTGCACCTATCATACCAAAAACTTGGAATTCTGTTTCACCGCGAAAATCACCATCAAATACAGAACCATTTTTGTAGGTAATTTGAACATCTGTATCAGCTGCAGCGGTTTTTTCTTCAGTTGATGTAAAGGAAAAACCTAAACCTCCACCAAAATAGGGACTTAACCGGTTGGTGGTTAGATGTTTTTCTACGGCCGCTAAAAGACCGAATTGACTGGCTTTTTCATACCCATCAACACCATCTGTGCCCTGGAATGGAATGTTTTCGCGGATATTTGCAAATTGTAAGCTACCGCGAATGGCTAAATCATTGCTCCAGAAATACTTGGCACCGAAACCACCCCGATAAGAATTTGCTCCGATATCATCCAGACCACTGAATTCAAATAAAAGAGCTTTTGCCCCTTTTTCCATAAAAGGTTTCTCTTCCTGCGCATACATTGACAGCACCATCATAAAAATGATTGCTATTACTATAAGATTTTTCATTAAAATGCCTCCTGCTTTTTTGAGTCTCATTATTTTATTTAATTTCCGAGAATATAACTAAATACTCCATAAAAAAACAAATAATTAAGTGAGAACCTGTATTCTCTTGTGACAATTCTTTCCTTGCCAATCTTGCACGATTAAAAGAAATCAATCAGAGTAATGATTCTACTCTATCAGATCGTTAGAGGAAGATTATAAGATTATCGGAAAATAATTATATTCAGGAAAAATCCGATTCACTTCCTAACAAAATTGCAAATCTGTATCTTATTATTCCTAAAGCTACGGGAGTCTTCATAAATTTTATTTATGGAGACAAAATAAATGTACTGCTTGGGAATAATATTGATAATACTGCCAGTTTAATTTCTAAAGATTTAAGAATAATTATATGAGAAGCAGTTTTGGTGGTATTTCTAGATAAACCCAATAGAGTAAAACAAAAATTGATTGAGACTCGAGTAACTGATCCTAAGGGATTCATAAATATGATGAAATCATGGTAGTTTCTTTATGTTTTTTGCAATGTGGAGCTTTTAAATTGAAATATTATTTATTCCGATGTATTTTAATATATTGAACAGTAAAATTTCTTAGATATTTTTACTCATATTAGTTAATTTTTACAGTTGACATAAAACTTATAAAAGTTGATATATAATGAAAATACTTGGGATATCAGCTTTCTATCATGATAGCGCTGCTTGCCTGATTTGCGATGGTGAAATTGTGGCAGCAGCTCAGGAGGAGCGCTTTACCCGCAAAAAGCATGATTTTAATTTTCCCCATAATGCGATAGGTTATTGTTTAGAAGAAGGAGGTTTGACTGGAAAAAATCTTGATTATGTGGCATTTTATGATAAACCGTTCATTAAATTTGAAAGATTGTTGATGACATATCTTGCTTACGCACCTCTAGGGCTCCGATCGTTTCTTATGGCAATGCCATTGTGGTTAAAGCAAAAATTATGGATGAAAGATTTTATTCAAAAAGAATTAAATTTTGATGGGAAAATATTATTTCCTGAGCATCATGAATCACATGCGGCTTCGGCCTTTTATCTGTCTCCCTTCTCAGAGGCTGCCATTCTCACAATGGATGGAGTGGGAGAATGGACCACTTCAAGCTATGGTATCGGAAGAGGAAATGAAATAGATTTATTAGGTGAATTACATTTTCCCCACTCCTTAGGTTTATTATACTCTGCCTTTACTTACTTCACCGGTTTTAAAGTAAACTCAGGTGAATATAAAATGATGGGATTAGCACCTTATGGTGAACCTAAATATGTTGATGTTATCTATAACGAGCTCGTTGATGTAAAAGCAGATGGATCTTTTAAAATGAATATGAAATATTTCAATTATTGTTCCGGCTTGACCATGACCAATAAAAGATTTGCCAGGTTATTTGGTGGTCCTGCGCGCAGGCCAGAAACAAGGATTACCCAGCGGGAAATGGATCTTGCTCGCTCTATACAAGAAGTTACCGAAGAAATAATCTTGCGGATGACAAAACATGTTTACAAACAGACGAAAATGAAATATTTGGTTTTAGCTGGTGGTGTTGCTCTAAATTGTGTGGGGAATGGGCGAATATTACGGGAGGGACCATTTGAAAATATCTGGATTCAACCAGCAGCCGGAGATGCGGGAGGAGCCCTTGGAGCAGCCTATTATGTTTGGTATCGCTACTTGGGTAATCCTAGAAAAAATATAACCGGGAAAGATTTTCAAAAAGCATCATATCTGGGACCCCAATTTCCAAATGAAAAGATTAAAGTATTTCTTGAGAAGGAAAACATTCCTTACGAAAAACTTACCGATGAAGAACTAATAGATAGGACTGCAGAATTAATTGCAAGTGAATATGTTGTAGGATGGTTTCAGGGACGTATGGAATTTGGTCCCAGAGCTTTAGGAAACAGAAGTATCATCGGAGATGCTCGATCGCCTAAAATGCAGTCGGTTATGAACTTGAAGATAAAGTTCCGCGAAAGTTTCAGGCCATTTGCCCCAACTGTTTTGCTGGAACGGGTGGCTGATTACTTTGAATTGGAAAGAGAAAGTCCATATATGCTTTTGGTTGCACCAGTTAAGAAGGAATTATGTAAGAATGTGCCTCAGGATAGGATTATTGGCTTAGATAAACTAAAGGTAATTCGATCCGAAATTCCTGCGGTAACCCATGTGGATTATTCGGCCCGGATACAGACGGTTAATAAAAATGATAATCCACTGTATTATGCAATGATAAATGCTTTTAGTAAAAAAACTAACTGCCCGGTAATTATAAATACCTCTTTTAATGTGAGAGGTGAACCGATCGTTTGTACTCCCGAGGATGCTTATTTATGTTTTATGCGTACCAATATGGATTTCTTAGTACTGGGTAATTTTTTATTGGATAAGAGAAAACAAAAAGTATTAGAACATGACATCGATTGGCAAAGAGAATACGAATTAGATTAGGGAGAAAAAATATTGTTAAAGCATGAGATAAATAGTATAATAAAAAACGAGAATAACCAGGAATTCCGTAAATTTGGATTAACAATTGGTGTTCTTCTTGTTGCTCTTTCCATCTTCTTATTCTGGAGAGATGTCCATAGCTATCTATATATTTTCTTTTTCGGATTATTTCTTACACTTTTTGGTCTGGTGAAACCTAAATTTCTAAGACCAATCTATGTAGTATGGATGATTTTTGCTTTAATCTTAGGTCATATAATGACCAGAGTAATATTAACTATTATATTTATTTTGTTATTCACACCTGTAGGATTAATCCTTAGGTTTTTAAGAAAAGATATTTTAAATGAAAAATATGATCGACAAACTGAATCATATTGGATAAAAAGAAAACAAGTGCCTTTTGATCCCAAAACACTAGAAAAGCAATATTGAAAAGAGTGTAAATTAAGATATTCTGTTTTTGTATTTTATGAGGAGTTTTAGTATGAGTAAAATCTCAATAATCAGTGAATTTTGGGAATTTCTCAAAGTAAGAAAAAGATACTGGTTAATGCCAATTGTATTTTTT
>Ga0209635_10001198_pt1 | contig 19166 bp, 40 predicted proteins | sample DeeMarSWOR230_32_FD_187463 | JGI IMG/M metagenome (GOLD analysis project Ga0209635, IMG submission 187463) | Marine sediment microbial communities from White Oak River estuary, North Carolina - WOR-2-30_32 (SPAdes) (version 2) | ecosystem: Environmental > Aquatic > Marine > Intertidal zone >...
AACTCAAGCCGATAAAGGGGGAAATCATTTACGAAATCACACTTTCAAAGTAGGGGGTCGCTATGGAAGACTTTGATAAAGATGGGGTCTTGAAAGTGTTCGGTGTAATTTGGATCGTAACCACCGTACTACTTGGTTTAGTTTGTGGCTGCATAGTAGGTGGTATAATAGGAGCAATAAAGGGTCCAGAAATAATAAGAGTGCTAACTGCTGGCAGAAGGGGCAGAGAAGAAGAGAAAGGTCCTTATGATATTGACATGAAGGAGTACCTTTAGAAAGGAGGTCGTTCATGAAACATCAAATCATAGGACTTACACCGGACGCTCAGAACTGGCTGGGAAAAAATGCCAAAACTCGTCCCACTCGAACTTGTCCTCGTTGTAAAGTAGTTCTTGAAGCAGATATCGAGAGCTGGGAATACAGCAAGGACGAACCTTTTCCTCTCTTAGCATATTCGCTCTCCGATGGTTCTACCGTAATGGAAATAGTCCAAACCATCGGAAAAGGAAAAGGCCCAGCGTCAGAAGTTCCACTCGTTTTCCTATGTCTTAAAACTATGGACGGGAAAACACTTTTCGAGTGGCCTGACTATCTCCTCCGCATTTGGAAGGAGAAATAATCAATAAGTAGTGGAGATTTGAAGTCTCCACTACTTACTTTTTTGTAACCATATCCCATAGTTTAAGTGACATACTGTATCTAACGAAAACCTTTCTAAGTTTATAAGAACTTGCTCACATAACCAATCATACGTTTCCAAACCACTTTTCACTTTCTTCTTTAAATTAGAATCGTTAAATACAACAACGCCATACTTCTTATAATATTGAAGAAGTCTTGTTTGGTCCCTAACTAATAGTGGTGTTCCAGACATTAATATTTCTGTTGAAACTCTAGGACTTCCATCCCTCTGGTTACTTGTGACAATCCCAAATTTACTTTGGTTTAAAATAACGTTCATTCTATCTCTTTCTACCTGTCCAAGAAATTCAATATTATTCACATTATATTTTTTACAAAGTTTCTCTCCCTTTCTTCTCTTATTACCTAAATGTACAATTCTTAAACTCTGTAAATACTTAGACTGAGCAACATTACTGATAAAAAATTCTTGTCCTTTTTGAGTAATCTGCTCAAAATTACATACCCAACATAAGTCATATTTTTTTGTTTGAATATCTAGTGGTTTAAATATCTCAGGACTAGCAGTTTTAAAGAAAGGAGAACAACCAGGTATAAAGTCGCCTTCAGACTCCACTAAAATCTTGTCATATCTCCCATTATACCGTGGATAAACTCTGTAACTAGAACCAAGATACAACTTCAATCCAAAACAAGTTGGATTCTGACGAGTAACTTCGCCATATTCTGGAAACCCTCCTCGAAATAGAGAAACAACAGGAGTAGTAAATTTACAACATTTTCTAAAATTTGAAACAAACTTTTGGACAAACTTTTTTCCGCTTACATCAAAAACAATATCATTCATCGTTATGTTCGACAAACGCCAAATTATAACTTCATCAAAGTAGTCGTTTTCTAAAAACCAAATTCCTTGGAGAAGATAAAAATCATGACACTTTCTTTTAAACTCTACTAGATCTACAAAATTATGATAGTACTCCAGATTCTTCAAATTAGTTCGAAATACCCAAAAACTTCGCATATTACTCCTCAAAAGAAGGAATTTGTTCTAATCTCACATCAAACTTGGTTGGTCTTTTATCTTCTCTAATTCGTTCAAAAGTTGGATGTGAAAAAGTAGCAGAAAGCTCATCACCAATTGGTTCATATCTATCTCTAGTAAATCTATAGGCTGGAGTTTTCGTAATTCGAACTCTATAATACTTCACTTGGATAACTAACTTTGGCCTAACGAAAACTTCGCCCCCTTCACCATATAAAGGTCTTTCGTTAACATACTTATAAAAGGAAGCTCTCTCGCCCGCTGTAAAACCAGTACCAACTTTTGAACTAGTTCTAAAAATCCCTTTACTATCAATAAAAGCAGTGAGTAAATACGAAATCTGTTTCCTAGGCCAAGATGGCAAGCGTTCATGACCTGCTCCAATTACAACTACATCAACATTAGCAGTATACTTCACTTTGTAATTTCTACCATCAACTAACCTTACAACTACGCCGTCAAAACCAGGCAAGTCTTTTGTATCAGCATAAAGCTTTCTAAAAACCCGAATATCACCATAAGCTATCTTAGGGATATGGATATTCACTAGTTTCTTCCGGTCGAAATACTTTCCAAGAATAGATAAGGCTTCTCGATAATCTTTTACTCGCTTTTTATCGAAACTATAAACGTCAAAAAGAAAGTGATGAATTAACGGTTTGTTTTCTACAACATGGAACCTCTTTACTATGCTTTCTGTTTGGTTAAATGGGAGAACTGTACCAAACTTCATAGCTACCAAGTCACCCATAAGTATCGCTTGCTTTACACCTATTTTCTTTAAGATCGTTTCATACTCATAAATAACAGGGATTTCTTTTACTATACCTCCACCAGTACTCTGAAAAAAACTAGGTTTCCCTTCTCTGTAAACTAAAGCACCAAGTTGCCCGTCAACTTTTTCTATAGAGTAAAAACTAGGTGCTTTCATAAACTTCGAAACAAAAACATCGTAGGGTAACTCTCGAAGGTTAACAAACTTTTTCCAATCTAACGCATAATTTGGCACTGCTAAATCCTCGCTTTTTCCCTAGTAAAAGAAAAAACAGCAGAACGGGGAATTTCAACACATTTCAAACCAATCTCAGAAAGAGAATGTAGAGTAATAAAACCGCCTCTAAACTTATTTGGCGCAAGGTCAAGATTAGGAATTCCTGAACGCCTTTTATACTCCACTGTATATTTATTAGCCAACTCGCTCTGAGTTAGAAACTTCTTAAACAAAAGTCGTATTGTATCGACGTTGAACTTTTTCTTTAGATTACAGAAAACATGAAAAGAAGTTTTTCCAGTAAAACGAATTGAAGCGCTATCTACTATCGGAATAGTTGTAATAAAGTCAAAACAATCAACAACTGCTTTTTTTAGAGTCTTATCAAAAGCGTCATAGTCTATATCGATTATTGCTAAATCTTCAGATCTTCTCATCGTGCTATGTACACTTACGGTACGTCCAGTTATCATTTCATCATAGTTAGACGAAGTAAGTCGGATAAACCTTGTAGTTTTACCTGCTCTCTTAACAATTATTCTACCTGCATCCGGAACAATCAAGAAAAACAAATCTCTACCAACAACTTCTCTCAAAATCTTACCCTTCACAGACTGGTAGTAATTCCATACATCTATTTCTCTAAGCCCCTTCGGATAAAACTCATTCTTAATTATGACTGTATCTGGGTGCTTTGGATACCCCATTTATCACTCCCTCTCGTATCTTACACCTTCTATCATGTTTAAAATCTCAAGGAGTTTATCTAAACCTTTATAGTTTGTTCTCCTTCCTTTCCTCCTATAAGCAAAAGCTCTAGATGGAACTAGGGAAGTATAAGGCCTTTGAAGTCTATTTGTTTCAGTTATTCTTTTCACTAAACTATGAGAAGAATCTAAACCACAAAAAACAAAAACTTTTTTCATCGTTTCTATAGGTTTCGAAGTTAAATCCTCAAACTTAAGAAACAAACAATTCGGTAATGTTTTTGCAAACTCAATCGCTCTCGGTAAAACTTCAAAGTGTTGTTTAACTTGCTCTTGTCGAAACTCTTCTGTCCATTTCTTTCTTCTTTTAAGAATAGAAGGGATAACATCTAAAGGATGTCTTACTATAAAGATAATCCTAGCATCTGGAAGGAAAAAATCATTCCATTTTTTACAATAGCGCTTCATTGCTTCAATCGTTTCATACTTAATATATAAGCTAGGTAGGTTATCTCTTCCTACAAATATTATCTTCTCGCCCCAAGTATCTTTCTCTAAATTTGCATGAACACGGTTAGTTCTGTTTTTTCTATCTCGAAACCTTCTTAACTTAAAAAGTTGCTCTTTCGATCTATCAAAAATCATATTCCTCTCATCAAACATCTGTTTAACTTGTGGGTGAAGGCCAATAAACTCCATAAGCAACGTTGTACCGCTTCTACCAAACCCCACTACTAAAATTTTCATGAAGAACCTCCTTCATAGTCGACACCTTCAACCGTGTTTAAAAGTTCAAGTAGTTCTTTAAAGTCAATCTTAGGAAGCTTACTTTCTTGTTTATAGGCGAAAACTCTTTGCGGCTTCAACAAATTCTTCTCACCTGTCCCAAACTTAGTTCTATCTTCATTAAACCCTTTACTTGCATACGAAGGATCTAATTTACAAAACTTATACACTTTTCCTAAAGACTTCTCAGTATCAAGAAGTAAATCCTCATATTTCACAAACATAACATTTGGAAGTTTTCGAGTTCCACTAATCACTAAAGGAAGAACAGACATTTGTTTTCTCAACGCCCTCGAAGCGCTTCTTGCCCACTTCTTGCCTGCAGAAATAGCTACATCTAAAGGATGTCTCACTATAAAAATAATTCTAGCTTCAGGAAGAAATCTGCGATTCCATTCTTTACAGTAATCTAAAATAGTTCCACTATACCCTCCCTTCTTAGGTTGTCTAAAATAAAATGGAATCTTCTCGCCCCAGTTACCTTTTAAACTCACGTGATTCCTTTTAAGAATCGACTTCCAGTTATTCCTCCCCATCAACCCAGTTTCATGATACATCTTTTGAACACTAGGGTGAGACTGAATTAACCGCCTCAACAAACTTGTACCGCTTCTTCCAAAGCCAATAACTAGAATCTTCATATCTGCCTCCTACTTCAAAATATCTTCCTCATCTACTGGACCAACCATCCTCGCAGGAACGCCTGCAACAATAGTTCGGTCTGGTATATCTTTTGATACTACGGAACCACTTCTCACAAAAGCATTCTCGCCAACAGTTACTCCTGGTAAAATCAAAGATTGCGCTCCTAACCGTGCAGCTCGCTTAATATAAGGAGCTTGAATCACTAAAGGAAAGTCTCTAGTATGTTTTATCCGACGAGTATTTATTGTTGTAGATCCTGGTCCAAGAAATACATCGTCTTCAATTATAACACCCTTGGTTATATAACACTGGACATGAACCGTTACTCGATTCCCTAACTTACAACCAGCTTCTAACACAGTTCCATGCCCTATCACACAATTGTTTCCTATTATAACCCCTGCACGAACCATAACAAAATTACCAAGAAAACAATCGTCTCCTATCACACAGTCTTCCTCAACCACTACATAATGACCTACTCGGACATTCTTCCCAATTTTCGCAAGTGGATGAATTGGACAAAATTCTGGGTGGATAACTCTAGAAGAATATGGGTTATTCAGATCCATCTTTCTCTCCTCTAATTAAAAGAGTACAAGCATAATTGCCTTTTTTTGGAGACTCTACAATTTTAAACTTCTTCTCTAGTTCAACTTCTATTCTTTCCTTAACAATAAAATCATACCAATGGAAACAAACTTGCTTAACCTCTTCTCTATCTAACAGATCAAGAAGAATGTTTTCTGGACTCCAAACTGTTATAAACATTACATCTAAACAATTAATCTGATTCTCTCTCAATATAGTTCCAACACTAGCACAATCTACTATCTCTACTTTCGAAGGGCCACCTTTTCTTCTAATATGAGAATGTGCTGACGGTTTTCCATAATCAAAAAAGGTAGTCCTGCCATCATATCCTATAACCGCTTTGTTATGTATTCTTAAAGGTAAAGAACAAGTCCGTTCAACTAAAGCAACAAAGTTCTGGACTGAAGCTTCATAAACTATTATTCTAGCTCTGTAATATAAACGAAATAATTCTTCTTCTGATTCTCCAGTATGTGAACCAACTATAACAAAAACTGGTTTCTCTGTTAAAAGATCTTCTTCAAAAAATAACCAAGGGTCGCCTTTCGTAAGGAACTTATAACTCATTTTATCGCCTCCATTAAACGACTTATATGTCTAACTTTTGGCATCTTTAACCAAACTTTATTCTCTCTTAATTTCAACAACTGTTCTCTATACCTATTCCAACACTCAGAACCCTTCCACCAATAACCAAGATTTCTGTACTTACGAATACATTGATTTACGTCTACAGTTTTTGACTTAAAATACCCTAAGTGAAGTCCACGAGGCCACCAAAAATTTGGAAACTCTCTCTTCAAATCTCCTATCTCCTTACCAAACACAACATCAAAATCAGTAGCAGTCATCTTCGGGGGAAACCCAAGATTCATCTCTTCAATCATCATATAAGCTACTTCTTCATCTCTAAGAAGGTCACCCTTCCCTTCTCTCAACAATTTCCCTTCTTTTAAAAGTTGTCGATATTTCTTATAAGGAGCTTTTCTAAACCAAGTGTCAATCTCATAAAAAGATCTGCTAAAAATTCTCTTAATTTTGGGATAAACATCCCAACGTATACCAACACTAAAAGGGAGTCCTGTTATCTCCATATGTTTTGTATGGGCTTCTAAAATACTAACAGCATCTCTCATTATGAGCATATCCACATCACCAAGGATAAGCAAGTACTTAAAATTCTTGAACTCCTCTAAATAAGTCAAGTAGTGCAAGTTCTTTATATACCTCCCAACATTCCCTTGTTCGTTTAACTTAAAGTCAGGAAAAGCATTCTCAACAATCTTAAAATCCCCTTCTAGATACTGTAAGTACTCGTAAGTCTCTGGTCTTGGCTTCGTTGGATGTAAAATTCTAATGGAATATTCAGGATAAGAATCCAAGAAAAACAACAAAAACCAAGGAATAAAGTGTTCATAATTATTGTCACAACAGTTAATAGCAACTAAGTCTTTCACAAAGACCTCCTATATCCAAAAACAACATATCTTCCCCTATCAGTTTTATAGAGCTCAACAATATCAACTACTGTTGAATAGCGTTTCCACACTTCTTCTTCAGTTTTGAAAAACCGAACGTGACTAGGATTCTTATTCTTATCTGGCACAGAAAAAACTAACGGTGCTTTCTCCGGTATTTTCCTTATAGTACCAATATCATCACTTATATGTTCAAAATACTCACAAGCGATATATAGCACTTCACTAACTTTTTTATTCTTGGGTACAAAATCAAACGTTCTTAAGTCTCTAAGCCTAAACTTAAACTTTCGATTTTTAACTCGTTCAATCGCCTTTTCGATAGCTACTTTCGAAAAGTCATAACCAATATATTTGTAATCATACTCTACTTTATCACTTACCAACTCAGCAAGATGACCTAACCCACAACCTAAGTCTATAATAACCCTTGGTTTCAACATCTCTATAAACCTAGGAAACTCTTTCCACACATCAAAATGAGGAGATTCATATACGGACGTCTGATATTTCCAATGACCAAATGCACCGTTGTAATAATCCGCTTCTAACTCTCTTCCCAACTTCACCTCCTTAAAATCAACACAGAATACCGTTGGTCAATATGCGGATAAGTAGTAGCTTCTTCCCACTCATTAGACTTCTTAAAAATAGAAATCAACTCCTTTCTATCTTTCCACAAAAGAGACTCCCAGTAGTTCCCTTTTTCAATCTGCTCTTCTTTCGCTGGATGTAAGTCTAGAAATACTTTACCACTCGGTTTCAAAACCCGGAACATCTCGTTACTTAATTCTTCTAACATTAAACAATGATCTAACGAATTAGTATAGATATAGTCAAAAGAACCACCTTTGAACGGAATAAAATGAAAGTCTCCCTTCAATACATAAGAATTTTTTGGGCCAGGATTCAAATCAATTCCTATCGCCCCGCATCCTAAACCTCTCCAAGTTTTAACTTCATCTCCCAAACGTGCTCCTAAACATAAAACGTTACACGGACGAACCATAACTTTAAGAAAAGATTCAAAAAGAGGCTTAAAATATATTCTGCACATCAGTTTAGATCTATTTCGAAACTTCTTTAACCCTTTACGTTTCAACTTTGACTTCTGGTGACTAAGATACTCCGCATAATCCTTGTATTTACGAATTCTTACCAACCACCCCTCCTAAAGAACCCAGTAAGATTTCCTAACAAACATTAAGAACTCATTTATCTTATCTATATTCCCTTGAAACCTAGGCCACCCTCTTTCTCTAATAAAACTGTCGATCTCCGCTCTAACTTTCCAGCAGTAGTCTATTATTTTTCCTGGTGACCACTTCTTCTTCTTAATATCCCAGATAATTTCTTTGAGTTCAGGGTCAGTGATAACAAAACTATAATCACCTGTTTTTAAAAGATCTCTCAAGTAAACGAGTTGTCTAACGTACGCTGCTCCATACTTCTCCCATCTATTATCTTTATTATCTAACATTTTCTTTCCCTGGTTCAACCCGTAACCTATAAAAGCCTCATAGCATCTCTTAGCATCTAGAAAGAAGGGAAACTTCTCAACTAATGACCTTCCCCAAACGTTAGCCTCTATAATCGGCGCTTTCAAAGTATTAAGAATTGTAGGATTACAATTAACAGCAAGTTGTAAAAAATGACCTATCTCATACATGGTGTCATCTAACTTCCTTTCTTTATCCTCTAACCACTGAGTTCTCTTATACTTAAAACCTAAAGATAAAATCTTTTTCGTTGGAATTACGTATACCCCACGGTAATCATAGTCAGACTTTTCATCAAAAACTCCGTAACCCCTACTGCCAACTAATGCTTTCAAGATAATTTCTTTCTCTACATCATCTTCTTCCTTCATCATCTACTCTCCCAGAAGGATCTCTCAACTTTCTTCTACAAAGCGGACACCAGTATTCTGGAATCTTTCCTATGTTTACCATAATTTTACAGGGTAAGCACTTAACCCAATCAGCTGGTTTAGTAGTTAAAGTTGCTATGTTTACTCCTTTCATGCTCCCTCCTGTTCTTTAAACGCCTCTAAAAGAATTCTTTTTAGTTGTGGTAACTCAAAATTAGGACCCTTCAAAACTCGACCAGTAGGTCCCTTTATTGGCTTTCCATCCTTACCAAGTTTAGTCATATTACTTCTATGAACTTCGTTAAAAATCTTCTCTGTAGGAAGACCATAAATTATACCCAACCAAATTACTGAATAAAGCAAATCTCCCAAACCATCAGCCATATTTACAAAATCACCATCGAAAACTGCTGTAAAAAACTCACCTAACTCTTCCTCAAGAAGTTCTTTACTTAATTGTACTTCAGAATATGGAGGAATAGTAGGAAGTCGTCTTATAGGATAATCAAATACTTCACAAAACTCTTCTACTTTCTTTATAGCATCTTTCACCATTACCTCCCCATATTTTTTTGTTCTATCCTTCAAAAATCAACCACTTAAAATAAACTGGAACATGCGGATACAAATTAGTCATTATCCTCTTAAGTTTATCTACATCTTCTTTATTAAAACACTTAAATAAAATACCATCTTTAGCAAATGGATTTGTTCTGTACTCATAATCAGCTCTTGCACAAAGATCAAGGTCTCTAAAATCATACATCATTTCTTCCTCTTCTTCGTAGGTTTCTCTTGGAGCCATATCACCTGATCTACTAACAAATCAGGAATAAGCTTCTTAATTGGCGGATTCCGTGAAACTTGAGTTGTTCCCAAAGGCTGCTCTACAGTAACTACCCATAAACTTTCTCTTTTCAAAAACTTGACTCGTCCAAAAGTTTCGAATCTAATAAGCATACCTTCAGTTATATCCTTATCTTGTATATGACTCTCTATCTGAGTAACGTCTCTCCAAATTAGAATAGCTGGTTTACCACCCATTGGCTGATACTCCATGTATTCATCATCATAACCATGTAAAACTTTCATTCTACCCATCTTACCACCAATTTAATCTCATTAACTTTCGTTCTTCTCGCATACTGTTTACAAGGTTTCTCATCTCTCGACGAATCCAACCCAACCTATCTCCTATTACCATTGCTTCTCCATACACTTGATCTCTCTGTAAGGCAGAACGAAAGGTATCACAAAAATGCCTTAAGCAAACAATAGGTCTAAGATTGTTAGAAAGCAAACACCCACTCTCAGGGTCTAAAAACGGACATAAATGGTAACGTAAAGACTTTCTAATTTCATCCATGTTATAAAACTTCGAAAACTCCTGCCACTCTTCTTTATTCAACACAGAAACTTCTTCCGGTGAAATAAAACCACAAATACTTGTACAACAAGTTCTTACACACTTTATACAATATACTTCAATATAAGGTTTCCAAAAATCTAAATACTCTTTTTTAACTTTATATAACCTCTCCTTCAATTTAAGAACTCTTTCATCATTACTAACCCAAGAATTATGCTCTTCCCAAACTTCAATATAACTCCAGATTCGTTGGTATGGGTCATCAAAATTCCAAGTTCTCATCTCTTAATCTCTGGTTCGGTTATCTTAGTCTCTTCTTCTAACCCTCCACAAATCTCATCAAACCACTCAGATAACTTCTTCATACATTTCTCATGTTCTACCATCTCAGGCAAAGCTGAATCCCTCAACATACCTTGCCTTTGAGCATTTCTAAACCAATCGACTTTACTTAGAAATTTTCTTACTTTTTCTAAGTCTTTGTCTTGGAACATTTTTCTCCTCCCTCAAACAGCAACCTATTTTACCCTCCCAAGAACAAGTTAAAAGAGTTCTTCTAAAGCTTTCTGCTAAACAAGCTTTACAATAAAACTTCATGAGGAACTCCGTTAAAGTTTAAACAAACATTTCACACTTTTCTTTCTTCTAAGACCCCTAAAAATGTTTTTCAACCAACTAGAAGCCACAATTGGTATAGAACAAGCATGCTCTTTCTCTAAAGGAGTTAAAAGTGCTTCTCCAATCTGCCCAAGAGTACGTACCCGCTTACTGATTACTATACGACACCGAGGACATTCTCTAAGAAGATAAATTTCAATAAAATCTCCTGGAATATCAGAACTAATGCTTCTTATCGCAAAGAAACTCATCCCATCATACTTGAAACTCATATTCGCGCCTTTGTACTCTACAGCTATTACATCAATAACTAATTTTTCAAGAGGAACTTCAACCATCGAAGAAAACTCTTGCTTCACTCTTTCTATAGTATATTCTCTATGTGTTGAATACCACTCATTCTCTTTCATTCTCCTACCTCTATGTGCTATTATCGCTTTCTTTTGAAAATTATTCATCAACTTCAAACCTCGTTATACCAAATTGAAATCCAAACTACACCATTTGAAGTTGGCTTTTCTCGACTCACATCTACAGATTGTTTAATAAACTTAATGTAGATATTACCGTGAGTCTCTAACCAATGGTTTATTCTCTTTTCAAGACTATCTTCTGATTGACCACTAAAGAATTTTACTTTCATAGAATATTCTCCATATTATAGTAAGTCTCAAACCTTCCTTGCATTGCTTTATATAAGTTATAGAAGATTTCTTTCGGAACTTCTACACTTCTAAAATAATAAAACGTTCTACCCGGAATGTACGAAAAACACCCAAAAGGGTCTTTATTTACTTTAATTATTTCCTCTTTCGCATCAAAATACATCAACCAGCTCCACTCTTCTATCCCATTTATAACTCGACCTACTGTCATATACTTACCGGATTTCTCCATGCAAGATTCCTCTTTCATCAGTATCCCAACAAACTCTTCTTGGGTTTTTCTGCGTTATTCCTGCATCTTCCCTCAATAACTTCCAAAAAGCAGAAGTAGTAAAAACAGGAACACCTTGCTCCAAAGCTGACGAACTTACAGTATCGCCAGCTCTTGTTCCTCTTATTATGTTTATCCGACTTCGATTTACTAAATGAATTCCTCCTTTAGTTACTACTTCCGTACCTCCATAAACATCTCTTACTACAGATTTAATAATCTCTCGTCGAAACAAGTTTGTATGAGTAATAACAAGAAAATCAGCATCTCTTGGTTGGACAGGCTCATGTTTCACTTTTGTTTTCATTGGACCAAAAAATAAGTATTTTTTATACTGACTGATATGTTCATCATATCCTGGATGTTTAACAGCAGACCCAAAAGCTACAATAGCTATAATATCATCCACCTCAACTTCTCTACTATTGATTCTCCATCCAACTGCTGTTTTATATAGATCATTTAAATCAATAAAGAAAGGAATAAACCTACCCCACTCAAGATAAGCACCTCGCGGTACAAAAATCTTTCCGTTAGGAAAACTTAACTTCCCTAAATCGTTTCGCTCAAAAAATTTCGCGAAATCTTTCACAGTTAGTTTCGTTTCTACCATTCTCACTTAGTATTCCCTCCTTATAACGTCATCTATACTTCTTAGAGCACCTCTTGCTTTTTCGAGTGGATCGCGTTCACTAGTATAATAATAACCTTCAACCTCTCTATTATACGTAAGTAAAATATCTTTGATTAGTTCTATTTTTCGATCTAAAGTAAGAGGTTTAACTTCTACTACAGCCCTACCCTGCTCTGCTGGAATTATCATAATCTTCTTAAATATGACTCTCCAACTACTTCTAAATTTGATTCCTCTTCCTAAAACTTTTACAACTCTCATATCAGGTGGAATAGGTAAAGTCTTTCTTCGATTAGCGTAGTAAATAACTTTCTTAGCGTGAGAAGCTGTCATACCAGCAGATATTCCTTCTTTACTTTTTATCCATGTCCCCACAGGTAAATGAATAACTTTAGCTGGACCCATCCCCAAACTATAAACTTTGCCATCTTCATGAACTGAAACCGCTTTAAAAGCTAAGTAGTTCTCACTTTTCATCAGTCACCCCCAAATAAGCTTCGATTTGTCTTCCTATTCTACCTCGTATTTTAGTTCCAGAAGAAGGTTTTTTCTTCCTTCCTCTTTTAGAATTCTCTTCTTGCTTTGGAACGCCATGTCGAGCTGGATCTTTTTTCACAACCTCCATCTTCAAATCTTTTTCTACTTCTGCTTTAGATTTAACTTTAATCTTCATCTTACCACCTAAGTCATCCAGTAATCGTACTATACAATAAGGACAGCCCTCATAAAAATCAGGCCACCCTAACCCACACTCAGGACATTTTTTTGCCATTGATTTTCTCCTGACTGACTCTATCGTAAGGTACTCTATACTTTGCTAAGAACTTCCTCATCCCAAGATTAAGACTCTCTTGCTCATTCTTCATCGTTAAAAGTAATAAAGCAGCTCTATGAACATAAGATCGTGCAGCATACAAAGATGGAAAAACTCTAGGTTCATAGAGGCCACCTATATAATTTACCCACCACACAGAATAAACATGACATCCTTTACAATACCAAATGTCAACTATATCTTTAAAACTACGTTCGCCTCCAAACTCAAACTTGTCTGAACCTTTCAAACTAGTAATTCTTTTACAAGCTGGACACTCCAAAAACCACCTTCCTTCTGAAAACCAAGATTCCCCTTTAAACTTATCTCCTAATTTCTTCTTAGCTTTCTTATGGTCATAGATCCTAATTTCATTTCCATTCTCTAGAATCCACTCTTTAAGTTTTCTATAATCACAAACGAAATAGAAATCCATAAAATCTTCAAAGAAAAGAAATTTAATCCATCTAGATTGAGAAGGAACATCAAATGCTTGGTTCCCTACTTGAATTAACTGCCTTACTCTGGATGGTGGTAAATTAAGAACGTCTTTTAAAATCTCTTTCTTCTCATCAGAAGAAGATCTCTTAAATTTCCTTGCTTTCTTTCTCAAATTTTCTTCTTTCACTTTTTCCTCCACTAAATCTCCTTCTAATCTACAATTCTTTTTACTAGATAGTTATGCTGTTCCATATCGTCCCAACTAACACTATAAAAAGTATGATTATCTTCAAGATTCTTAAACAAAGATCTAAACCCAGCATTAATCATTTCTAAAACATCAAGGGTCTTTGAAACAGCCATAGCTACTACCCCATCCCTTTCCTCATTTGTATAAGTTTGAATATGAAGCATGCTATTAAGTACAGGATCATTTCTTCTTTTAGCTATCATCAAATGCTCATATTCTGACATTTCACAAAACTTTGCGTTTCCTCTCAAACCAAACCTAACTGTAAACGACTTAAAGAGTTCACCAGTTTCTTTATACACTCCGTGTTCTCCAAAACAAGTAGCCGTCGATAAGTAAAAAACTTTTTCACCTTGAATACATTGGAAAAAAATACCCATATGATTAAGATCCTTGTTAGCAACTCTACTAATTTTTCCAGATAAAATATTCATTGGAAAAACGTACTTCTCGTAAAACTCCATACTTTCTTTCTTCCTTTTTTCACGACTAGAGTTTTTCATTTCCCTCCTCTTTTTCCATAGATACAAGGTATTTAGCAATCTTTACTAAAGCCTTAAACCCATCTTTAATATCGCAGCTATTTCCATTATGAAACTCACAATCCCGATTACACATTATATTCCTAATTGGACACCAACGTCTTAACGCCATTTCTACCTCTTCTTTTCAAATATTTCTTTCACCAACTTACGAAAACTTTCTCGAAAGGACTCTGGAAGATGACATCCATTCAAACAAATCCCTTCATGTAGATGAGATTTACATGTAGAACATAGATATTTACTAAAACCTAGTTTCTCAAAAATACTCCCTTCAAAATTTTCATCCACCTCTGCCATTAAAAACTCCCCTTCTAAAGCTATCGTCTTTATTATGGTTAAGTACTTCCTCTAAAGAAACTTTCTTTCTTACCCAACCACCGTCAGTAAACACTAGTATTGTATTACATGCTGGACACTCGATCGGACAATAGACGTCAGATAACGTTGTAGGATGTCCTATAAACCTTCTACACTCAGCACAGTTTAAATTAATTGAAACGCTCACTAAACCTTCTCCTTTCTTGGAGTAGGGAAGTAGTACCCTGTCCTCTTTTGGGTCAACTATTTGGTTGCTGATGAGCATATCACCACTAGAACGGATGACATAGGCCCTATCCCCAAGGTTTGACAGGATTTCCCCCAAAGTTTTAGCACTACTTCCCTACATTCACGAATGCGGACAGCCACCTCTTATAAACATTACTTTAGCTTGGATTTCACAAGGAAACAATTCTTTCCCTTTAATTTCACTAACAAGTTCTATAAACTGCTTTACAGCAGAAGTAACATCTAACTCTTGAAATAGTTCTATTTTTCTCTCAGTTTGGATCGGTTCGAGTTTATCCCATTTCTTTTCTTCACCAACTCCCTCTTGACTATTCTTAAAACTCTCTTGGAGTGCCTTTAACTCAAATAATAAATCTACATCATTTTTACTCGCAGGACAAATCTTAATTCCTTTGTATTCATAATGTTCATGTATAGTACAACAAGAATTTTCATCTACATTAATCGAGTGTTGTACATCCCAAATAACATCTTCTAAAATTTCAACTGGATCTCTTCCTTCATGCTCTATTGTTATCTTCATATCTCCTCCTACATTCTGGGCAACGTAACAATAGATCTGCTAAAGACTCAATTACATTAACTTCACCTCCAAAGGAAAGTCTATCTACACCTTCTAAAGGCGATTTATGATTGTAACCCCTTCGTCTCATCTCTCCACATAGTTCATCATGTCGTTGTTTTATACAATGAATTTCAACCAAACCTTTTCTAATATAACCCTCTAACTTCTTTCCTTGTTTGATACAACCATGAAACATATGCATCTCTAAGTGTTCACCCAGAAGATGGTTTCTACAGAGAACTTTTGGATCTATCTTCCACATCCTCAACTTTCATCCCCCTTTTCTACTTTCGCAAAACATACCGTCTGGCCACATCTCTTTCAACTTTTCCATCTCTTCCTTCACCTGACAACTTAGACAAAAAACCTTAACTCCTCCAATTTGTGGCTCAATTAAACGGGGTTCAAGATTCTCAATTTTCTTCCCACAACCATCACATACATACTCAATTCCCATCTCAACTCCCTTCTTAGTTTCGTCTTTTTGTGAACCTACTAACTAAATACACAGTCAATATAGTTGCACAAACAATTGCTACAGCTAGTACGAAACCTGCTGGCCAACTCATACTTTTCCTCCTTACAAAGAAATTCTCATTTTTTTGTTCAAATAATCTAAAACTGTTTCTATTTTCTTAACATAAAAAGTTCTCTTTCTCCAACTTTTAATATGAACTCTACCTTACACTTGGTTTTCTTTCGTAAAGCCAATTCAATATTTCTATCAAACTCTTCATATACTCCTTCGAAATTACGAGTCATAACAAAAACTACATCAGACCTTTTTAGTAAGGTTCTAAGAACATGCCATCCTTCGTCTTTACCTTGGACAAGTAAATGGTGTAAGACATTCAATAACAAAGTTACATCAAAATGAGTTCCCCTTTCTCGTATGAATTCTTGAATAGTCGAACACTTCGTAAGAAACGGAGGATCTCTACGTCCTATTCTCCTACTAGCCATCAACTCTACTGACCTGACAAAAAACTGTGAACGATCTAAGGCTACAACCCCGCCAGCGCCTGCTTCCCATAAACAAAAACTAATCCACCCATCTCTACACCCTACATCAAGAACTTGCTTTCCTTCAATATCTACACGTTCTAAAACAGCTTCTAAAGTAGGTAATCTATATCTATTAGGCATTTTCGTAACTATATCTCGAAAACTAGCAGGAGTATCTATCAGATCCTTATAGGGTTCTCCTTCCTTGCTATTATAGAAACCTACTAGTTCAGTAGGTACAGGGTATATACAAGGATAAAATTGTGTTCTCTTAATACTTCGATCTACCCGAAAATGAGTTCTCGCAGTTTTTCTTTCGTTCAAACCTACGCTCCAGGGCACTTTAACATTTCCCGTCCAAAGAATGATACGAACAGTTGGCTCACCTATTTCCCACAAACAACGAGTTCTATGCATCCCATCTCGAAAATTAAATATTCCACCATCAATAGTTACGCCTTGTAGTGGATTATAAATAGCTTCTCCTAAATGGTCCAACCAAAATTGCAACGTATCAAACTTTATCCCTTCAATAGAAGTACGCAACATTATTGGTATCTCAACTAGTTGAACCCCTTCTACCGCTTCCACTGGAACCAAAGGTGGTTTAGGAGGATACTTTAAAAACTCTCTTTCTTCTCTCTTTGGTTGAACTGGCTTTTCATCTACCAGTTTCCCTTGCATTATTTCTCCATAAACCACATACTTTTCTACTTGCCCCATTTTGAGTCTGTCTCCATCCTAATTTTATCATAACCCTCTTTTGGAAATTTAAGTCCAGTAAATCTCTCTAACCGGTCTATCACTAGTTGTGGATACTCAAACAACATTGACGTATTCATTATAAAAAGCGGTTGCATCAACGATATATGCTTTAATACGTGAATGTTCTCCTCCAAAGCTTTATCAAAAGCTACCTCTAATTCCTTTCTCCTTGGATGACGATACCTAGCAGACTTGATCATCGTTGTCCAATTCCGCATTACATAAATAGTCTTAACTTCATATCCATTTTCTTCTAACCTGCGCTTATAGCCACTTAAGTCTTCAAAAATACCCTGATAAGCTACAACCTTCCACCACACAACTTTATCGTACAATGGAACTTCATCACTATAACCTTGCGCCCATAAATCAAACTCACGCTGAACCCCATCAGGAAGCGCTCCATCATTTCCAATACAGCCCATTAGCATAAGAATCCGAACTACTAAATGGTTGCCCGCACTAGTCGATCCAACCGTTAAGAACAACAACCGCTTCTTCTTTTTCATCAAATCTCCAAGTAAACAGACAGGTAGGGCTAAGGTTTAGCTCATATAACAATGAACCGAATCAACAGTTTTTCCCTGATCATTCATAACATAAAGAGATGCTTCCACCGCAATAACAACATCATGCATCTCTGCAAAACGTTCTTCATCTTCTACACGAAGAACTATAAATTCCACCCCATCAGGTCTAGAGAACAGCAAGTCAAATTTTGTGCCGCAAAGAATTCTACAAGATGAAAATTGATTAGTAACTTCCTCAAACTCCTTTTGGCTTTTAACGCACACCTTATAGTAAGTAGCAGCTTTACCTTCAAAAATGAAATTCTCATAAGGAACTACTGATTCATTCATGCTGCCCCGCTTATTAGACGTACCTCTCCTATTTACATGTCTTTGAATTTTGAATATCATATCTGTCTCCTTCTGTCTGTCTTCCTACCTACCTGTCTATCTACTTTATTTTTTGTTCATATATATCCATTTCATTGCGCGCCAATTTGACTTCTTGGTTCTAATCCATCATCCATTTACATCTCCCTAAATCCTTTAAGAGTAGAAATTCCTGTTAACCTTAGAGCTTCCGCACAATATTTACAAAAAGCCATGTATATATTATCGTTTTCAAACCGGTAGTAATCGATGTCTTTAAAGTTGACTGGATCTCCGCAAAAGGGACATCTAAACACTTTAACTGTCTCCATACCATTTTCTTTCTGAGTCGCTCATCTCATCTTTATTTCTTGAATACCAAGATCTATAATGTAACCAGTACGAAAACTCAGTAAGTATACAAACAGCAAGACAGCCTATTGTAATCCACCAACCATACCAACAAACGTCCATCATCCAACCAGAAAGGGAAAGCGATGAATTAACATTCTCGTAATAGTAATACCACATAATTATCTCCAAACTATTCTACATTTTTCTTCAAAACCTCTTGAGGATTCTTTACTATATAGTTACTTTCATCTTTTTCACGCCCAAAAATACCTTTCCCCTTTTTTAAACCACGCTTAAACATTATCAAACCACCTACTTCTCTCGCTTTCCTTGAAGCTGCTCCTAACTTATCATGCTCTTCTTTAGAATATGGGATAAAATACGCTCTAGGAACATTATCCAACGTAAACTCGTAAGCAAATCTCGGATCTAACTTACGAAGACTACTTTTCACTTCGTCAAACTTCTTAGGAACCATCCACAAGTATAAACCAGCTTCTCTAGGATCTATAGAAGGTTCAATAACTTTCCAACTTAATAGAACAGCATAGTCTGGTAATCCTGGTCTAGGCCAACCCATTATTCCCTGTGGAAGGTAATACAAAGTCATTCCCCACCATAAAACAGCCACAATTAAAAAAGCTCTCAGTACTTTCGAGCCTCTCTT
>Ga0209635_10001201_pt1 | contig 19152 bp, 25 predicted proteins | sample DeeMarSWOR230_32_FD_187463 | JGI IMG/M metagenome (GOLD analysis project Ga0209635, IMG submission 187463) | Marine sediment microbial communities from White Oak River estuary, North Carolina - WOR-2-30_32 (SPAdes) (version 2) | ecosystem: Environmental > Aquatic > Marine > Intertidal zone >...
AGTGTGACTTTTGTAGAGATTTTCCTTGCTTCATCATACAATACACCCTTCAGATTTAAGTGACCAGGAATCACAACGTATGGCATACCTTCCAAGTCAACCGAAATGAAGGCTTTCATATAACTCACTCGATATAGGTCTATGGAAAACAATTAAAGGTTTTTCATTCACGCATGCTTTTTTTGCTTTTTTTCTGTGTGTGTGGGTTAGATTTTAACCTTTTCCCCCGTGTCCGTGCGTGCCCGTGCGTGTGCCCGTGTATTCCCTTTGTCTGTCAGTCTGTGTATGTCAGTCTCTATGCGCAGGAAAGATTTACGTCCTTGTCTTCCATATAATAGCTTCTGGGGATTGTTTGTCTGCACTATGGAAGAAGATGAGACGAGGACCTCGTGCAGCTCGCATGTTGTGCGAACATTTTCAACGTTGGGGTATCGATGCTAGAATGGTCGATGAGGAAGGAGATCGCGTAGCCCTAAATGGACAAGAGATTGACGTGGTTAAAGTCCGTCGTTCTGGCGGCGGCGAATACGGACCCGCAAGTTACAGTTTCTATTACGGGATCTGCCGCAATGCGAAGGGGATTGAGCGGATGAAGGCGCGAATGAAAAATGAGACAAAGGGGCTGCTTGGAAGGGAAATTGTCGATTTCAAGTGGGTTGGAGGAGAGCTTGCTAACAAACTAAACGGAGATGAAGTGCTAAAGGAGCTACTGCTCCAACAACTCAGAACCGACGTGCGAGAGCGCGTTGAGATCTTTCCAGACAAAAAGGCACGAGTTATCTGGATCACAACGTCCAAGTATGTGTCGCTGTTTCCGAAGTCTGTGACACCCTTTTCGATACCCGAGGATATAATGCCCTCAGAATCGAGCTTCAGAGTCTACAATACGATAGCCAAACACGTACGAAAATGCATGCATCACTGAATCAAACGTGCGCATAGTACCTGAACTCTATATGGACAGCAACAATACTTGTACTCGCTATCCTCACGCGCGCGCATTAAACATCTAGACTCTATTCCTTTCTTTTCTGCAGTGGATTTTGGGTGCTGTGGCAATGATAATGGCGGGCGTCGGTGCAACGCTTGTTCTCTGGCAACGAAGAAAAGCCAAAATAGCAACTACTTGACACTCACTTTCTCTTCTCTTTGCACGCATGCGAAAAACAGAAATGGCCCAAGCTGTATAAATGGTGCTGGAGACGATTGAATGACCAAGTATGTTCTTCTTTCAACCCTCACTGACGAGGGAAGAAAAACCGTGAAGGAGAGACCAGAGAGAATTAAGGAAGTCAACAAGGAAATTGAAGCGTTAGGAGTGAAAGTTCTGTCGCAATACGCTGTGCTAGGACTCTACGATTTCGTTAGTATTGTGGAGGCACCTGACAACAAAGCCATTGCCCGAATGTCGTTGGAACTGGGCTCCAGAGGAACAGTTCAAATCATGAGCCTAGCGGCGATTCCAATAGATGAATTCATTGAAAGCGTGAAGAAAAAGTAAAATCGCACTTGGACCCGTGTAGCGAACAACCAAGAATAAAAAGAAAGGGATATTCATGGAAAAGTTGACAATCACCAGTTCAGTGTTTAAGAACAAAGACGTTATTCCTGCGAAGTATACGTGTGACGGAGAAGATGTGAATCCTCCATTGAGTGTTGAGAGTGTTCCTGAGGAAACAGAGAGCCTTGTCTTGATAGTTGACGATCCAGATGCACCCATGGGAATGTGGGACCATTGGGTTGTATGGGATATTCCTCCTACCACAAAAATAGAGGAGAACAGTGTTCCAGGAACTGAAGGATTGAATGATTTTGGAAAGTATTCTTATGGTGGACCTTGTCCTCCTTCTGGAACCCACCGATATTTCTTCAAAGTCTATGCATTAGACAAGAAACTTGATCTTCCATCAAACTCGAGAAAACGAAATGTAGAAAAGGCAATGGAAGGACACATTCTCGCAAAAGGAGAGATCATAGGACTATACAGTAGAGGATAGCGCGTGCGTCAGATAATTAGATTGCATTAATTCAGCTTAAAGACATAAATCTCCTCAAGCCACTCAAATATTCTCTCAAAAAAGCTTCTCTTAATATAGAAGTTAGAAAAACATACCCTAATTTAGAACAAACCTAAAGGAATAGAAACAAGAAATGTTTGACGCGGTCATTTTTGATTGGGACGGAACCCTAGCTGACACCACACGCGTCGTTGTAGACTCCTTTCAGAAAGTACTGAAAGAAATTGGATGCAAAGTCAGCGACGAATTTATTGCGAGACGGATAGGAATAGGAACAAAAAACACCTTCAAGGAAGCTCTAAAAAAGTTGGACATAACGTTAGATGATGAAACGTTAGACGAATTCGTAAAGAAGAAGATCAAGATACAAATAGAACTAACCGAAAACGTAAATCTCTTTGAGGGAACAGTCGACCTCTTAAACTCTTTACAAAACAGAGTGAAAATTGCTCTAGCAACCATGAGCAACAGAGAAGTCATCAACAAACTACTCAGTGAAAAGAGAATTAGAAAATATTTCGAGGTTATCCTTACAGCTGATGAGATTCTCCAACCAAAACCTAACCCCGAGGTCCTTATGGAATGCGCAAAAAAACTGAAATGTCTCTCAGAAAAATGCGTTGTTATAGAAGACTCCGTATTCGGTGTAAAAGCCGCCAAAAAAGCGAAGATGAAATGTATAGCAATCCCCAGTGGAACACACTCAATAGAAGAACTAAGATATCAAAAACCAGACCTAATAGTTAACTCAATTATTGAGAAAGAGAAAATACTGAACTACTTACTAGGCTGAACACTATGCAAGCATGTAAATTCGCGGTTTACATCAATCCTCTTGTTTGAGTGATAATGAACCCGCCAAGATCAGCCTCAGACTTTCTGCCTTCATAACTACCAATAACGTGAACCCTGACCTTGGACGGGTAGGTCGGTGTTTGCTTGCCTTTAGGGATAAACGTGAGTTTAGGAATACCATACTTGTCTGTGTCCGTTGAATTCACCTGAATGATTTCGTAGTGTCGCCTGTACTTACGCATCTTCGCGATAGCATTTATCATCCGTTCATTGCGAGCTAGCAGATACTTTAATCGAGCGCTTGGCAACATGGTGGCCAAAACTGCCTCAAGTTTTCTATTTCTTTCAAGTTTGAGTTGCAGTTCATAATTGCGCAGCAATCTCTCGTAGTACGGTCTAATCCTGTTCTAATCTCTGATAACGGTTCTAACGATTATGCCCAACATCTCAGCTGTTTCGGCTCCTTGTATTTTCCAGTTAGCAGCCAGCATAGTTTGCGCCTTAACCGCTCCGTCTTATGCTGCTTGACTGGCAGTATTTTTTCATGCGCCGATAAGCTGCTTTCCTACGGTGTTTAATCTTCCGTGAACGTGTTTCCTGCATGTTATCGCCACTTAATGTTTGTTTTTCTTTCGTTTGAAAACTCTTAAAATAGCCTATTTTCCGCAAAGTGTCAACTAGGTCGGAGATTTCTTGCGCACGTTTCCCCTTGGCCAACATCAATTGTTTCAAGAATTGTTATCTCTTTGGCTTTTGCCATCAGTTTATCATAATTAGATGTTAACGCCCTCGTTGTTCTTGCCATGTTAATCGCCGTAGACCGATAATTTTCCTCGGCAATATATGACTTATGCGTACTTTCTAACAGGCCACGACAATTCTTTTGCGCGGTGAACTCTATGCCGAAGAGTTTGTACCTTCTTGCTTCTCGGGTTCGTGTATGAGAAACAAGGTTATGAAGAGCGTTGCAATGACCAAACCAAGGGCTGCGTAGAAGGGCAGCTGAGGGTTGAAGCTTACATAGAAGTAGTTTCCTAGCAACATACCGATACCCATCGCGATGTAGCCAATGAAATTGATGAATCCGTTTACTTTTCCCCTGTTCTCTGACCGTACAAGATCGGTAAAGAGTGCTGTCAATGCAGACATCGTCAACAATTGACCAATTCCGAAAAGAGCCATTGAAATCATGACTGTTAAGAAGTTTGCAGTAACAAAGATCAGTGTAGCTACGCCGAATACAAATAGCCCGAGAATTAGCGGAATCTTTCTCCCGATCTTGTCGATCATCTTACCGATTGGGATAGAAGCAATGATCATAGCCAAAAAAAGCGGGACAAATACAAGCCACCACTGTTCTTCGGGGATTAAAAGCACATCTCTTGCATAGAGAGCATTGATTACTTGAGTAATCGACCATCCGAACATAACAAGAGTCTGACCGATGAACAGCCAGAACATTGACCGCGGCACTGCTTTCCAGACGTTGATGCTTTCTTTGAAGGATTTTGGGTACGTAGAGATCAAATAGCGGAAGCGAATTGGCTCTGCATTCGTCATTGTTTCCTTCAATCTAAGTCGCCATACTGCCGCGGTGAAATACAGAGCTGTAACTATCAGGTAGATGATTCTCATACTTGTAACCAATCCAAATTGCAGCAACAAAAACCCAGCGATTACCGGACCCGGAGTGTTAACGGTGCCACGGATAAGCTCTGTGATTGAAGAACCCATGCCTCTACGCTCTGGAGGAAGCGAATCCTGGAACATTGCGAACAACGCAGGTTGATAAATCAGAAAGAGATTGCTGATGATTGCTCCTAACAAAATGAAATGCCAAGTCGGGGCGAGTGCAAAGAGTAGAGTCGACAAGGCCATTCCAAACGTCATGGTGGTTATAAGCCAACGCCTTCCGTATTTATCTGCAAGGTAACCACCAGGAAAAGCTACGACCGCCATTGCAAGGAAATTAGCAAAACCTATGATTCCCAGGGACACACCAGTCCCACCTAGAGCTTGGACGTAATACTGGAAGTTTGGAGTAGGCATTTCCATAGCTAGGTCTATTAATATCCAACTCACAACGAGGACTCGATAGTTCCCTGTAATGAAAGAGAACTCTCGCCTGATAACGTCTGCTAGTCTCATAGGCCCCACTCTTTCCTTGAATTATGAAGGCTTGCCTATATTAAGCATAAATATAGGATTTTGTGTTACACATGCTTAAACGATTCTTAGGTCATACAAACATCGATAGCACTATGCTTCACGTGCAGATAGCGGACACAATCTTCAACAAACAACTGATGAGTTCACGGTGAAGGTAGCGAAAACAGCTAACGAGATAGAAAGTTTGCTTGAAGCGGGCTTTGAGTACGTCTGCTAAAAAGATGGACCAATGTTCCCTAGAAAACGGAAGTGAATCAGAACATATCGTAATTACTTGGAAAACTATCTATAATTCCTAATTGTGTATATGACTTTGCTATACGCAAGCCTTTTTTCCCTTATAATGTATAGACTACTCACAAGGTGCTCTTAATGAGAATAGGGTTCTTCGTTTGGGAATATCCACCTAAGCTTGTGGGCGGATTAGGCACATATGCTGAATACATAACTCGAGAATTCGTTGAACTCGGACATGACGTCACAGTTTTCACACTTAATCCCGGAGACTTGCGGACAAGGGAAATAAGAAAAGGAGTAGAGATTCATCGTCCATTAATTGCCGACGCAAGCAACGTGTTCCCAATGTTTGTTATTGATGACCTGAAAAAATGGGGAACAAACATCCGCTTCTTCAATAACCTCTTCATCTACAATGTTCTTAGCGCAACAAAACTCATCAACAGCCTAATCAAGAAGGAGGGCTACCACTTTGACGTATTGTGTGTCCATGACTGGTTAAGCAGTATCGCAGGAATTATAGCTAAAAATGAGACAAAAATACCTGTAGTTTTTCATGTTCACAGCACTGAGTGGGGGCGGAGTGGTGGTTATGGCTCGCAAGTAGTTTCTCATTTTGAATGGGCAACTGGTCAGGCTGTTGATCGTGTAATCACTGTCAGTAATTCGATGATGGAAGACCTTGTTCGACACGGTTGGCCTGTATCAAAAATCAGCGTGGTCTGGAATGGGGTGGATCCTGAAAGATATGATCCTAAGAGATGTAAAGAGGAGGATGTTAAGAAGATTCGTGATAAACATGGCATTAAAGATGATGAAAGTATGCTCTTTTTCTTGGGACGATTAACATGGGTGAAAGGTGTAAGAAACCTAATTCAGGCTATGCCAATGATTTTGGAGGAGTATCCTAAAACCAAATTGGTGATTTTAGGTAAGGGAGAAGAACAGAGAGATGTTGTTGAAACCGCGAAAAGGCTCGGGATTGAAGATAAAATTGTATGCCATTTCGAGTTTGTCCCTGAAGACGAAAGGATTCTGCATTATGCTGCTTCTGACATCTGCATTTTTCCATCTACATATGAGCCTTTTGGCATTGTAAGCTTAGAAGCTATGTCTATGGCGAAACCGCTTGTAGTCGGGGCTCATGGAGTAGTTGGCTTCAAAGAGCAGGTTATATGTCATGGTCCGGATCAGAATGGAGTTCATGTGAATGGTGGAGATGCAGCGGATATTGCTTGGGGAGTGAAAGCGGTTTTGGAAGATCCTAAACGAGCGAAAAAGTGGGGAGAAAATGGACGCAAAAGAGTTTTACAGTATTTCACTTGGACAAAAGCAGCTGAGCAAACTCTTCAGATATACCAAGCCATCAAATCGTAGCCAAAATAACAAATAGCTACCTATTTTTATTTGGAAAACCACTCTGCTTTTGTTAATATCAATTAGCGCATCCAAGGCTCTCTTCAGTTTAAGCACTTTCACAAACTTGAGATGGAGCATCATGGGGAAAAATGTTCGAGTTAAAACATGGGAGGAATTCAAAAGATTAGCTATTGAAAAGAAACCGAAAAGCATCGTTTACATTATTGCCCTCGGCATTCCTGCCAAGAACTTAACAAGCCTTAAACTAATTCTACATGTTGAAGATGTTCAGTACATTTTCACTGATTCTGCAAAAGGCAACAAACTGAGAAAGACTGGGATACCTATTCATGCTGATAAGAAAGGAAACCTGTTTATTGAAGACGCTGATGTAAACAATTTTCTGAGAGCACAACTGCAGAACGCACATTTGCAGATTCTTTCTTACTGGACAATTTAGAATATGTGCGCAATTAAAGAGAACTCGGAACTTTGTGTTGAAAAAATAGTGAGATTTACTTATCAGCGGTTTGCCTGCGGTTTTGGCTTAACTGGTACGGTCTGTTCTTTTTTCTTCAAACCCTTTCTCCTCTTCTCCACTCTGCCTTCATGACCCAGGCTTAGTCATTTCGCCAGAAAATAGTAGATTAGGAGGAGGATAAGGCGTATCAAGAATTGTGGCCAAAAGAAATGTCGTAGTGAAAACGCGTTGATACACTCTGTGGAGAAGCAAAGGTATCTTTGTTTTAGGGTCAACTTCCAGCAACTTTTCTATTGCAGAATTACTGCCGGAAAGAGTTGCCACTCCTTCAACCTCGAATTTTACTACACTAGGTTTTGTGCCCACAGTTAAAACAAAACTAACGATCACTCTCCCACTCTTCCGCTCCTTCTCTTCCAACTTGGCGTTAACGTCAAAACTAAACTTAGCTGGCTCTTCTTTCCCCACAAATTTAACGCTACGCAAACCTAGAACATCAACTTCAATTGAAACTCTAGACGCATTACTTTCTGCTGAAATGGCTGATTCCCCGCTTCACTTAAACCGTTTACAGGTGAACCTAACTTTTTTCTCAACCTCACCACTAAATCTCAATCTTTAACGATTTTCTCACTTTGTGTGTAAGAACTTGCTACACACATTTTCTGTATGCGTGTACAGACACGTTAATTGATAATTACAAAGAAAAGATTCAAGAATTCTTAGTAACTTCCGGTAACTTTCACCAGCTATGTTGATACCATTATACATGAAGTGTCTTAGACTTCTCAAAAGCCTGTTCTTCAGTTAGCTTTTTGGTTGAACATAACAGTGAGGCTGCTAAGCTTGGTTGGACTTGTTTGGGGAGGATTAGCTACAAAGGTGTGTGGCAATCCACAGCTTGGGTTTGGTGCAAAAAAGGAATATTTACATTGTTGACTGGTGAACCAAATGGCTTTTGCGATTTCATAAGATTTGCTACGTTTGAAGAAGCTACGAGAATGTTGTTTGAAAAAAGACTGTTGGAAGAAGAAGCTCAGAGGAAAAGTCCGAAAGCAGTGAGATGATACAGGCTAATCTTTAATTTGCACGCGCCGTAATGTTAGGTTCTGACCGCACACTTCGCGTCTGTGCGGATTACGAAGGTTGTCTAAATACTCCAATTTGTTTGTCGCCAATAATCAATATCCCTATTGGTATCAAGGATGCCCTACGTCTTTAGCCCAGGTATATTTGATTCCACCAGAGTCAAATCAACAGTGATGTCATTATCTAGACCAAAATCATAAATGTACACCATCTTCAAAGGCCATGTAGACTCGTTGTCAACATAGATTTGCATGGTCATGTTGGTGCTGCTATAGTCATATACTCTGCAGTATATGGTTCCCAAATCCTCAAGATATACATGATCTTCATAGCTTGTTAAGAGTATAAAACCCTCAACATCATAAGTTTCTTCTCTCAGGTCACTCCACATGGTCTCTTGCTCTGTGTAGGTTTCTCCATCCATCTTCATATCAATGTAATAAAGAAGTTTTGCATGAGTACTGTTAAGATCCACTACTTCTAAGCGGACGGTCATATTTGTAGAATAGAACAGCACTGTTGTTTCTCCTTCATATTCTGCATAGGCTCCGTCAAATAACCAAGCTGCTTGCTGTATTGGAGATGTCGAAAACCACCAGAAGCCTAGAACAACGCTCACTGTTACCACAATAATGATTATTGGTACAATGATTTTCCATACATTACGCTTGGGCGGCTCAACTTGAACTTGTCCAACAGGAGCTGGCTCAACAGTTACCCTCAATTTTTCACCTTCTCATTTAATTTCATAATTAAGTACAATAGTTATATCAATAATTTAAGGATTAAGAAAACTTTATCATTAAAGCATGCATGCCAAACAGAGTTTTCATTTTTCCAAGTTGGAGGTTTCTATAAGTTCTGCAAATTTCTTTATTTTTTCAGGAGTCAGAAGTTCTCTCAACCTAGCTACATGTTTCGCATTTACATAAATCGGGAGCTTACAAACGTGATGAAGAGCCTGAAATCTTGAGGAAGCCATAACCCGTTCTAAGGAAGTTTAACTTTCCTCTTCTATTTTGTTTGTGCGCCCAAAAAAGAGAGAAATATGGATGTAAAACTAGTAGTAAGAAAATGAATATACGGTAAACAAAGTCGCTGCCGTAACAGCTGAGAACACAAGTAACCCAAGCTTAAGGTATTTATCTTCAACGAAAAACGCTTCAGCAGCAGTGCAAATGGACAAAACCAATCCGCCCGTTATTTTGAGAAATGATGCAATGAATCCCAGTTGGTTGCTTGAATATTGGGCATTGCGATATTCTCTATCCGTAATTAGGTTATCATAATAGTCTATTCGTGCATTGCTAGCGTAGAATTGTGAAATCGTTTGGACTAGTGCCGCCGCGAAGACAAAACAGAAACCGAGAATTAATGGTAGCAGAATTGCTTTACCATTCATATTCTTTCACCTGTTCTTTGCATCTTTATGGATAACTCTTTATATAATTTGTGCGTGCCCTCTCTCCTTTTTTTAGTCTATGCGAATTTTTGCGATCGCTTCGATGCTTTCTTATTTAATGTTGGTTAAATTAGATAATATCTGACTTATGGGATTTAGTTAAACATTCTAGTAAGGTTTATTCCACACGTCATAATGTTAAAACCCCCCCATCAAACCAAAATCTCAAAAAATCGAGAGAATGTAACCCCTCATTGGTTCCATGCTTTTTCTGGCGAAATTTTAGTCGCATAGAACATTTTTTCACAAATCATTAATGCAAAGCTATGTTGCGTCACAAACACCACCACACGCTGAGAGTTACCAACTCGGATGAAGCAAAATTATTTTAATTCGATTGAGATTTGTTTGTCTCTGTGACTTCATGAGCAATCTGACTTACAACTGTTGGTAACAATACAAAAGCGATAACTCCAAAGAAAAAAACTATTACTCCTAATATTTGATATGGATAAACCATGATTTTCGCCATGTCCTGCACTTCTGGTGTCCAATCTTCATAGGTCATATCACGAAGGCTGTCACCATACCGCCATTCAGCAAGGCTAACCCTGTAAGTTATCAAGAACAAACCAACAACAGTAATACACATTCCAAAAAGATAACAAATCTTAACTGTCTTGGTTAATTTCATTTTTCAGTTTCCCTCTTTCTCTTTGTAAGCCATTTCTCGTAATTGTTCCATCAGTTTTTCCTTTCGATAACCGAAGTAAAACATTTGCACCACACCTATGATAATTACGAACACCGACAAAATCTGGAATAATATGTCTCCGAAAAAAGCGAAGATGATAGAAGTAAGGACAATTCCAATGATAAGAAACATGATACCCTCTCTTTCTCTACTTTTTGCCTGTTTGATTCTCTCACGAAGATATTCCAACTTCGCTTCTTCAGACAAACCCAAAACATCCTATTCAATCTATTCTGTGCTACTGACCATATAATCCTCGCATGGTTCCGCATTAAGTAATTTCTCATTCCGTTTGCATCCAGATTTGCCAAACCAAAAACAAGTTCCGCATCTATAATCTTCTTGAAGGGTGGTTTTCAAGTATTGTTCTCTAATATGCAATCTTGGCTCTTTCTGTTTTGCGAATATCGCATAAAGAAACAACACAAATCCTATTCCATCAATAACAAACCCAAAAGGATTAGCATAAACATATCCAATAGTGAGTCCAACAAACATCAGAACAAAAGAGAACATTAGAATTGTTTTTCTCATCTTATTCACTTAATCTTGACTAATTCGGTTTCACGACAAAAACAAATAGAACATTTTTCCTTAAATCTTTAATGCAACCTCAAATGATGTCTCTTTAGGTGATAAAATGTCTGAATCAACTTTGACTGTTAGGAAGGCAATTCGGATAATAGCTGTAACTTGGATACTATCTATGGTTACGACTCTGGCTGTCGTTTACGTTATGCCGTTGATTCTTCGACCAACTTGGCACGAAGTAGCAACGTTTTCTGGGACTTTTCAAGAGTTAGATAATTATTCGCCTAGTGAAGTCTACATCTCAAGTAACAATTGGAGACTGTATTGGGAAGTTAACGGTGAAGACCCCCCACCTGAAGACATTGAGTTTCGGTTGTTTCTGTTCAGTGATAACTTCAACTCATATCCTTCAACACAGATTACATGGTTAACACAATCAGACTTCAAGAGGTCAATTGGACAAGGGCTTTGGCTTAGCTTACGAGACGGAACTGAATACATCACAGGTTCAGGTGTGTTCAGTTTATGTCTTGTTGGTGCCAAGTTAAGTTGGGAAATAGTTGTTGAGGCATACTACTGAAGCATTAAATGTGGGAAATGCAGAAAAGTCATAGCGCGCTTATCCTTTTTCCAACGAGACAATAGCACATCCTAGCCCGATAGCCAGTAATCCGATAAAGAGAATAATGTGAAGTAGTTCTTCCGCTTCTCGTGTGTTCGGTAACAACACACTAAGTATCCAGTAAAGCATAACGAAAATAGTACTTTGTTATAAGCCAAGGAATTTTGTTTGATTGACTCTAATTCTGCTTGACATAGTGTTTCATTCCTTTGGAAAAACAGTTAATATTCGGTAAATCCGCTTAAAAAACTGGTGCTTGCGCGCACATTAACAACATTTATTTGCTTCCTTATCTACAAAGAAATTAGTTCTCGGCGGTAAGGTCAAGCGTGGATAGCCGTCTCACACGCATGCGCGCTACATGCGCCCTGACAGCATCGCTTGCCCCTCACCTTTGCCGACACCTTACTTGTATTAGACTATTCGTAACTTATAAAAACATGATATAATAAAAAAGTAACAAAACTAACAAACAAGTAACAAAAACCATAGAAAAAGAATGCACTAAAGTTTCGTGAAACTCTTGCAGAAAACGAGAAAACAATTGACAAGAACTTTTAAAAAACGAGCGCTCATTTGAGAAATGCATAAAAGCTATAGCAGAACCAAAAAGGCTACTTGTGTTTTCTAAATTTTCCATCCAAAATCGCAACAGACAAAAGTCCGACACCAACAATCATTGGCACGTAACCTGTTGAATCAACATACGTTTGAGACTCCGATTCTCCATCAGAATGTCCTATGCGCCCAGTGGAATGAATTGTGTTAGAGATTCCCAGAGGATTTGCAAAAGCTACCGTAATTCCAATCCCAAGTAATACACATCCAACGAGAGCTAAAACCAGAGGAATTTTTTTCACCTAGTTTCCCTACCCAACTTCTCACTTCACATATAGCTACATTCTTCCTTAAATCTTTAATGCAACTTCAAATTATGCCTGTATAGGTGATAAAATGTCTGAATCAACTACTACCATAAAGAAGGCAATTCCATTTATCGCTGTAACTTGGATTCTATCTTTGGTTACTACTCTTGCTGTGGTTTACTTTGCACCAAACATTTTCCCTAAAACTTGGCATGAAGTGATAAGATTTGATGGACATGATGTTGACCCTTATCACCACTCTTTCGAAGTGCCGAGTATGAATTACAAAGTAAAATGGTTTTCATTCCACGATTTCGCTTAGTCTGAGGTGCTTGAGGATGCAAGGTTTCATGTAATCGTAGATGGATTTGCGTTGCTTGAGTTGAAAGGTTTGGATACTTTTGAGTACTATGGAGAAGACTATTTCACAGGTTCAGGTCTGCATTGGATAACGGTTTATGCCAAAAGCACAGAATGGTTGATTATTGTTGAGGCATATTACTGAAACAATGAATGTGAGTAATGCGGAAAACTTTTAGTTAAAACAAAAGAACTAAACAAGACGATAAAAGCTGGGTGAGAAACATGCCAGAATATTATTTTGATACTGAAACTACAGGCTTCGATTTTGACAAAGATGAAATAATCACTATTCAATGGCAAGAACTAGATAGATTCACGGGAGAGCCGATAGGTGAACTAAACATATTGAAGAGCTGGGAATCTTCTGAAAAAGAAATCTTAGAGAAGTTTGCTCCAAATTTAACTTGTCATCATTGGGATTTCATTCTTATTGGTAAAAACTTGTTGTTCGATTTTAATATGTTAAACCAAAGAATGAAGCACCATAATCTAGGTGAATGTAACCTTCGTCATCTCTATGAAAGAGTCACTTTAGACATTAAACCTGTTTTGGTTTTGATAAACAAAGGTGACTTCATAGGGTACCATAAATTGATACCTAAAACAAATCCTACTGAAAACAAAGACATTTCTGAACTCTACAGAAAAGGCAAATTCGCTGAAATAATACAATACATAAAAGATGAGACAAAAGATTTCATCAAAGTCTATCAAACACTAAAAAATGAAATGCCTTCACTAACAAAACATTTCTGAGAAAAGTGGAAAAGTAATAGCAGAACTACAAGAACTAATTTGAACGCAAGGGAGCCAAATGGCTGACTTTAAAGCCAAAAGGAAGTTCAAGAATCTTTATTGTCCAAAATGCTGCAGAAATACAAAACATGTAAAGATTGATATTGGTATCACAAGAAATTATCATTTTGTCTTTGAAGGATGGGAGTGCAAGAAATGTGGAGAAGTTGTGCAGAACCAAAAGAACTAATTGGGATTTCTAAGGCTTACCACATAGAATAGTTTCACTCTACAGTCTCAGAGTTTTTTGTATGTTTGAAACTACTGTTTAAATACTTGCTGGTATTACTAAGAAATTGGACTATGGGTACTCAGTGATTAATGTAAGGTAAGGAAGATGATAAAATGATAGGTGGATTGATTCTAATAATAATAGACATAGTCTTCACCATTTTTGGGATAGGTGGAAGTGGGAGGGTAAGCGGTAGCGGATTCGTGGTAAGTGCTGGTGCTGGAATAATCCTAATAATAGTTGGTGTTATCCTACTGTCTGTATGAGGTATGCATAGAGAGATGATTTAACACATGAAGTTCTTTCTTCCTCATGCCAAAGACAGAAAGGAAGAAGATAAAGTCTATGAGGGGATAAAAAAGTTCGCTGAAGAATCCGCGGAGAAAATGCGTCAACTATCATTTTCCACTAGATTTGGCGAATGCGTTGTATGAAGTTGAAACCGAAGAAGTATATCCAACGTCTTCTTTTTTCCTTTAAGGATTCAAACCTAGCACTAGTGTTACATTTTTGTCAAAGGCCAACGGCACCTCTACCCGCATTCAGAAATAGATGCGAAAATTTCTTTGTCAAATCTCTCATGTCTTCGACTTTGCAATTTACCCTGAAAAAATTCTCCATCCTGTTAGTCCTAACTCCCACTCCGATTACAACCGTACCTACTTTTTCGAGAAACTCAAGAGTTTCCCCAAGAGCCACTGTTACATTCGAATAGCCGTAGGGCCATCCATCAGAGAGAATTGTCAACAGCCTAAGATTTTCAGCTCTCTTCTTTAAAATTTCTCCCGCAAGCCGGAGAGCATCCGGCATGTAGGTAAGACCTTCAAACCGTAGTCCCCCAATCCTTGCTTTTATTTTTTGGCCATATCTTTCTGTTGTGTCCTTCAAAATCAGAAACCTATCGTTAAATGCGTAAATTCCCCAAGATGTTGAATCTATCAACAATTCCTTTGCGGTTTCAGCTAGACATATGCACAAATTTCGAACGTCATCGCCAATGTAGTCCATGCTTCTACTTGCGTCAATGAGGATGACCCAAGCATGGCTCTTGCTTATATTCTCGTCCCGCATGAAAACGTCCATTCTCGGACTCTTGCTAGCCATGACTTGTATAACCTCTTGAATATCTAAAACCCCAAACATTTTTCTAGGGTCCTCATCTAACGCATCAAATGCTACCATAAGGCTATCTATTAGTCTCCTTGTTGAGCTTTTGGTTGTTGTTTTCGCTCTAAGGTATTGTGTGTAGTCTTCAGTTGGAAAACCTATTGATTTGAACTTGGTCATGGACACAAGTTCTTCATATTTGTCCAGAATTTTTTCTTGTTTAGCTTTTTTGCGATACCAAGAATCATAGATTTGAAGAGCCTCTGCCTCAACTGCTTTTTCCCGCATCGTCTGTCGTGACTCATCACCTGAAGCTCCTCCCAGAGTTGCTAAACATTTGTTGAAGACGTCTCCGACTCCGTCGCCTAGTTGCACTTGATATTCAGGAAAAAGAGTACAGTGTTCCAATTGATCTGTATGTGGCAGTGACGGGATTTCCAGTACAGGTCCATAACGTTCAAGAACGTGATAAATTTCGTCAGCAACTTTTGATTCCATACCGCCCAAATTTGCCTGCTCACCACCAGAGAATTCCAATACTTTTTCTTTTAGTTGCCCAAGCTCTTTCATCACTTCACTGACCGTTTTCTGTTCTTCCATTCTTATTTTTCCTCCAGCTACTCCTAGATTAGCTTGCAATAACAATGCAGCCATGATTCGAGTGGCTGAATTCCAGATTCTCGCAAGAGGCTTCATTCTTTTGAAGGCAAGAGAGTTGGCGAAAGCTATGTCTACAAGCTTGTCAGGATGTTGTGCTAGAATATAGGTGTTAGCTTTAACATCTTCAACCAGTGATTCCGTGAACTTTGCAAGACGATTATCTTTCTGCTTCTCCCACTTAGAGTAGACTTCAAAATTTGAAGTTACAGCGTGTGCACCAAGATGGTAAACAGATGCTTTTAATAATCTAGCAACTTGCAGTTTTCCCACAGACTCTGCTGGAAATTGATATCCCAAAAACGAAATTGTTACTTCTTCTTCACCATGTATGACGGGTTCGGGCAAAGCTATTACAAAGCCAACTTCGTCACGTGAAAGAGTTGGCTGCTTGAGTTTTGGGTCAATATGCAACTTTGTCTTGAACTGGTCTTTTTTGAATAATAAAGACCACGCATATTCAAGGTAACCCACGGAAACCACCGTATTCTATTAAGTTGTAGCCAATGAACCGGCTAACCGCTCTTAAAAACGGTTTCGATAATTCTTCTCACATCCCCCTGCACTTCTGGGCTATCACTGGTCAAAGCAACTATTGTTTCCTCAGCAGCCGCTAAAGGGTCAAGTCCGTCGTTAATCAGAACCGCCCAATGCATCAAATCTCCAAGTGAAGGCCCGTAAGGCAAATCCCCTGCCTTGTATTGTCTCCGCATCTCTGCTCCAACCCTCAGAACTTTAAAAGCCGTGTCCTCATCCACGCCTTTTCTAGTTATCAGCTGCGCTTCTTCAGGAAGAATCCGATCTCCAACACTTGGATAGTCAAAGTTTACCCATACACTCATACGTCTTCTGAAAGCTGCGTTCATGGGTTTAGTTCCCGCAAACTCTGCTGAAAAAGGGTTCATAGTAATCATCAAGTACCCAAACTTATGACGCTTAACGACTTCACCATCCTTCTCCGTAATCACCATGTGTCCTCTCGTGTCAAGTACAGGGTTTAGCCTAGTAGCAACATCCTGTTTCATCATGTTAGCTTCATCCAAGTACATTAAACCGCCATTCCTAAGCCAAGAAACCAATGGTCCATCGATCCAGTTTTCCTTTCCAAGCCCAATGTATCGTCCTATAAGATCATAAGACGATGTTTGAAGACCACAATTAACTTCAAACATAGGTAACCCAGTAAGTTCAGCAACGAGATACGCAATATGTGTTTTTCCGGTTCCAGATGGCCCAATTAACGCACACTGTTTAAAATAGTAAAGAGCTCTTATTATCTGCCTGACGTAATCATGATCGCCTTGAATGTATGGTGGAGTTTCAGCTGGAATTAAACTTCTAACCTTATCTGGAAACTCGTAATTTCGATGAAGATTATATTTTTCGAGATCAACATTATATAAACCTTCGAGAGGCGATTTTAACGTAGATTGTTTCCTAGTTAATCGAACGCTGATCCTAGCACCATTTCGTCTAACATGCGTCACTTCTTCGTCTGCACTGGTTGCCCCTCGGGTTTGGAGCGACAAAATCTTAGCCTCGACACAAAATATAGTTCGGAAACCATATAAATATTATGTCGTATGACTTACGACTATGAATTATTTCCCACACTAAACATAACAACGCCAAATAATAGAAAAGTCGTTCCATTTCAAATCTCTTAATTAGGTGAATCTTGCGCGCGTATTTTAGCAGGCTTTGCTACAATTTCTTATGTGTTTTTTCAATGCACTGCAAAAAGTCTTCATATCGAAACTCGCTTGAATGTTGATATGGTTTTCGATAATTTCCTTTACTCTGGTTTCTTCAAAGCCCCGTGTCTTGGCTTTTTCTTTGATATTTTCGTCAAGATAGTCTTCGCTCTCCGTTCTTGCGATTTTATGCACAGGTGGAAACTTTGGTGTGATAACACAAATTTTCACTCGCGGAACTAGCTAATATCTTCTGACATTTCTAAGAAGTTCGGTGGCAAATTTCATGCATGCATGCATATGGTTGTTGCATGAGGATTGTGTCCATTCGCTTTCTGAACCACAGATGCATACGTTATTTCTTTTCACTATGCAGACCTCTGATTTTTCCCAAGACCTCGTCATGGAAATAATATTCGAAAATGACTCCGTGCAACTATTTCGGTCACCGCCAATCAATAGTAATCGACGATTTTGTTTTTTCCTTACGGTTGCATATTAATGCATGCAAAAACTTCGCTTTGTTTTCGTCTGACTAGCTATGTATGATTATGCTTTTTCCTACCTCAACATCTTTGTAAGCGGTTGGAAAGGCGTTACGGAACGCTTCTATGCTAGCTTTTGAACTGTCGTGTGGCGAGAGGCTCACGATTTTTGGGCTTCTATTCTTCAAAAGTTCTATTTTTTCTTTTAATTCATCTAGAGTAATTGGCTGCCACGGAAGTTTGCCTGTTCCGAAACATTTGTGAGGAATCATTCCCATTATCTCATAGGGTCCACCTTCAACTGGAAGATGAAGGCCTCCAACTATACCGTATATCTGCTCCTCAAACAAAGAGTCGGTACGTTTCAGTATTTTGGACAAGGTTTGATGGCCGCATCCTACGATGAGCACTATACCTTTTCCTTCCAAATTGACCGCTAGAGCTTGTTCTTGTTCTAAATGGACTCCATCGGGCAACCAAATTGAGTTTGATATTGTTCCAATGGTGGCAACTCCCTTTGCGATAACTGTCGGATCTTTTGAGTGAATTGGTTTCAATCTTGGATAGGTCATGGGAATTGGGGTATATACCCTTTTGTCTCCAAGGTCAATCTGAACATTTGTCAAAGAAAACGTCTGTTTCTTAGACCATTTACCTCCACCGACGTGGTCTCCATGATTGTGGGAAATGACAATGATGTCGAAGTCGTCTGTGGTGATCCCTAGTTGCTTCATGTTATGTAGGAGCGGTGATGGGTCACTCTGTTCATTGTTTAATCCAACATCGAATAGTATTGAGTTTTCATCAGTCTTGACTAGGTAAGAAACGCCGGCTTCGACCTTCAGATCGTCACGACTCGTATGCCAATCGATTAGGGGAAGTATTTCAAGATAGTTCGTAGCTCCCAAATCTTCTATCTTCTGGAAATTGGACCGCTTCCATTGTATTTCTGTCTTTTGTTTTGCTTCTCTGAAACTAGCTAGCTTCTCGGCAAGCTTGGAGTCCTCCCAGATTGGACAAAGCTTGACATCTGCTCCGGCAAGCTTGAATCTTGTTAAATATTCCTTTGTTTCCTCCAAGTCTTTAGATTCGAAAATAACGAAGCCGGTGGTTTCCCTAAACGGTTCAGCCAGTGTATGCGGAGGAACTAATATCTTGACTCCTCGTCCTGGTTTCCTGTCACTCCATCTTTCAACGAATTTATCAAGCTCCTTTAGGCAAACATCGAAGAACGCAACAAACTTCACTTCTACACATCCCCTTCTTATTTTGCTTTTTGACTTAGAAAGCCTTTTCCTAATATGAGCAAGCAGGCATTCATACAATCTTAGATCCGTCTCAGGACACATCTTCCAGCTAATCAAAGAAGCTAGGAAGAATGAGTAATGGTTTCTTGCGTGTTTAAGGTTACAGGGTAACAGTGCAGAACATGTGACTTCTTACTTATTGCTCCCTTTTCCTTTTCTTTGGGTGGTACCACATCCGCCTCTGCCTCT
>Ga0209635_10001203_pt1 | contig 19134 bp, 18 predicted proteins | sample DeeMarSWOR230_32_FD_187463 | JGI IMG/M metagenome (GOLD analysis project Ga0209635, IMG submission 187463) | Marine sediment microbial communities from White Oak River estuary, North Carolina - WOR-2-30_32 (SPAdes) (version 2) | ecosystem: Environmental > Aquatic > Marine > Intertidal zone >...
TAATTAATATCATTCTTTCAGTGAATTAATTAAATAATTAGTTTTTAATATAGTAAAATGTCTCAGAAGTTTAAAGAAAAAATTGATATTGTTAATCAAAAATTTACAGATTTCACTAACTTCATTGAATTAGAGGATTTTAGGTCCTATCTTTTATTTACACTCACAAGTCAAGTACCAATGGATTTAATGGCTCAACTTGGATTAGGAGGAAGTAAAGAAATAATTAATTTACCTTATAGTCCAGAATATAAGATCTACTTTCAAAAGATAAATCTATTATCTGCTGGTGTAATGATAATATACTGTAAAAGTGATCCCATATCTGATAAATATCTATTAGAAAAAGACCATGAAACTTTTAAAAAGTATTTAAATTCCAATGAGATTGCTCTAGCATTTAGGGGTAAAGAAAAGTTCTCCTTTCCTTTAATTAGTGATTGTAGTGCATTAGAGAATTCCAAATTAACAATAAAAGTTGATGATCTATTCCATTCTATGGAATCATTTATCTCTTATTTACAACCCAACGTTGCTTTTGTTATTGATGCAAAAAATAAATCAGATCCTGATTTAATCTTTACCTTTAATATGATGCCTCAATTACCAGGAAAATTAAAGGAAAACGTTTTAAAAATCGATGTTTACCTTGATTATGATCAGAAAACAAGAAATATTACATATATCAAGCGTGAAGAAGATTATACCCTTAAATTTCTAAAAGATATTAAAGATGTAAGTCATTCAGAATTATATAAATCAGCATACTCTTTAGTTTCGCATATAAAATCATTTAATAAGACCTATTAGATTAAAAGATTTTTAGAATTTTTTTCTTTTAACTGTAAAGTAAAATATTCGTTATAAATTAAGCCATTAACACCATTAAAGGATTAATAGAACTGATTTATATATAATCCGAATAAATATATTTATTAATTAAACCAATACAATCTAAAATTTCTATTTTTAACGTATTAGGGGTTGACAAAAATGAAGATAATCACTATAAATCTACCTGAAAAGTATTTAGCAGCAATTAAAACCTTAAATGATTTGGGCGTATATCCCTCAAGAAGTGAAGCAATTAGAACTGCTTTAAGAGATTTCTTGGAAGATGAATTGAAAATGTATTCTGATTTAGACGATACTTGTTTCAAAATGCTCTTAAAAAGTAGTTTAAATAATAAGAGATAAATAATATTTATTTTTTTAATCTATATTTTTAATCAACGTCAACTTCAGTTTTGCATTTATTACAACGTTTCGCTCCTCTAAATAATGGACTTCCACAATTTGGACAATGATATCTTTTCTCCTCCTCTTCTACAAATTTTTCAGTGCCATGTTCTCTCCAAAATGGTGTTGTACGCATCATTACTTTCTTGGCAATAGGAACTGGAAAATTATTGATAAATTTACATGGAAATTCATCGCATTGATAACATCCATCAATATTTTTTTCGTTACAACATTTTTTAATAGGACATGCTCTACATACTGGAAAAACAATTCCATCAGATAAACAACCCGTACAAGCTATCTCATCTACCGTTTTTGCGAAAGCCTTATAAACAGGAAATAATACTTGTTTAAATTTCATATTATTATCTCTATGTGCGATATAAATTGAACAAACACCGCAATATAATCCACATGGAGCTAAAAGTTCTTGTTTTACTTCAACCATATGAAATCCATATACTCGTAGATATTTATATTTAATTATTGCAGTTTGAATCGATACTTACCATATATGAAACGGGATAACCCTAAAAAAGATTTAAAATTTAGGAATATTTGAAACCGCTTTAAATAAAGAAATTATAAAAAAAAAATGTAGAATGGAATAATTATGGTTTAGGTGTGGTTTATCGAGAAGCCATTATTCTGAACCATTTCCTCCATTTCTATAGATTTGATTAAAGATTTCAACCCTCATAAATCTCCTGACTATTCTACTTTAATTGGGTTTCTAATTATTTTCTGCATCTAATGGAAGTGCAAGTTATCTAATACAGTTATCTCAAGCAAACCAAGATAATTATAATAGGGATTAGGCCCTGTATAGTCTTCACCCACTTTAACGACATAGTTAACTGTATTCATTTTTGCAGTGTCTCCCTCTTCCCAACCGTCATAGGAACTTAAAAACGTGCCTGATCCATGGCCACATAAGAAAACTGATACAAAGGCGCTAGGGGTAAGTTCCCAAACATAATAATCCCACGAGTGATAAATAATGTTTCCATCCTCATCATAGTCTTCAGGTCCAAGTGTATCTAAGTCAATAATTAATTTTAACTGATATATAAAATCCATAACTCCAGAAAATATTTGTGTAGCGGTAGGAATTTGTGGTGTAAGGGATAAAATATAGAATGGAACGCCCTTTATACGCATATTGACGCTAATTAGTAGCATATCATCCTTAAGTTCTCTTTCAAGAACAAAACCTTTAGGAACATAGTTCATTGCAGAGTCCCAATGAGGAATCAACGGATCATCAAGTAAAGTCCATATAGCCAGGGGACCTTCATCCCAATATGGCATTCCTCCTAAGCAATGTCGTCCTGGTAAAACAGCAGCTAACCAATCCTCAATAGGTCTAATCTTCATTTTTCCTTTTCTTCCATATGCCGCAGCTGCAGGGATGAAGCTGAAAATGACAATTATTACTACTACCACCAGTACCAATCTTTTTATTTCAGATCTCTTCATTTTTTTCAACCTCAATTTTTTTTTAAGATTTTATTTTATTTTTTGTTGTTTATTTTTTATTGTATTATAGCACTTGAGCGTGCCATAACCTTGACACATTTTAATAAAAAAAAATATATATAGAATTGGAGGATAATTGGCTTAGGTGTGGTTTATCGAGAAGCCATTTATCTAAACTTTAACCTCCTTGTTCTATATTTAAATTCATATTTGAATTTTCACCTTTTACCTAATATAGCCTTAAAATTCTTAATTTTAACCTATTTCGTATAATTCAATTGTCTCATATGGCCAGATTTCTTCTCCCTCTGGTGTTACATAGCCCTCTTGATGAAGGTATACTACACCAGTTTCCCCTGGGGTAAAACCAAAAGTTCTAGCAAGGTCCGTAAATGTTCCAGAACCAAAACCAATACAGAATGTCGATAGCCATTCGCCCATTTCACCATATACTATATCATCCATAAAATGTGGTATTTCATCACCGGGATGAGGCAGGATAAATTGTACTTTATACATACAATAATATTTTGTATCTTCAAGAAGGACTTTCCATATACCATCAGCTTGTACGCCAAAAACCGTAATAGAGCATCTTTTCGCAAATACTGTCACTGTAAGTTCAGCACTTCCATCATCTAATACTTTTTCACGTATATAACCAGTATATTGATCAGGACTCGTTATTGTAGGTATTACAGCGTAAATTGGAAGAATATCCCAATTAGTGGTAAGACCATAAATCACACGAGGATTATTTAATGTCCAATGGGTTAAATCTCTATAGGTTACTCCTCTTCGATACCCACATGCGTGTACTATTGAGGGGAAGCTTAAAAATATGAGCCCTAGAGCTAGAAGTCCATACAATATCTTTTTCGATTTGTTTATATTCATTTTTCTTCAAACTCTAACTTTTTTTTTAAATTTTCTTTTATTTTTTGTTGTTTTTTTAATATAGTATTATAGCATATAATCGTGCCATAATATTATAAATATTAGAACGTTTCATATTTAAATATTTTGATCAAATTTTTATATATAGAAAATCTATATATAATATAAAGTTAAAATATAATAACGTTTTATATATATTAAGTTGAATCATATTGACTATATAAAGCAAAAAGATGACATTCAAGGAAATAATTAAGATTCAAGTAATAACTTAAAATTCAATTTCGATAGGGGTATGAAAGATCCATTGAGTATAAAAAATAATAATATAATTAAAGAGGAATGGGATCAATTAATAGCTAAACATAAATTACGATTCGAAATTTGGGCTATCCTTGAACTCCATAACGAATTAAATGTTACTCAAATTACTCACTATGTTGAACAAAGTAAAACAACTGTTGCTAGACATCTAAAGTTAATGGAAAAGGACGGCCTTCTCATATCAAGAACAGCGAAAAAAGTTGTGAAGGGAAGAATACCGCCAAAGATATATCGAATTAATCCTACATTTAAAGAGCAGTTGTTAGAATTAGATGAGACATCCCTTTTAGAAGATCCTCAAAAACTTAAGCAATTTTATAAAAAGGAGATCATAAATTATCGAAAAGTGAGTTATAATATTAAAAAGTTGTTAGATTATTTAGATCCATTATTAGATCTTCTTGAAAACCAGTTGGGTGATATTAAGGAAGTTAAAGGCACTTATGATAAATACTTGTCATATATAGATGAACCGGTTTTTCTATATTTTGATAAGAAACGGTCTAGCAAGCTTATAGATATACGTACAGAATATATATTGAAGTTGCATAAATTAGCTATGGAGGAAGATTTAAATACTGAAGAGGCTTTTGTTTATTTTGACATATCTTTACCCCTAGCTGCACTATTTGAATTAAAGAAAATATTAAAACAAAAACAAAAGTAAATAAAGAATTCAATTAAAGATTACTGAAGGATGAAATTCATGATATATTCCAATAAAAACGAATTATCTCAAGCAATGCAACTTAAGAATGAGGGTAAATTCACAGAAGCACTAAAACTTATTAATATACTTGAGGATAAAAAAGATTTTACACTTCAAGATCAACTCGAAATCCATCATCTTAAGAGTTCTCTCCTTATTGAACTTGGATATATGAATAAGGCTCTAAATTATGCTGAATTAGCTTATAAAGAAAGTCAACAATTAAAAAATAAATTTCAAATAATTGATGTCCTCCTCACAAAAACTTATATTCTAAATAAAAGTGATAAGCAAAAAAAAGCACTAGATACCATTAGCAAAACTGAACAATTATTAAAGACAATCAACCAAGTATCATCAATCCAATTTAAAGAAAGAAAAGCATATATTGCGTTATATAAAGGCGGTTGTTATTTTAATATGGGCGAGTTAAACCGTTCTCTGAAGTATGCTGATGAGGTCTTAAAAATTGCCAAAGAAATTAAAAATAAAAAGCTCATAATGCTTGCGACAAAATTGCTTAATTTTAATAATTATTATAAAGGTGATTTATTTTATAATCTCGAATCTATTAAACATTATTTGACTCTTGCAGAGGAATTAAATGATAAACAAGAAATTATTGGAGGTCTTAACAGTATGGGAATGTATTTCATTGAAAAAGGAGATTTTGACAAGGCTTTAGATTATTTAGAGCGTGGTTTATTATTATGTGATGAGATTAATAGTTTTAAAACAATAGTAGTTCTTAGCTCTCTTTTTGAATTGTATCTCGATATAGACTCTCTTGAAAAAGCTCAGCAATGTCTAGACCGTATGAAACAATTCGGTGATCAAATAGAATGGCCTGGTGGTACTTTTTATAGGCTTTCAAAAGCAGAGATGCTGAAAAAAATGCCTCAAAAAATTAAGCGTTTAAAAGCAAAGGAGATATTAAAGCAAATTATTGATGAAGAACATCCATTTTCCGGGCTTTATTATCATGCTCTGATAGATTTATGTGATCTCTATTTAACAGAATTACGCGAAACTAACGATTTAAAAGCATTAGATGAGATTCAACCTTATATCACTCAATTAAAGGATATTGCTAATAATCAGCAAGCATTCTGGTTGCTTGCTGAACTGTTTTCACTACAAGCTAAGTTGAAACTAATAAACTTTGAATTTAAAGAAGCCCAAATATTATTGAACCAAGCTCTGGATACTACTGAAAAATTTGGTCTGGACCGATTAGCTAAACGTATTACAAATGAACAAGATGAGCTGTCTAAAAATTTTATTAAATGGGAAAAAATGAAGGTATCAGGAGTAAATATATCAGAACGTATGGATTTAGCCCATATAGATGAACAAATCAAAAATTTGTTCCGAAAGCGCATGTATTTAAAGAGAATCACTGATCAAGCCTGATAAGTGATGAAATAGTATATTACTAGAAATTTTTATAGAAAATTTAAAAATTTCTCTAAAGATATTTTAGCCCCAATTTTGGGAGGAATTTCGACCGCTTGTTTTACTTCGTTATATGAATATCCTTTATTATATAAATTCTCTATTGCTGGTGAAAAAATAGAATTATAATATTTCTCTCCTATTTTATTTATAATTTTATCAAAATCTTTTGTAGTTATCCATTTTTCTTTTTCCCGATGAGTCAATGAAACCCCTTTTTCTTTACCTTTTTGTTCAAGTTGATAGGTTCGAGCTTCTTTTCCCAATCGTGCTTGATAACCCACAACTGCTATTACTATACCATGAATTTTTGATTCTTCTTCTGAATAACCTTTTTTTAGCCATTCAATTCGATGAAATTCTGCTATTATGTCCCATTTGCCAACTTTAATATTTTTAATTTCTTCCAACTCTTTTTTAGTAAATCCTTCTATTTTCATGTAGCTTATCCAAAATTATTTAATTTTAATCCTATAGGAAATTATATCTTGGTTTTATTTAAACTTTAAATTACTCTTTATTATTAGAATTATTTTAATCATAAATAAAATATTAAATAAGTTCACCACATAATATCTTTAAGATCGTGAATATTGATTATATTTTGATGAAATAATGAAGATAGCAAGATATTATAACAATAATGATATAAGACAAGATGAAATGCCCAAACCAACTATCGGACCGGGTGAATTATTAGTAAAAGTAAAAAAATCGGGTATCTGTGGTTCTGATATATTAGAGTATTATCGATTTGCTAAAATGAAGAAATTGGGAGTAAATAGTCTAGTTTTAGGTCATGAAATTGCTGGAGATATCGTGGAAGTTGGAGAGGGAGTGAAAAAATTTAAAGAAGGAGATCGTGTATTTGTTTCTCATCATGTACCTTGTTTTGACTGTCATTATTGTAATCAAGGACATCATACAGCATGTAATCTGCTTCATAATACGAATTTCGATCCAGGTGGATTTGCTGAATATGTTAGAATTCCTAAAATTAATATAGAGAAGAGAGGTGTCTATTTATTAGACAAAGCTGTTTCTTATGAAGAAGCTGTGTTTATCGAGCCATTAGGTTGTGTTTGTCGTGCTCAAAGGTTAGCTAACGTTAGAAAGAGTTTAACAGTTCTCATATTGGGTAGCGGAGTTTCAGGAATTTTGCATATACAATTAGCAAAGCTAAGAGGTGCTGAAAGGGTATTTGCAACTGATATAAATGATTATAGAATGGAAATTGCTAAAAAATTCGGAGCTAATATTGTATTCCATGCTACATATGACGATGTTCCCGCTAGAGTAAAAGAATTTAATAATCATCGATTGGCTGATATTGTAATAGTATGCACAGGAGCTCTTTCAGCAGCAAAACAAGCTTTAGATTGCGCGGCTCCAGGAGGTACAATTATATTCTTCGCTGTACCAGAACCAGATGTCAAATTAGAGGTTCCTATCAATAATTATTGGAGAAATGAAATTACAATCATGACCTCTTATGGCGCAGCACCAGATGATTTACAAGAAGCTTATACTTGGATATTAGCAAAGAGAATTAATGTAAAGGACTTAATTACCCATAGGTTCCCTTTAAGTAAAGCGGGTGAAGCCTTTAGAGTAGTATGTGAAGCCAAAGAATCCTTAAAGGTTATATTAGAACCGGATAAAAATGAAAACGAAGAATAAAAGTTATTTAAGATATTTACTTCTTTCTAAATGTTTACTTATTATTCCTGATTCCCAATAATTGTAAATTTCCAATAAAAAGCCCTTCATCTTCTTTTTTGGAAAGAATAAATCGAGTTCAAGGAAACTTTCAAGAGTTATATCGGATTTGTTAGAAGGTTTAAATGATAAGATTGCCTGGTCTACAATAGTTTGGTTTTTCCGAATTTTTTCTCGTATATAATTAAAAGGAGTAGTATCAGGATTTTTAACTATATATGAGTGGCTTGAAGTTAGAAGATCAGCATGTTCAAGAAAAACATCTTCTGCCAAATCGATATCCTTTAAGTACTGCTCAATTGAACATTCATCAAATCCATACCAAGGACCAAATCCATCCGCTCCTTGATTAGGCTGATCGAAACCTAAACAACTTATGTGGATAATTCTTTCTTTTGCGAGTAAAAATCCAATATGAGCTTTTGAATGCCCCAAAAAAGGAATGGTTTCAATAGTAAAATCTTCAAACTCTAATAAATCACCTGGTTTGAAAGGATTAACTTTCTTGCACTTTTTATAACCATTTACCTCTCCAAATTTTTGTATAATGGAATAATTCATTGCTTTATTAAATCCAAAACCTCTAAAAAAATTCTTTAGATTCTGTAAGTATGTTGATTCTGGGGATGGAGCATAAATTTTTGTTCCTAGACTTTCCCATTGATGTACATGAGCAATATGATCCATATGACCATGACTACAAACGTAATATGATACTGGACCATAAATTTCATTAACTTTCTTAACTAAATAAGGTTCAATATTTAAATCTAGAATTATGCTATTGGAATTTCTCCCCTTCTTAGGCAGAATAATAAGTCCATCACAACAAGAAAAACGAAATGGAGGTTTAATTTGATGAATTTTTAAAATATCATCAGTAACTTTATTAATTTCTAAATTTTCAATATTAGGTAATTGCATTTGATTTAGAATGATTTTTTCTATCAGTATTAAATAAAATTGATACAAAATTAAGAACTTAACTTTTATACAATCAAATTTTCCAAATTTATAAAATCAATCTCTCTCTAAAACTTTATCTGGATTCCAAAAGGATCTAACACCATGAAAATCCCTGAAGTTATTTATATTATGCGCTAAAAAACTAAATGTTGCAAATATTCGATATGAGCTCGTAATAGTCCTATAAAACTCTTTTAAAATATATTTGGGATCTCTTAAAAACTTTCTAAACATTTCCAGAATTAGATTTGAAATTTCTTCGGTTGGAATCCCATTGGGATCTATGTCTGGAATATGAACTCCATCTTCCCAATATTTTTCTTCATCTAGAATGTTTTTTTCTACTAATTCATCCCAAATGTCTGTTCCTGGCATTGTTCCAAGAAGATTAAAAACAGGGAAATCTATATTCAATTTTTGAGCAAATTTTAATGTGTTATATACTTCTTTAAAAGTTTCACCTGGTGCTCCAACTATAAAGGAACCTAAAATAAAGGGAATTTTTGATTTTCTTGCCTTCTTTACTGCCAATATTGACTGAGCGGGAGTAATCCCTTTTTTATAATAATCAAGAATTCTCTGGTTTGCACTTTCTATACCATAACAAATGATTCTACAATTAACTCGACGCATTTCCCTTAACACTTCAACCGACTCTTGATTAACCCTTCCTTGACACATCCAATTCATATCAATCTTGTTTTTTCGCATTGATTGGCAAAGCTTAAGTACCCTTTTCTTTGAAAACGTGAAATTATCATCTACGAAATTTATGAATCTATAGCCCTCACTATCTAAATAAAGAATTTCTTCCATTATATTTTCTACTGAGCGAGTTCTAAATCCAACAGACCTTCTTCCATAACAAAAAGTACAATGATATGGGCATCCACGAGATGAAACTATTGAAGTAAAACCTTTTGAAACTAAATCTAAATTACCGAAGTTCCCTGTATATTCGATCTTTAGGGATTTTCTATCGGGGAATGGTAATGAATCAAGATCCTTTATCAACTCACTATTTTCATTTCTTAAAATATTTCCATTATTTCTATATGTTATTCCCTTAACATCTTTTAAAGGAATGTTTCTTTCAAATGCTTTAATTAATTCCAAAATGGTATATTCTCCCTCATCTCTTACACATATATCAACATGAGGATATTTGTTTAAGATTCTATAATCATTAACCGTTGCATGGCGATTTCCAAATATTATTTTAACATTAGGATTCCATTTTTTCACTTCTTTTGCAGTTATTGCAGCACTAATCCCTGATCCGGAGGCTGTTAAAGTAGAAAAACCTAAAATATCAGGGTCTTTCTTTTTTATCCATTTAACAATTTGTTCTAAACTAAAACCTCTCGCAGCTTGGTCGATAATTTCAACTTTATAGTTTGCCTTCTTCAAAATGGCACTTAAATAGCAGATACCTAAAGGTGGATAAAAATAATCCACATTTGCTAGAAGTCTGCCCTTTTCTAAAATATCTCCGGGTCCTGGATTAATTAAAGCTATTTTAAATATCTTCACACCTCAATTATACACTTATTTCAATAGCTTCAGTTAAAAAATCTTCTACTTTCTTTTTTATTTATCTCTAGAGAATTTAAAAAAAACCAAAAAAAAATAATATTGAAAATAATACTCATAGCCCTAAGGGACCATTTTTGTAAATTTCAAATGCCTCATCTACCGAAGCTTTTTCATGGACAATTGCTCTTACAGCTTTAATCATGCCTAATGGACTATTAGATTGAAAAATATTTCTTCCCATGTCCACTCCTACTGCCCCTTTATCAACTGCATTTTTAGCCATCAGAAGAGCATCTCGTTCTTCAATTTTTTTACCACCAGCTATAACAATTGGTGCTGGGCAGATACTTGTGACCTCTTCAAAATTTTCGCAATAATAAGTCTTCACGAAGGTTGCACCCATTTCTGCTGCCATTCTACTTGCCATTCCTAGATATCGTGCATCTCTAACCATTTCACGCCCAACTGCAGTGACAGCTAAGGTAGGAATTCCATATTCTTGCCCCCAGTTTACTAACTTCGATAAATTCATTAAAGATTGTTTCTCATACTCGCCCCCCACAAAGATTGAGCAAGTAATTGCTGAAACATTTAATCTTATCGCGTCATCAATAGCTACGTTAATTTCTTCATTAGAAAGTTCCTTAAGCATACTAGCACCAGCTGAAACTCTTAATACAACTGGAACGTCTATTTCTGAGGGTACACAATTTCTTAACATCCCTCTAGTTAACATAAGGGCATCAGCATACTCAAATAATGGCTTCATATCAGTAAAACATTTTAATTGGCCTGGAATATTCCCAAAATATCCATGATCTATTGCCAGCATAACGCATCGTCCGGATTTAGGTTTAATAATCCTATTAAAGCGGTTTTGAAAACCCCAATCGCCTACTAAAACCATTTTAAATCACTTTTTATTCTTTTGATTGCATTTTTGAATTATTTTGATAAATAAATTCACGATTGCATTTTATTTTTTCTATACAAAGTTCAGTATTAAAAAAGATTAATCAATATTTTAAACAAGACTTAAAATTCTTCCTCTATATTTATTAAATATATTAGTTGCATAGAAAAACAGCTTAAAGAAGATTTAAAAATTCTTCCACTTTACTTTTTATTTTTGCTGCTAATTTAGGAGAATATCTTTGTTTTATAAAATCCTTAATTAAGCTTATTCGATAATAGTTAGGTTTAGGAATCATTAGTTCTCGTGCTATTTGGTCTACTAGATCCTCGTCATATATTTCTTTTACATTTTCTAAAACCCTTTTAACATATTCAGCTTCTCTTACCAATTTCGAAATACTTTGTTGAATTAGATTCACTTGTTCGTCTTCATCAAAAATATCTAGCGCTTTTTTGATCATTTCTTCTTCAAATTTTAACTTTTCCTCCCATGGTGTTTGTAAGATATGTTGATGAGTATCCATAAGGAAAGCATTCTTGTCATTTAATTTAATTTTATTATAATCAATTTCCTCAAAAAAACTAACATTAGAGGTACCCTGATAGGCTTCTGGGAGTAATGTATCACCAATTTTATTGATAACATCCGAGAAATCTTCAGATTCCTTATCCCTTATAATATATGCAGGATAATTAAATATTTTAGCATGAATCAAACAAAATAATCCATATAAGCCATAAATATCTACAAAATGTTTTATGCTAAATCTCCGGGTTTTCTCTTCCCCTTCGGCGACTCTTTTCATTAGCAAGTCAATTTGGTCATAACCTCTGATAATGCCTTTAGTATCAACAAATACAATGAATTGATGTTCTTTACACACTCCACCTTGAGGTACTTGTATTTTAATCGTTCCAAATTTTTTCTGAGAAAAAATTCTCATAGGAACTTTAATTACTTTAACTATGGAACATGTTGGACAAGTAACTTCAATTTCTTTGTAGCTCATCTTATAATTATCTAATTTAAATCTTTAATACTAAATATTAATGCTTAAAACCTAAATTAATCTTTTGACTATTTAATATTCTTTTTAAAAAAAAATTAAGTTATTATCAATAATTCTTCAAATTTTTCTTTCCAATCCGAGTAATCATCTATATAATTATACCCACAAACCTTACTGAAATCCCTATTATTAATTATTTCTTTAATCTTAAAAGTTCCTTGAATGGTTCTTTTATTTGAACCATAAGGATTAAGACGCATACTCCCTTTAGTGAGAAATACATAATCACATATGAATAAAACATCTTGAAATATATAAAATGTAAATCCTTGTGTATGTCCATTAATATGGAACGCTTCGATTCCATCTAATTCAAAATTTTCTAAAAATAATTTATCAAAAGAATGATTTTGAGCAAGAATGTTTTGAGTATCATATTGATGTATCCAAATAAATGCAGTATAGTAGCTTCTATAGAGATTTGAAGCACCTAGAAAATGGTGATGGGTAAATAATATTTTGTCCATTCTGTCTAGACTAGATTGAAAAGTAGAAGGACAATCAATCCAAATTTTCTGATTATCAGAAATTATACAATATGCAAGATGCTCTAAACCCAATCTTGGTGAACTTCTTAAACTAAAAACTCTATTTGTAACTTTTTCCTTTTTAATACTATATTTTTTTGAACAAAATTCAGCTGTTATAAATTTTTCCCTTGATGATCCACAGAAAGGGCAATTATCAGGAAGATAACCAATCATATTATAACCACATGTTTCACAAACAAATTGCTCCAATCTAAAAATATTCATGGAAATCTTCCTCTTTTTTTAATATTTAATTTTATATTTATTGAGATTTAATATTTTTTTGACATATTTATTTTTTTAAATAAAGATAGGTAATTTTATGAAAATAGAGGCCTTAAAAGAAGATTCTGATTATATGTATAATTTTGTAAAAAAGATCATAAATGAATGTGGTCCTAGGATGCCTTGTAGCCCAGCAGAAGCTAAAGCTGCTGAAATAATAAAAAGAGAAATGGAAAAAATATGTGATACTGTTTCTTTGGAGCATTTTACATGCCATCCTAAAGCATTCCTTGGGTGGATAAGATTAATTATGATTTGTATTCTATCATCAATTGGACTTTATCTTATTATGCAATTACTTTCAAATCCTTTTTGGTTGGCGTTTATATCTATTATATCTTTCCTTTTAGTCTTTCTTTCAATAGTAATAATGTGGGAGGAATTTTTTAACTATCGAGAGTTTATTGACCCCTTATTTCGCAAGAAATCGTCTCAAAATGTAATCGGAAAAATATTAAATGGAGAGCCAAAAAATATTATCATTTTTTCAGCTCATATAGACTCCGCAATCCAATTTACTCTATTAAAGCTACTAAAATGGGGTTTCCTAGTTTTAGCTTTTGGAGGAATTTTGTTAATTCTAATTTGGTTGATTATTGCATTTTTAAATCTTATGTTCATGGTGATTGGATTCATTACGCTTAAGTCAATCTTCTTCAATACTTCAATATGGCTACTAATAATCGGGAGTCCCTCTATTATTGGGCTGTTTTTCTTCGTACCTTCTGGAGAAAAAGGTAATGTGGTACCTGGTGCTGTCGATAATTTAAGTAGTTGCTCTGTTCTTATTGGACTTGGGCGTTATCTCAAAAATAATAAAGATATTATTCCTAATAATACAGAAATTAGATTAATAGCATTTGGTTGCGAAGAGGCTGGTTTGAGAGGCGCATATCGGTATGTATCTTCACATTTAGATGAATTAAACGATTATAATGCTATGGTTGTAAATATGGATGGATTAGAGACTCCTGATGGATTCCATGTTATCGATTATGAACCAACTACTAGAACTAAACATTCAGAAGAGATGGTACTAAAACTATTAAAAGCAGCAAACCTCGTTGAAATAGAAGCAAAAACATTAGGTTCTGGAAAATTGGAAAAAACTTTGGGTAGGTTATCTGGTGGTTCTGATGCTGCAGCATTTTCAAAGGCAAATATAAAAGCAGGATTTATAAATTCAGCTGATTGGAAGACTAGATCAAGTTATTATCATCAAGACACTGATACACCTGATAAAATTAAAAAAGGGACGTTAGAAAATGCATTAAATATATGTATAGCTTTTTTAATTAATGAATCAAAAAAAGTAGTATAAAAAAATAATAAAAAAATTTTAGAATCGTTTTTATGGTTTTCTATTTCTTACAATTAATTTTGTAAACAATAGAATTAATATCATCGGTACTAAACTTGCTCCATATACGAGAAATAAATAGGAATTCACAACATTTGAAAATAAAGCATAAACAAATAACTGTCCAAATGAATTGACTAAGTAATGAATTATTATACAAGGTAATAAACTACCTGTTTTGATGAAGACGTAAGAGATAGCAATCCCCAAACAACTCGCAAAAAATACTTGACCTAGTGTGCCTCCGAGACTTTGACCTGATAATAAACCAATAAAATGAGAAAGCCCAAAGAGTATTCCATTAGTTATAATAGAGGCCATTTTTGAGTATTTTTTCAACTGTAGTTTTAAGATTACTCCTCTAAAGGCAATTTCTTCCCAAATGGCTGGATAAAGCATAACGTATAATAAAATCCAGCTAGGATAACCAAATAAGACCTCAATGTTAAAAATATATGTACCAAATAGTTCAGCAAATAACATCCCAGATACGGCATATAGAATAAAACACGAAATTGCAAGTAAAATATTTCTTACAATTGGTTTAGGTTTCGTAAGTCCAATAGAATATGTATATTGCTTTAAAGAAGTCTTGCCATCTGGTAATTTCATTCCAATAGGAATGATAACAAAAAACAAAAGCGTAAGCGTAAGAAATATTAAGATAACCTCTATTAAGGCAGAATATTCTAAGGGTATTTGGTAGAGAAAAGGCAATATTGGCAATTCAATAAAGCCTGCCAAATTTAGAAAAATAAAGTACAGTAGTATAACGATAATAGCCCCTGCAATAACATTCCTTCTTAATAGTCCACCTGTATAATAAGTAGCCATTTCTTCCTCCTTAGGAAACATCTTAGTAAAAATGTAAAGCAAAGAACTAAGACCAATTATTCCAATAACCACTAAACCGATAATAATCCCTAAAATTCCATATAAACTTAACAACGTAAATTCAATGATGATAACAGTGAAAAAAATTAACAGTTCTGAGCAAATCATTGATATCCATTTTAAGACCTTCCGTTGTTTGTTTACTTCTTCAACAACGTATTTGTATTTCATTTTCCCAAAAAAACGGACCTTCAGTTCAAATGTGAAGATAAGAAATATCCATGCAATTGGAATTGTTAGAAGAAAAAGTGTCAATAATATTAATGAATTTGTCATAATCATTAATATGACCCCCATCAGTCCGAGACCGATAGCCTGAATCGTTAGCATCAAATATATTTTTGCTTTCGCTTGTTTCCTTGCAAGTAATGGTAACGATGCTAAAATAGATGCTCCTGATTCTTCCATATTTAAAAAGCCAGCAACAAGCATAAAGGGTATGAATTGATTCACCCCAATTACTATTGACCATAAAATAATAATGCTCTCATAAGAGATTATTTCCTCAGCAAAAGCAGGCGTCACGCTTAGAATTAGGATAATCGGGTATATAATAGGCATTATTAGAAAAATAAAACTTTGATAATCCCTAGTTGTTGATATTAAATCCTTCAGAACAAATGATTTTTCTGTTGAAATAGTCTTGATTTCTACTGTTATTTCTTTTTTGCTAATATATTTCTTCTTTCGCTTTTTATCAAGCTCAACTTCAGTGGCGGTTACACTTTTAACTTGCTTTATAGCAACTTTATATAATAAGAATGTTAATCCTATAAATAAAGCAAAACCAACTATTGAAGTAAGAATTAAGTCTGGTGGTATGAGTACTGGATTTGCCATAAAGGTAATTAAATAAGTTATCCCAAAAGGGAAAGGAATAAAGCTTAAAATGCGATTTAACAAACTAGCAGATTCATTGGTGGGGAATATTATGAAAAAATCTCCAATAAGATTCAATGCCCAGGAAAGGAGGAAAGAAGTTCCAAATGCTAATAAGAAAAAACCTCCCATAGTAATTATTCTTAAAACACTAGCCTTCTTTGAATTACCACTAGACTCTGAAAATATTTTAGCCATTTTTTCTGAAAGAATAACGAGAATACTAAATGCAAAAATTGCATTGAAAGTGGATGATACTAGACAAGTAAGAAAAAGCCAAAAATTTTGTGTCATGATTAATAGGATTATTGGAAATCCAAAAATTAAAGCTATAAGAGCTATATCAAGGTTACGAAAAAGGGTTACATAACCAAGTTTTTTCAAATCTTTTTTTGAAAGAGGAAGAGTTTGTAGCCATTTAAATGCATTACCAGACATAAATGCACTTGTACTAAATAATCCCATAAGAAGAACATAAAGAACTGACATCAGAAAAAATATTCCGAAGACAAAACTATTAGTCAATAATAATGTTTCAATAGGTGAAGATGATGAATACTCTCCAACAATTTCTAAATAACCCCATACGGAAAAAAAAGGAATAAACACAAAAATAAATCCATAAACAACTTTAAGCGCGATAAGTTGGCGTTTGATGGCTTTCTTATTTTTCTTATATTTTTCTAATATCTTCGCCTGGTTAGCTCCTGCTGAAGCAAGTTGAGAATCCATTAATATTTCTAAATTAGGGTATTTTGCTAAAGAATAAAATTTGTAGTTAACCTCTTCCTCCATCTTAACTCGTTTCACCTTTGAATTTCCTTTTATAAGATGCTCTTAATCTTTTAACAATTTCTTCCACAGAGGCGTCTTGCTCTGTCAACCTGAGAAATACTTCTTCTAAACTTGCACCTAATTTGTTAGATTGTTGACGTAATTCATCAATTGTACCTATACCAACTATTTTACCTTTATTTATAATACCTATTCTATCACAGAGTTCTTGAGCAATTTCCATTATGTGAGTGGAAAAAAGAACCGCACCACCTTGTTTTGTATGTAAATCAAGTATCTCTTTGACAACTTTCACTGATTTTGCATCCAATCCCGCAATAGGTTCGTCTAATATGAGTAAATCGGGTTCATGAAGGATAGCTGCTATAATTTGTATTTTTTGCTTATTCCCATGGGATAATGTGGCAATTAATTGTTCATAATATTCTTCAGCTTCTAAGCTCTCTAAATATTCTTTTGCCTTTTCTGAAGTTTCCTCTCCATCTAATCCTCTAATTGAAGCAATAAAACTGAATAAATCTTTAGGAGTAAGTGATTTAAAAATTAATGGTTCTTCTGAAACATAACCTACTCGACGTTTAATTTGTACCTCATCGCGTTCAGGATTTAAACCAAAAATAGTCATATCTCCTTCTAAAGGTTCTAATAAACCTAATAGTAACTTAATTGTTGTGGTTTTTCCAGCACCATTGGGTCCTAATAAACCAAAAACTTCACCATTATAGACATTAAAAGAAATATCATTTACTGCTTTAACTTCACCGAAGTATTTTTTTAAGTTTTCCACTTTTATTATAACATCATTTGACATATTTAACACTCATTTTACTTACTTTTTATAACTTCTTTATAATATCGAATATTATGATATTTATTTTTATATTTGAGTATATATAGCAATATTTAAATATTTCGAATCAATCTGTGAATTGAGGTAAATTAGGTTCTGGAGCTATTTTGTAGTATATATTTTATATATATCAAGATATTTTAGTTCTATATTGTTAATAACTTTAAGCTAAAACCATGCTATACATGAAAATCTAAAAAAACATTATTATTTATCCGAAAAGATATTCTTTTTTATTCTTTTTCCCGTTTTGGTTGCAGCAATTCCACCTAATCCTGTTTCCTTCAATTCATATGGGAGTTTTCGACCTACTTTCATCATCGCATCAATTATTTCATCCGCAGGTATAATTGATGTGAGTCCTGAAAGTGCCATTTCAGTTGCTAAAAAAGCATTCACAACTCCAATTGCATTTCGTTTAATACAAGGCGATATAACTAATCCAGCAACTGGATCACAAATAAGTCCTAATAAATTCTTCAAACTTAACGCAATCGCATTGCTAATCTGAGTATGTGATCCTCCCGCCATATATGTTATAGCTGCAGCAGACATAGCAGATGCAACTCCTACTTCAGCTTGACATCCCCCCTCACTTCCAGAGAGCATAGCACGATTTCCAATTATTGCACCAATCGCGGCTGCAACCACTAAAGCATTAAATACATCCTCCTCTGATTTTCCTAGAATATCCTTAGCTTTAAAAAGAACAGCAGGCAAAACTCCAGATGAACCTGCTGTAGGAGCTGCAACAATTAATCCCATTCCGCTATTATATTCACTAATAATCATTGCCCAAGCGATAGCATCTTTCATATTGTCTCCAAAAAATATTCCTGGTGTGAGTAGTTTTTTCGCTTGATTGCTTGCTTCTTTAATAGGTAATTCTATATCGGTCGTAAGGGCTTTCTCGAGAGACTGTTTCATGATTGCTAAAGTATTTTTTAAACGTTCAATTATATCAGATTCAGAAATATGTGTATATTCACTTTCATCTTTTAATATTAACTTGTGTAAAGGAATGCTTTTAGTTTCAGATTCATCAAGTAATTGTGAAATTGATTCAAACATTAATAATCCTCACCCATTTTATTTCTGAATATTTTTTTAATGCAGAAATTACTTCATCTGGGATAACCGAATCTGCCTCGAGCCAGGTAAGAGCAATCTTCTTTTTTAAATCTCTAGATATTTTCATTGAACCAATATTTAAATTAAATTTTGAAAGG
>Ga0209635_10001211_pt1 | contig 19074 bp, 16 predicted proteins | sample DeeMarSWOR230_32_FD_187463 | JGI IMG/M metagenome (GOLD analysis project Ga0209635, IMG submission 187463) | Marine sediment microbial communities from White Oak River estuary, North Carolina - WOR-2-30_32 (SPAdes) (version 2) | ecosystem: Environmental > Aquatic > Marine > Intertidal zone >...
TGAGGGCCAGGTACGATAAGTTTGGGTTTTAAGATTTTGCTTAATTCTTTTATTGCAAGCTCAAATTGATCTGCAAGCCCATCTTTGGTTACATTCCCGCAGTGAACAACTAAATCGGGGTTCAGTTGATTGATTCTTTGCACAGCCCTATTGTATGTTTCGGTTAAAAATTCTGAGGAATCTGTAAAATGTGTGTTTGAGATTTGTACAATTCGAGCTATTTGTTTTCCTGTTTCTTTGAATTGTCTATCTTCTTTCTTAACTTTTTTAATAAATCTCTCTTGGGTTTCTGTTTCTGTTTTGCAAACTTTTACTTCATATTTACCATAGGGAGAAATTTTTATGATGTTGAAGCTGTAAGAGTTTCGACCTCTTGTTTTATAGTGGGATATGGTACCTGAGTTTACTACCATTAAATTTGCTATTTTATAGATGTTAGGTGAATGTCTATGTCCATTTAGAACAAGATCAACGTTATGATCTAAAATTACCTTTAGGACATCTCCAGAGTCTACTATCATACTTCTTTCGCGACCAGCTCTTGGAACAGGAAGAAGGTGATGGTGGAAAGCAACAACCCTTATTCTTGGTTCTGATTGAATTTTTAGCACCTTTTTTAGTGCTTCTAATGAAAGTGCTCCAAATCTGCCGATGTTCCGGTCAGGGATTGTGCTATCAAACCCAGCAATCATAACTTGGTCATCGTGGAAAACCCGTGTTATGGGCCCAAAATATTCTTCGAATAGTTCATAACCTACATTTCTTGCGTCATGATTTCCAATAATGTAAATGACTTCTTTTTTTATTTTTGAAAGAAGTTTTTTAGCTAACTCGTAATCTTCTATTGTTCCTTCATCAGTTACATCTCCTAAATGTATGATGTAATCAACTTCTTGATTGTTGATATGTTCAACTGCTTTTAAAAAAGCATTTTTATTGAAATTCTGACTTTGCCGTATGTGTGTGTCTGAGAATTGAAGTATTTTTACCTGTTTTTTGACCAAAAGACCACTCTATTAGCCCTTATATTGTTGGAGTTGATAAGTATTTTCAAAAATTAACCGCTAGAAATTACTTTTTTTATGTTTTTATCCATCTCTTTTTTTACAGCACTTAAATCTTGCTTTCAAATGAACTATAAAACTCTTGTTTTTGTATCTCCCCAGATAGTATAAACCAACTATTTAATCAAAAGAAATGAATAAACTAGTTATAATATCTAAGACTTATGTCAACAAGTTTCAAATCGTTAAAAATTTTCAGGAAACCTATACAGCATAACTGCAAGGATTTATCAAAATTAATTTTGATGGCGCCGGGAGTGGGATTCGAACCCACGCGGCCCAAAGAGGCCACAAACTGATTGGCGCAATACATGCGTCTCCAGGCTTGCTCCCTACCTGGCTAGGAGACCCCGGCTTTAGAATAAATCATAATAGGGTTTTATTATAGTTTTTTCAATTTGAATAGAATTTTTCCTTTAATCAAGCTTTCCACTAAAATCTTTATTAAAAAATCATTTCCTATTTTATCCTTCTAGATTTATATGAAACAAATATTGTTATTCTTTATCCCCTTTTAATACTCGATACCCACCTTCTTTTGAAATAATTGTGCAATTACCAAAAGTTTTCATAAAAATACTAGGTAAGATTTTTGATCCTATTTTTGATCTAGTAACCATCTGAAAAGATCCTTTATTAGCCAATACCTTTGGAGCTTCTAATATCATTTTTTTAACTATTTTCATCCCTGCACTAATAGGTGGATTTACCAAAATACAATTAATGATTAGATTTCCAACAGATTCGTACAAATACCCTTTTTTTATTTGGATATTTTTTATTCTGTTTTTTTTCTTATTTATTTTTGCTAAATCAATTGCTCGAGAGTTAACATCTGTCATTATCACTTTTAATTTTGGATTAATAAAACCAGCAACTATCCCTATAGGTCCATATCCACACCCTAAATCTAATATAATCCCCTCATCAGGCAGAATCATAGTTTCAATTAATAATTTGGTTCCAGAATCAATTTTATTCTTTGAGAAAACACTTGAACTAGTAAAAAATTCGAAATTATGCCCTCTTAGTATAGTAGAAATCAAATAAAAGCTATGTTTGGATTTTGGATTAGCTGAAAAATAGTGTTCGCTAGACTTTTTTTCTAAGTTCATTTCTTGCTTGTTTTTCTCCAAACTCTAGGATAAGTGCCTCTCGGCATTAGAACTCTTTGTAGAGTAGCTACTGAACCGTGATCCATTTCTAGTATGTTTTCAGAGGAATGAAGTGATCTAGCTAATGCGATGGCTTCACCTTTAAGAGTTAATATTGCCACGATTGAATCTTTTTTTATGATAGAATCAATCGACAAAACTCCTGGTGCAGTTAAATTAGCACCATGACACAAAGCATCAACTGTTGAATCCCTAACTACAATCTTAGGAATTAACTCTAAGGCAAATTCCATTGGTTGAATAATTTTTCTTAAAATGTCTGGATCCTTTCTTTCTTTCCATTCTGAAAACCAATAAAACAATTCATATAAACTAATAAAACTATTTTGACTTTCATTAAATGGTCCTGCTCTTGTTCTTCTTAATTCTTGCATATGTGCTCCACATCCTAATATTTCTCCAAGATCATAGCACAATTTTCTTATGTAAGTGCCTGCTTCACAACCTACTTTAAAAAGTACATTCCTTTCAACTTTTTCAATAAAATCAATATAATAAATACGCCGAGTTCTCAATTGTCTCTTCACAGAAGAACGTATGGGAGGCTTTTGGTAGATCTCATCTTCAAACTCAATCATAAGTTTTTTAATACTGTCTTCTTTTGCATCACCATGGAGCTTCATAACACATACATATTCTTTTCCACTATGTAGAAATGCTTGAATTATCTTTGTAGAGTCACCTAATGCAATGGGTAACACACCAGTCACTTTGGGATTTCTCTGGCTTTTAATAGGCCTCTAGAGTCCCGCCATGACCAATTCGTTCTAAATTCATTATTTTTTTTACCCAAGCTGCAACTTCATGACTTGATGGCCCAGCTGTTTTATCAAGATTCAAAACTCCTAAGTTTATGTACTGATTTGCCGGTCTTTTAGATGGAATATGACCAAATGTAGGATCAGTAATATCCTCTGATTTAACTAAGAGTTTTGTGCTTTCATTCCAAGGAGGATTAGTTCTTACTATGTATATTTACTCTCCTTGGTATACAAAAAGAGATTGAGGTATTAAGAGTTTACATTAATGCTCACAAACTATTGGTTGCTTCATTTCCTCCAACTTACCAGCAGTTTCTAAAGCTTGGGTAACCAAATCATCTGAAGATCCTCGACTTATAGCAATTTTTTCCTTTAAGGGTGCAATATGATTTATGCTAGCTCGTCTTCGCTTTACTCCAGTTAATTTTTTTGGACCTGTAATAATCACAAAGCCTTTGTCAATTACTTCAACTATTATACATTTCTTTCCTGATTCACGTCCAGCTAGTTTTAAACATATCCTTCCAACTTCAATTGCAGGCATTGACACTTAAATCTCCCAATAAAATACATGTTAAACATCAATAAGCAAATATTTAAGCTTGATTTTTTTGTGAGAATTAATTAATTTGCAGAAATTAATTAATTAGTGAAATAAGCCTCAATTCATATTTTTTTAGAAGCAACTTTAAATTAACATAAAAATCTCCTTATGAGTTCATAAAGGACACTTGTTCCAAAAACTAGATTTCTAATTGAAATACGTTCATCAATTCCATGTTCTCTTTTTACAATTCTTTGATATGGTTTTTCAGGAAGTCTTGGTTGAAATCCGTAGCATATACTGCCACCTTTTCTGAAGAATCGGGAATCAGTTCCTCCAGTCATTAATAAAGGAGTTACTATACATCCAGGTACAAACTCTTTTAGAACATTTACAATTGTATTATAGAAGTCTGTATCTATATTGGATACTGTAGGTTCCTGAATCTGTAGAATTTCCAATTCAATATTCTTTGAGTCTAAACTTTTCAATAGATTTTTAATTACTCTAAGAGCATCCTTTGACTTTTGACCTGGAAGAATTCTACAATCAAATGTTGTTTGACAATCCTCAGGAATAACATTTTCTTTTCTTCCACCTCTTATTATCGTAGGAGTAATAGTCATTTTAACTCGAGGTCTAATTTCTGTAACTAGATCAAGATAATCTTTTGATAGGTTATCGAGAATTAGATCAGTTTTAGTTGGATTTGCCAAAATATCTGAAAAAGCTTTTTTTAACCGGGGATCAGTCGCACCCAATTTTTCAAGGAAAACTTGTAAAGAAGTATGCAATAAATTATCAGGATTATAATTAACAAGTTTATCAATCACTTTTTTCATGAGTATTATGGCGTTATTTTTATTATCAGGCATTGAGGCATGTCCAGGTGTCCCTTTTGTATTTACTTTAAACCAAATAATTCCTTTTTCAGCATTTTGTATAGTAAAAATAGTCTTATTTTTGATTAAAATTCCAACTCCACCACCTTCATTGATAACAAAATTAGCAGAAATTTTTTCTTTATGATTTTTTATAAGATAATTTACTCCTAGATTTCCCCCCTTCTCTTCATCAGCAGTGGCTGCAAATAATAAATCCCCTTTCAATTTCACGTTATTTCTTTTTAAAAGAATACATACCATTAATTCCATAGCAATCATGCCTTTCATATCTAGCGCTCCACGTCCCCACACAAAATCGTCTCTAATTATTCCATCAAAAGGATTTACACTCCACAATTTTTTATTTGCAGCAACAACATCTAAGTGTGATAGTAAGAGTAAAGGCGGCTTCTCTCCTGTCCCGTTTATTCTTGTGATAATATTTGCCCTGTTAGGTGCTGATTTAATAACTTCACAGCTAAATCCTTCAGCAGATAGTTTATCGTTTATGTACATTGCAGCTTTTAATTCATTTCCAGGAGGATTTGTTGTATTAATACGTATTAAATCACTAAGAATAGTCGTGATCTCCTTTTCAATTTCTTCAAAAAATTTAACTGGCAAGAAATTTTTCCCTCATTTAAATTATTAAATTATTATCTTAAGGTTTTTTCGTGTATTAATTTGATTTTCTAATTCAAATAGAATTTCAATACAAATATTAAAAATAAATGATGAAGTTTATATAGGAAGATTTCGCCGTTATAGATAATTCCGGTGAATTAACCTTTGAAAGAATTAAAAACAATTGATTACAAGCTGTTATCTGAATTAATGAAAAACTCACATAGAAGTGATAGACAATTAGCTAAAGCTTTGGGGGTATCTCAACCTACCATAACTCGGAGAAGATCTATGCTTGAAAAGAACTACATCAATGGATATACAATTATTCCAAAATTTGGTAAAATTGGTTACGAACTAGCATCCTTTACTTTTCTAAAAAGTAAACTTAGAGAAAGGAATGGAAATGGAAAAAACGGAAATGTGGATAAGCTCAAATCTTGGTATGAAAATCAATCAAATGTTGTGTTAGTTCAGGATGGGAGAGGTATGGGTTGGGATCTTTTAAGTATATCATTCCACAAAAATTTTTCAGATTATGCAAATTTTATGCGAAAACAAGAAGAAGACTTATCAGATCTAATTATTGAAAGTGAAACCTTTCATGCGGACCTTCATAATGGAGAATCAATAAAACCTTTTCACCTCAAATATCTTTCAGAATCAGGGTAAATGATTTCTAAACAATTATTCTTCAAGATTTAAAATATTGATTTATTGCTTGATTTCTTTTCAAATTGAATCATCATTAAATTTACTTAGCCCTAAGTTTTAACATGTTAAATTTTCTATAAATTTCCCTAAAAAGAGTTAAAACTTTTATCTATTAAGTAAATATAATCTGAGATAAGTTGATAATCTATCTTGAGGATAAGAGATGCTAAGTGAACAGACTATTATTTCGCATAAATCGGAAATTCTTGAACCTAGTAAAATTATAGGATTAATTTCAGATACTCATATACCATCTCGCGCAAAACGCATTCCAAAAAAGGTTTTAAAAACCTTTGAAAAAGCAGATTATATCATCCATGCAGGAGATATAGTTGAGTTATCAGTTATTGATAAATTGGAGGAACTTGCTCCTGTTTTAGCAGTTTATGGAAATATGGATAACCAGAAAGTATCTGGTGCTCTCCCTAAGATTAATTCATTAAAAATTTTTAGTTGGAAAATTGGCGTAATGCATGATCCTAACCCTCCATTTGGAAAACAAAGAATCAGAGAAATAGCATTAAAGAATGGATTTAATGTCTTTGTTTATGGTCATACACATAGCTCGAAGATAAAATGGGAAGGAAAAAGACTCTATATTAATCCTGGTAGTCCCACTGATCCTGATAGACCTTATTTAAACAAACCATCAATAGGTTTACTTACAATTACAAAAGAAATTATAGAACCAGAAATAATATTCATTTAAATTGGGTTGATTGAAAAAAATAATTATAATCATATTTTCCAGCTCTTTATTATATTTTTACTTTCACTAATCTCTCTTAGGAACTAAATGGTTGCACCTTAGTTGAATTTAAAAGCAAATTTTTATGAGAATATGGCTGTGAGATGGAGGCTAAAATTTGGAGAATTGTAAGAATCCATGGAAAAATGAATGTCGAAGTGAAAATATTAAACTCTATATTTTAGTTAAAGGAGAAAAATTACCCATTTGTAAGCATTGCTGGAATGGAATAGCTGAAGAAAAATTGGAATGGGGAAGTTGATATTGGAATATTTTAGTTTGAATAGTGCCAAATCGTTTCTAGGAAAAAATGTGAATTTGCATCTAAAAGATGGAGCAGTAATTGTGAATGTTCAATTAATTAACATTAAAAAAGATGAATATGGAAAAAGAAAGCTTGTTGAATATGCAGTTTTTGGTAGAAGAAAATTAAGTGTAATTCCTTTAAGAAATATTGCTTGGGCAGAACTATTAAATCTGAATCTTATTCGAACGGCAGGATATATCTCTTAATCTTTTGCTAAAAAATTTATCATAAGTTATTGTTTCATAGCAAAAGTTGGATATATTTGTGAAAGATAAGGTTAATTATGAGCTGCAATAGATGCGGAACTTGTTGCTTAGAAACGGAAATGCCTCTTTCAAAAAAAGATATTAAACTATTATTAGAAAAAGGTTATAATATAGAATTCTTTTCGCGACTCGATGATGAAAGCTACTTTTTACTTAGAAATATAAATGGACATTGTGTTTTTTTTGATGAAAAAAATAAGAAATGCATAGTTTATGCTGATAGACCTGCTGGCTGTAGGTTTTACCCTGTAATCTATGATGAATCAAAAGGAATAGTTGTGGATAAGATTTGTCCATCAAAGAAGAATTGGTCTGAGCATAAAAAGAAATCAATAGGAAAGAAAGTAATTAAGTTAATAAAAAAAATTGATAGTGAAGCTGAACAAAGAAGTTCCAGTTAATTCTATCCAACAGTTTTAAATAATCCCTGCCCAACCTGTTTCAGATATGAGTTAAAATGCCATGTACAGTTATTGTCGGTGCCTTCTGGGGAGATGAAGGCAAAGGAAAAATAATTTCACATTTAGCAATTAAAGATGATCTTGATTTCTGTGTTAGAACAGGATCAGTAAATGCTGCTCACACAGTCTGGTTAAAAGGTAAACGCTATGCTTTACATATGGTTCCAGCCTCATTTATTAACAAAAAAACTCGATTACTGATTGCTCCAGGAGCTAATGTACATGTTGGTAAATTTTTCGAAGAAATCAAATTAACGAAGGTTAAAACTCGAATAGGTGTTGATAAATACGCTTCAATAATAGAGGAAAAGCATTCAATAAAAGACAAAACAAGCGCTCATCTAAAAGGTCTAGGGACAACAGGATGGGGTGTTGGACCTGCACTAGAAGAGCGAGCTAGAAGAACAGCTAAACTTGCAAAGGATATAGCCGAATTAGAACCATATGTTACGGATGTCACAGAAGAAATAAATGATGGTATTGATGATGGAAAAAATGTTCTGCTTGAAGGTACCCAAGGATTCATGCTCTCTCTGTTTCATGGTACATACCCGTTTGTAACTGGAAGAGACACAGGCGCTTCAGCTATTTGTTCTGAAGCAGGAGTAGGGCCCACAAGAGTTGATGATGTAATAATAGTTTTCAAATCTTTTATTACTAGAGTAGGAGCAGGTCCGCTCCCAGGTGAAATTACAAAAGAAGAAGCCCAAAAGAGAGGATGGTTTGAGAAAGCTGCTGGAACAGGACGTGATCGAAGATCAGCACCATTTGATTTTGAATTAGCTAAACAAAATGGAAGGATAAATGGTGCAACTCAAGCAGCTCTTACAAAGATCGATTGTGTTTTTCCAAAGAGCAGAAGTGTAAGAAGGTATGATAAGCTACCCAAAGAAGCTAGAATGTTTGTTAAAAAAGTTGAAGAAAAAACAGAGTTACCAGTAACCTTGATCGGAACTGGACCTGATTCATTGGATATAATTGATAGAAGAAAATAGGAAACTTTTTTGTAATAATTAACTTTTTATTAGAGGTCGCCAAATGAATAAATCCAATTTGAACAAAGGATCAGCCAGTCTTTTCATTCTTCTTTTTATAGCAGGATTATTAGTTGGAGGTATAGCGAGCATTTATGTGACTTTTCAAGAAATAAAAAATCTAAATGATAAAGTCGATTTATTACAAGATCAAATAATTGCTCAAAATCCAATTTTAAACATCACTAATCAGACTATAACAATTTATCAAAACTCCACAGCTTTGGTGGAGTTATATGAAAGTGTTCAAGAATCTATTGTTTTAGTTCAAGGGATGACAAACACTGGTGGAGTTCAAGGTTCAGGTTTCGTCTATTCTTATCAAAATACAAACATTGTTATAACAAATTATCATGTTGTGCACGATACAACAAGTTTGAGTGTAACATTTTCAGATGGAAATGGTTACGAAGCTAATATTTTAGGTACTGATCCTTATGTTGATTTAGCAGTGCTTACTGTTGATGCGCCAGAAGTCGAGTTTCATCCTATAGAAATCGTTAGTTCATCGTCATTGCGTGTAGGTGAAATAGCTATAGCCATTGGAAATCCATATGGATTAGTTGGCTCTCTCACAACAGGTGTTGTAAGTGCTTTGGGGCGAACACTAACTGAGGAATATGCTGGAGGTTTCTCAATTGCTAATATTATTCAAACTAGTACACCCATAAATCCTGGAAATTCAGGAGGGCCTCTGTTAAATTCAATAGGTAATGTAGTTGGAATTACGACTGCAATTGCCGAAGAGTCACAAGGATTAGGGTTTGCAATCCCATCAGATACTATACTTAGAGAAATGCCAGCTTTAGTGAATACTGGAACCTATGATAGACATTCCTATTTAGGTGTCTCAGGTCAAGATATGAGTTATAATATAGCAAAAGAAATTGGTTCAAGTGTAACTTATGGTTGGAGAATCCAGTCTATAGTGTCTGGAGGTCCTTCCGAAAATATTTTGAGGGTAAATGATATAATTGTTGAATTAAACGGGACTAGAATAATAAACAATGACGAATTAGCAAGTTACCTCTCTGATAAAACCCTCCCAGGTGAAACATTGATTCTAACTGTGCAAAGAGGTGATTCTGATATAGTTTTGACAGTTGTATTGGGAAAAAGACCTCCCCCACCAATTTGATTTAATCTTTAAAACTCTAGTCAAATTACTATTTAATAAAAATGCAAGAGTATAACAATGGATCAAAATTTGAACTAAATCCTATCATTTAATAATAAATCTAGAAAACTAAAAAAATTAAGGATGCATTCTCTTTATGGTTTGAGAGTCTGTTTTTTTAATAAAAATATTTAGGTTAGCCTAAACATTTATTAATCTAAAAATAATTTTAGGTATACCTAAATCTCTGATGATGGGCTATGACCAAAAGCATTGAAGATTATTTGAAAGCAGTATACGAACTTACCCTAGATGGAAAAGCAGCTACTACTACAGAAATATCAAAGGCACTGAATATCTCTCCAGCAAGTGTTACTGAAATGCTAAAGAAACTATCAGAAAGAAAGTATCTAGAATATTCACCTTATCACGGAACAACTTTGACAAAAAAAGGTTCAAAGATCGCTGAAAAAATGGCTCGAAAACACCGATTACTTGAAAGATTTCTTTACGATATTCTCAAAATTGATAAGATAAAAGTGCATGAGCAAGCATGTGAAATGGAACACTCTTTATCTGATGATGCAGAAGAATCCCTATGTCGTTTTCTGAAATATCCTGATAGCTGTCCAGATGATGGAAAAATAATTCCACCATGTGATCTTAAAATAGATAGTTGTGCCGATTGTATCAGTCTTCATAATAAAGGATTAGAAGAAGTAGGAAAGAATAAACAAAATTTGGTTTCGATAAACAAATTAAAGGATGGTCAGAATGGGAAAATTTCTTTCATCAGAGGGGGTCACAAGGTACTTCAAAGACTATTGGATTTGGGATTAACTCCAGGTACAAAAATAAGTGTAACTAGAATTGCACCTCTTAATGGACCAATTGTAGTATCTGTTAGAAGCTCAAAACTGGCTATTGGAAAAGGTATTGCATCAAAAGTTTTTGTCGAATTAGAAAATTAGTTCGTGAATTGTTTGTCAGACTATAGTGAAATATCAAAAAAAACAGTGGATAAAACGGACGTAAGAAAACTTACTATAGCGCTAGCTGGAAATGCGAATGTTGGTAAAAGCGTGATATTTAATCAACTAACAGGCTCAAATCAAATTATTGGAAACTGGCCTGGAAAGACTGTGGATCGAGCTCAAGGCAATTTACGCTTTGAAAACTATAATATTTCAATAATTGATTTGCCTGGTATATACTCCTTTTCTACTTTTTCTCTTGAAGAGATAGTTTCTAGAGAATATGTTGCTAAAGAAAAACCTGATGTTGTTATAAATGTTCTTGACGCATCAGTTCTTGAAAGGAACCTATTTTTTACTTTGCAACTTATTGAAATGGAAGCTCCTTTGGTTTTATGTTTGAATCAAATTGATGTTGCTAATAAAAAAGGGATGATTATAAACAAGGAAATTCTTGAAAGGGCTCTTGGAGTTCCAGTTGTATTTACTATCGCAACAAGAGGAGAAGGTCTTTACGAACTAATTAAAAGCGCTATTAATGTTGCAATCAGCAAACCGAAAAGCAAAAAAATCAAGTATCACGCTGATTTGGAAATTCGGATACAAGAACTTGTGAATATGATTGGAACTAAAAAATTTGATTTTAAATATCCTCCTCGTTGGATTGCTATTAAGCTTCTAGAAGCAGATAAAGAAATAATTAAATTAGTTTCATCTAAATCGCCTAAGATTGTTGAAGCTTCTTATATTTTATCTCAAAAGCTATCCATAAAATATGATGAGCCTTGTTTCTCAATTGTCGCTTCTGAACGTTATGCTCGTGCTAGTATGATAACTAGTTCTGTTATCACACAAAAAGAAGTAAAACGTTCTTTATCAGAGAAATTAGATTGGGTAACTACACATAAAGTGTTTGGCTATTTAATAGCTATTGGAGTGATAGCAGGTTTACTGCTCTGGACCTTTATTGTTGGCGATTTTCTTTCAGGATTAATCTCAGATGCTCTTAGTTTTATTGGACCTGTTGATCCAGATGCTAGTGGATCTATTATAGGTATAATTTGGAATGGAATTTTCGGTGGTTTTGTAGCTGGATTAACTTTGGTTATTCCTTTTGTTATTCCTTTTTATTTCCTTCTAGCTATGATCGAGGATTCCGGAATACTTACTAGAGTTGCCTTTATGATGGATAGTGCCATGCATAAAATTGGTTTACATGGCAAAGCACTTATTCCTTTAATCCTTGGGTATGGTTGCAGTATACCAGCAATTCATTCCTGTAAAATAATGGAATCTAGAAGAGAACGATTGTTAGCCGCTTTTTTAATAACTTTTGCACCATGTGCAGCCAGAACCCTAGTTATTATAGGTCTTGTAGGTGCTTTTATTGGAATAAATTGGGCACTTTTGTTATACGGGATAAATTTGATTCTAATCTTCATTTTGGGAAGGATTGCAATGAAAGTAGTACCAGGGGAATCTACAGGGCTAATAATGGAGATGCATAGTTTTAAGGTTCCATCACTATCGGTTGTTGGAAAACAAACATGGGCACGCACAAAATCAATAATTTATATGGTATTTCCAGTTTACATAATTGGAAGTGCCTTAATACAAGTACTGTATGCTCTTGACATACTAACACCTATAAGCAATGTAATGTACCCAATAACAGTTCTCTGGCTCGGACTTCCAGTTGCAACAGGTATCCTTCTAATACTTGGTGTTGTTCGAAAAGAATTCATCCTTGTAGGTGCAGTTGCACTTTTTGGAACTACAAATCTCATAGAAGTTTTCACTCCAGTCCAACTAATTACTCTTGCCATGGTTGCAATGCTATACATTCCCTGCATATCAACAATTGTTATTCTCATAAGAGAATTTGGATGGAAAGCTGCAACAACAATATCCTTAGCTAATGTAATTACAGCGATAATCGTAGGTGGTCTAACATATAGGATTCTTACATTAATATTCTAAGAAAAACTTCTGGAAAATAGAAAATTAAATTTTCTTTGCTTTTTAAAAATCTCTATTAATACTTAAATTTTAAAATAGGGATAATATGAGTAGCTTTACCACTCACCTGATTTTTTTCTATTTTTTATTGTCTAGCCATTATTCTTCGGTAGTCGGCTTCTGTATCTTTGATAAGTTCACCAGTAACATCTATAGTTACGCTGTATATTCTACCTGTGAACTTGAAGGGTGCTTTGTAGCTCGGAGCTATCGGTGATCCAGGAGTATTTCCAATTGAAACTCCGCCTGTTAAACCCAATGTTAATGGGGTTGTTACTGGTATCTCACTTTCTCCTACTAGTTTGTTATCAATATATAATTGTCCGCGACCAGAAGATCCCTTGCCTTTAGTAAAATCTGGTTTGCCAGTTACCTCGAATTCATAGCGCAGTTTATGTCTACCCTTTGGTATTGTAATGTTTGATTGAACACTATAGAAAGCTCTTCCTACGTAGTTGTGGACGTAATGAAGTTTATTTTCTTTAATGTATAATGCATAGCCGGCATCGTTGCCTCCTTGACATATGAGTATGCCCTGAGCTCCATCTTCAGGTATCTTAACATCAGCAGTTATAGCATGTGGACGATTTAATATGTTAGCGGCTGCGTTTGGTGCTATTGGCTGTGTGTTTGGATAATACGTGTATCTTTTGCGGTCTAGAGAGATCTGAGGCCGCTCTTCCAAAAACCGTTGTGTTCCTCGTCCATCAACAGGAAGAATATTATATTTGCCAGCTTCAACATACCACTGAGCAATCATCTCAATTAGTTTTGCCCGATTCTGGCTTGCCAAATTATAATTTTCTGCAATATCTTTTTCTACTTGATAGAGTTCCCATGCTGTTGCATCAAGTTCTGTTAATTTTTCTGCAGGGATAGGTGCACCAAAACCTCTTCCCGCTTCTATAAAAGAGGGTCCAGGCCATGGACATACTGCTCTCCATCCATCTTGATAGATAGATCTATGCCCTAGCATCTCAAAGTATTGGGTATGATGTTTGCTAGGTGATTTTGGATTATCAAATGTGTGTGCAAAGCTTACTCCTTCAATAGGTGATTGAGTTACTCCTTTAATTGAATACGGTAGATCGATTTTTAAGGCATCTAATACTGTTGGCACCAAATCTATAGCGTGAGCATATTGCGTGCGGATCTCTCCTTTTGCTTGGATTCCATTGGGCCAATGAACAATAAAGAGATCGCTTATTCCACCTCTGTAGGTTTCGCGTTTCCATCTGCGAAATGGTGTGTTTCCTGCCCATGTCCATCCCCATGGGTAATGATTGAAGGTTTCAGGACCTCCCAGCTTGTCCATGAGCTTAATGTTCTCTTCTAGAGATTCAGGAACGTTATTGAAGAATAAATTTTCATTGACTGAGCCTGTCGGTCCTCCTTCAGAACTTGCACCATTGTCTGAGATCACCATAATCAAGGTATTGTCAAACTCACCTATCGTCTTTAGAAACTCTATGAGACGACCGATATGATAATCTGTGTGTGTAAAGAATCCAGCAAAGACTTCCATCATACGTGCATAGAGCCTTTTTTCTTCTTGCGAACATTCATTCCATGGTTTAACATCAGGATCATGACGGGATAGTTCAGCATCTTGGGGTATTATTCCAATTTCTTTTTGGCGGTTGAAGACTTTTTCTCGGTAGACTTCCCATCCATCATCGAATTTTCCTTTATATTGATCGACCCATTCTTTGGTTACGTGGTGTGGTGCGTGCATGGCTCCTGTACAGAAGTACATGAAGAATGGCTTGTTTGGCGCTACTTGTTTGGCGTCGGCTATAAAAGATATTGCTTTATCTACTAAATCTTCTGTTACATGATAGCCTTCTTCGGGAGTTTTTGGGGGTTCAACGTGATGGTTATCATAAGTTAGGTCTGGGTAGTACTGGTGGGTTTCTCCACCTAAAAAACCATAGTACCGTTCAAAACCTCGTCCTAAAGGCCATCGATTATACGGACCTGCAGACGATATTTGATCAGCAGGTGAAAGATGCCATTTACCAATTGCATAAGTATTATAGCCATACTGCAATAATATTTCTGATAGAAACCCATTCTCAAAGGGAATATACCCTGTGCTACCTGGATATCCAGTGGATGCTTCTGTGATACATGCCATAGCGTTTGAATGATGATTACGCCCGGTTAATATGCAGCTTCGTGTGGGTGAGCAAAGAGCTGTGGTGTGCATGTTGTTATAGCGCAATCCTTGTTCAGCTAATATGTCAAGGTTTGGGGTTTTTATTGGACTGCCGAAGCATCCTAGTTGTCCAAACCCAACATCATCTAACACGATGAAAAGTACGTTTGGTGCTCCTTCTTTGGCTCTAAGAGGTATAGGCCAAGCAGGACTAGATTTATCTACTGTTCGCCCTATAATTCCAGGAAACCTTGTTCCTTGTTTATATTGTTTCATTTTTTCAACTCGAATTATAATTTATATCTTCAGATTCTAAATATTTATTTTTATTTTATTTTAAACTTTAATTTTATTATTAGGTTTCTTATGATTTTATTAAAATAAAATTGAAAAATGGGACTAATTCTTTTAAATTTGCATATTAAACCTTTTACTTTATTGAAATACTCAAAAACTTATTGTCCATATTAATCTGACAAAATACCAAGAATTTCTTTTGAGGATTTGCTAATCTCCAAAATTCTTTTCTTGATGATAATCTTCTTTTTTCTTGTTTTTCTAAATTCAATTCTAGATTTATAACTTATCCAAAGTCCAATAATTGTTACAATACTAAAGAAAACAATATTCACTACATCCAAAAATATAGATGCTTCTAACTCTAAAAAAGAAATAATATACGCAATTATTGTGCTAATAGTTGGACCAATAACTGCCAAAGCCAAACCGGTTCTAAATTCAGCTAAAGCAGTTCTTTCCTCTGCTAAATAATTTCGCTCTAAAGCAAGTAAAGTTCGAATTTTAGCTAGAATCTCCATCTCATTTATTTTATCCATTTTTTTCATCTTAAATTTTTGTATTAAATATATTTAATTCAAACAGAATCTAAAATAAAAACATAAATTAACTTTTTTGAGACTTATAACTTTTAGCTTTAAACTATATTTTTTATTTTAGCTATGTTTTATATCGTTTTAATTATTGATATGGGTATCTATTTTTAAATCATAAAAATCAATTAAGTATTTGTTGGAAGAAATCACATTAATTTGTGTCTTCTTAAGAACAAAAAAGTGGAGTCTATGAATACAACTGACAGTATTATTAGTTCAATTGTTGATTGGTTTTATCAAAATTGGTTGAGCTTAGTACTAATTATCATAAGCGCTGCGATAATCTATGTTTTATATAAAATTCTTATCAGATATATAGATAGTCTCAGAGAAAAAGAAAAAATAGGTCAGAATGCTAATTTTATCTGGAAAAGAATAATCAAATGGCTATCTATATTTGCTATTATTGGAACCTTAGTTTCTCAGCTTAATATTGATTTGACTTATACTATTGCTATTCTAGCTGCTGCTGCAGGAACAATAATTGGTTTTGCTTCCATAAACACTATTGGTAATGCTATTGCTGGGATCATAATTATGACTAGTCGACCTTTTAAGATAGGTGACAGGCTTTTAATCCAGAATGAATTTGTTGATGTTGTTTCTGTAGAATTGATTTATACTCGGTTTAAAACACTTGATAATGTGCTTCTTTCTATCCCAAATCAGGAGTTGCTAAAAACGGGAATTCTAGACTATGGAAAAAGAAATGCAGTTAGAAGACATTGTAGAATCACAGTTGGCTATCAGGAAGCTCGTGAGGACGTTGAAAGGATTTTGTTGGATGCATCCGTTAAAATAAAAGGAGTATTAGAGAATCCGAAACCATATGTATGGTTAACAAAATTGTCTGATTTTGGTGCTGAATATACTTTGTATGTTTTCACTAATCAGGTTAGAAGTATAGATAGATTTGATGCTGATTTATATCTAACTGTGTTTGATGCGTGTAAAAAGAATGAGTTAGATCTGAGAACTCCGCAGTTGCGTAAAAATCTTTGATTTTGGTGCTGAATATACTTTGTATGTTTTCACTAATCAGGTTAGAAGTATAGATAGATTTGATGCTGATTTATATCTAACTGTGTTTGATGCGTGTAAAAAGAATGAGTTAGATCTAAGGACTTTAGTTATTTAAAGATTCGAGCATTAAAAATAAAAAACAATTAAAAAATAATGCATGTCGTTTTTAAGGTGGGGCCGCCCGGATTTGAACCGGGGTCTATAGAGCCCAAGTCTACAAGCCTAGACCAAACTAGCCGACGGCCCCTATCTCTATCTTCAAAGGAAGCAAATCTTTAAGAGTTTTGTTCAAAATAAACTATTTTCTATCCATTAATATTTTGCGTAACAAAAAAGCTGTCAAATAATATTTTTTTTTAGCTATTGAAAATGAATTTAATTCATTATTATTTGCGAATTTTGCATTGAAGAATCTTTGGACATATCAAACATTCATCTGGAACGGGCATATTTTTTGGTCTTGCATCTATTAGGCTGGAGAAATGTGCACATTTAGCAGGTGACTCAAAAACTTTGGGATATTCAGTTGGATTTACGCCAATAATTTTCATATCATCTGTTATAATGTCAAGTTTGGACATGCAATGAGGACAAACATAGTGTGATTGCCGAATAATCTCAGATGAATCAGTCATTAATGTAGGCCTATCAAAGGTTTTCTCGCATCCTTTATATGGACATCTAAGTTTATCCTTATGTGAATGTGAATTAAACAGCGGCATCTCTGATGCACTAACCAAACATTATGATACTTATTTACCGCTTTTGAAATTATATAATAAACTTTTCTAATTAGATGTACAACATAAATACGAAATTGAAAGCCTCGAGCGGGCTTTGATCCCGCGGCCTGCTGCTTACAAGGCAGCCGCTCTACCAGGCTGAGCTATCGAGGCGTACCATAATCCATTTAATTAACAAATAAAAACTTTCACTGAATAAAAACATGTCTTCAAAAAGCCTTATACTTCGCGACGTAATCCTTATATTATTGAGAAGGGCTTCTAAGACAATTCAGCAATATAGAATATCCTATCTATAAAATAGATGCAACTCTGCACCAATTTGATGTAGAGTGAAGGGTGAATGAGTATTTAACTCGAATGAAACCATGCATAGGCCAAAATAACGACGCACCAAAATATGGTATTCACCAAACGCCAATAGATACTACCATACGGCCTGACATAAATACGCCATCTGGAGGATGGCTCGGCTTGAGAGCTGATGAAGGGCGCGGCAAGCCGCGATACCGCCCCGGGTAGGCGCATGCAGCCTTAGATCCGGGGATACCCGAATGGGACTTCCCACCATGTCTTTTCGAAGCCATGGTGCTCCTTATTGGAGCGGGGACCCCCCTAACGGAAGCATCTTAGTAGGGGGAGGAAAAGAAACCAACATGGGATTCCCTTAGTAGCAGCGAGCGAAAAGGGAAAAGTCCAAACTGAATCTCAAATGGAAACTTTTGAGAGATGTGGTGTTTAGGGCCTGGCTTCCTCTTCACTAGTAAAGTTGAAGTGGTCTGGGATGACCCGCCATAGAGGGTGATAGCCCCCTAAACGTAAACTAGAAAGAGCTGAGCTAGTGTCCCAGATTACCGTACCCTGGTTTGGGTGCGGAAATTTGGAAGTCACCAACTTCCAAGACTAAATACAGCTCAAGACCGATAGTGCACTAGTACGGTGACGGAAAACTGAAAAGTACCCCGGAATGGGGGTGAAAAGTGCCTGAAACCAGATGGTTACAGACGTGTGCAGCCTGAAAGAGTAGAGTCCTTTCGAAGGAACCCACTGTGAAGTGGTTGTACGAGAGAGGAGGATCAGGGTTGCATGTTCCGTCTCGAAACACGGGCCGGGGAGTTTACAACTGTGGCAAGCCTAAGGGCTAAAAACCTGTAAGCGTAGGGAAACCGATATGCGCGCAGCTACCGCTAGGTAGTCAGGCGCAAGGTCTGAAAGGGCCTGGAGTCACAGTTGTACAAACTAGAAACCAGACGATCTATCCCTGGGCAGGATGAAGCTGGGCGAAAGCCCAGTGGAGGTCCGAAAGGGTGCTGACGTGCAATTCGTTCCCCAGACCTGGGGATAGGGGCTAAAGACCAATCTAGTCTGGTGATAGCTAGTTCCTTCCGAAGTGGGCCTGAGCCCAGTCCTAAGCGAGGTAGCTGGTGGGGTAGGGCACTGATTGGAAAGTAAGGGATCGAAAGATCCTCCTTTGCTCTCAAACCACGAATCCACCCGCGCCGTAGACCTTTGGAAACGGGTTACAGGGCGTAAGGTCCTGGACCGAGAGGGGGACAACCCAAACT
>Ga0209635_10001213_pt1 | contig 19065 bp, 14 predicted proteins | sample DeeMarSWOR230_32_FD_187463 | JGI IMG/M metagenome (GOLD analysis project Ga0209635, IMG submission 187463) | Marine sediment microbial communities from White Oak River estuary, North Carolina - WOR-2-30_32 (SPAdes) (version 2) | ecosystem: Environmental > Aquatic > Marine > Intertidal zone >...
TAATGAAGCCGAATTTATGTTTGCTCCCCCCAGCCAAGTAATGGCCATCGCCGAACAGACCGGTGCCATTCCTTTCGACTGCATGGGGAAGGCAGAGTTGGACCATCACGAGGGGCGGTGCTCTTTCGAGTCAATCATCCAAAAGTATGAACTGAGGGACAGAGCCCTGCTGCGACTGGCTGAGATAGTCCATGCCGCTGATTCCGCCCAGGATATCGACAAGGACCCTATTGCCCGCGGCCTGGAGGCCATTGCCGTTGGCTACAGCACACGCTATCCTAACGACGAGGAGAATCTGTCGTACCAATTCGATGTTTATGATGCTCTCTATGCCTGGTGCCGGTTACAAGTAGCCAAGGGCTAGCGAAGGGGAAACAATGCTAATAGATACTTATCTGACCGGTTAATCGTGAGTACAAAGAAATAGACATCACGATTTTTAAACATTGATTACTTCCGCCCAATAGAAAAAGCAAACGGTATCAACCACGAGTACGCATGGCTGGACAAACATCCCGATGTTTGTTCGGTAAAAACATTTCTTTTTTCTTGACAATGCACATATTGGGAATTCATAGTTGAACAGAGGCCACCCCCATTCTAGACTGGCCTCTGCTTATCTTCGAACGATGGCTTCTATACTTAGTCAAGAATTCTTCTGGGTGCCAACTTGACTACGTGACTGCTTTGGCTCATTTGTTGAATCTGATTTTTTGGATTTAGAACCTCTGATTGTCGAGTCCAACTCTGCTATTTGTGATTCGTATTGTTCTTTCTGGAGTTCCTTTTCCTTAACTAATATTTCAACACGTGAGCTTAGCTTTCTTAATTCGGACTTATACTCATTATTTGCCTCAGCTATTTGTGACTCATACTTTTCATTTAGATTTCTTGTTTCTACCTTATGCTCATTATTAATGGAAGCTATTTGCTGTTCATATCTTTCCTTCAGCTGCTCTTTTTCCTTCGCTGACGTCTCCGCCAGTAGCTCCTTTTCCTTAGTTAAAGCATCTATTCGCAAGGTTAGATCTTTTGCTTCTGCCCGATGCCGGTTGTCAGCTTCAGCCACCTGGGACTCATGCCTTTCATTCAGGTTCCTTATTTCTACTTTGTGCTCACTATTGATGGCGGCTATCTGCGATTCATGTCTTTCTTCCAGGTTTGTTGTCTCTGCTTCGTGCTGATTGTCAGCCTCAGCTATTTGTGATTCATACCTTTCCTTCAGCTGCTCTTTTTCCTTCGCTGACGTCTCCGCCAGTAGCTCCTTTTCCTTAGCTAAAGCATCTATTCGCAAGGTTAGATCTTTTGCTTCTGCCTTATGCTGGTTATTAGCTTCAGCCACCTGGGACTCATGCCTCTCATTCAGGTTCCTTTTTTCTACTTTGTGATCACCATTGATGGCGGCTATCTGCGATTCATATCTCTCTTTCAGACTTTTTACCTCCGCTTCGCGCTGATTGTCAGCCTCAGCTGTTTGTGATTCATACCTTTCCTTCAGCCGCTCTTTTTCCTTCGCTGATGTCTCCGCTAGCCGTTCTTTTTCTTGAGTCAGGGTTCTTATTTCCGACCTTAGCCCATCTATATCAGCTAATTTCTCTGTAATTGCTTCTGAGTTGATCCTAGATGTTTTGAGATCCTCTCCCATTACATTGGTCAGCTTTTCCATAAATTCCTTAGAATCGGACCTTAGATCTTTATATTCCTCCCCGAGTATTCCGATTGCCCTTCCCATGAGTTCATCATACCTTATATTTGCCCGGTCGCGTTCCTCTTCCAAGGCCATTATGTATGACCTTAGGTCTCCTACTTTCCCACCATACTGTTTACTTAGCTGACCATATACTGCGACCGCAACTCTCTTGGCTACTGCCTCACCATATCCGCGTATATCAGTTCCTCGTGGACCAAACACTTTATTAAGAAACTTATTCTCTGACTGAATGTGTTTATCGTAGTCATGTAGGCCATCATCCACTACGGGATCCAATCCTGCACTGTAATATATCTGCTCCGCAAGCTGTTTTTCTTCCGGTTTGAAATCCTCCGTTACTACTAGGCTTGTTGTTGTATTTTCCTTCATTAAAGTCACCTCTCTTCAAGGATTGGTGTAGAACCTCCATTACAAATTCTATGATGTTCGAAAACTATCACCCCCTTTGGCTCGTGGTATTGAAAAGTCTCTCTTCTTGTTTCATAATAAACACGAAGGCAGCGAAGAGCTGGCCAGCCAGTCAGTCTGTTTCTAAAGCCTTCAATGGGCGACCTCTCGCCAGGTCGCCCTCTTATTTAACTATGGTTGGTCAGCATAGTAAATACTGAAAAGGTCATAATTCAGAGCATACGATGGTACCTGTAATAAGTGCGACCTTTATAGGTAATAGTCCACGATAATACATACTGTTGTTTATTCGTGACAACTATATTGAAATACAAGCGGTACCAAATATCTATACGAATGGCTTGACAAACGTCCTGATATTCGCTCAGACAGGAACAATGCTAACCGACTCTTTTTCGTCTAGGCTGTTATAGTACAAGACGAACAAACATCCCGATGTTCGTGCAATTAACTTCACTTTCCGCTTTGACCTCACACGTTTGCGGTGGTATGCTTGGCACAATATATCTAGCATGCTTGGAATAAGCCGAGGAGGTTTGTGATGAAAAAAGCAATCCTATGGTTATTTCTCAGCTGCCTTATGGTATTAACTTTGATAGCATGGTCCTGTAGCGGAACAGAATCCGGTGAGCAGGAGGAAGAGGAGGAGGAAGAAGACGGAGGAGAGTGGGAAGAACCCGGGGACTTGAATCCTTCCTGGTCATCTGACGGGAACAAGATAGTATTCTATTCAGGTAGAGATGGGAATGGGGAAATCTATGTTATGAATGCTGACGGAAGTGAGCAGACAAATCTGACGAATAATCCTGATTTGGACATGTATCCCTCCTGGTCACCTGACGGGAACAAGATAGCATTCCATTCGAGGAGAGCCGGAAATGGTGAAATCTATGTTATGAATGCTGACGGGAGTGAGCAAACAAATCTGACGAATAATCCTAATACGGATTCGAGACCTTCCTGGTCACCCAACGGGAACAAGTTGGCATTCTATTCAGATAGAGATGGAAATTCCGAAATCTATGTTATGAATGCTGATGGTACTGGGCAGACTAGATTGACAAACAATTCTACCTGGGATACACACCCTTGCTGGTCACCCGACGGGGACAAGATAGCATTTGTGTCAAATAGAGACGGAAATTACGAAATCTATGTCATGAATGCTGATGGGAGTGAGCAGAGAAATCTGACAAATGATTCCGCTCTGGATACGTATCCTTCCTGGTCACCCGACGGGAACAAGATAGCATTCTATTCGAAGAGAGATGGAAATGGCGAAATCTATGTCATGAATGCTGACGGGAGTGAGCAAACGAATCTGACAAATAATCCTTCCTGGGATGCGAGCCCTTCTTGGTCTCCCAACGGGGACAAGTTGGCATTCTATTCAGAGAGAGATGGGAATTACGAAATTTACGTTATGAATGCTGATGGTACTGGGCAGACAAGATTGACAAACAATCTTTATTGAGATTCGAATCCTTCGTGGTCACCGTTTATAACCGAGTAATAAAGAGGGTCTTTTTTCTCGCTTTTCATCCCACAGAAAAAGCAAACGGTATCGCCCAGTCGTACGCATGGCTGGACAAACATCCCGATGCCGATTCAGCGTCTAATGTGAATCTAAATACCGCACCAGTGAAGCTTCGTGGTATACTTACACCGATGGGCAATTCAGTTGCTCTGACAAAGGTATAAGGAAAGGGTTGTGAGAGGAATGGACAACGACTATATTGCCTTTCGGGGTAATTTACAGCAACTGCTGGAGAAGGTTGAAAGCGGTGAAATGGTCCCCAAGTTGCAGGCTTCGCATGCCCCTCCCTGTAAGTTCTGGACGGCCTTCATGGTGGTTAATGGTATTCGCCATGTGGCGCCGGTAATACACGGCCCCACCGGTTGTACTTACGGTGTAGCTAACGCATATAAGTTAACCAGTTGTGAATACCGTGGCGTTCCCCTGGAACCCACCACCTGTACAGCGCTGGACGAAAGCAATGTCGTCTACGGCGGAGAGGGTAAACTGGTCGAGGCTATCAGGGAAGTAGATGATAGATACCACCCAGAGCTTATCGCCGTACTTTCATGCTGCTGCTCTGGCATCATCGGTGACGACGTTGAGACTATTGCCAGGGATGCAGAGAAATCGGTCAATGCCAAGGTGATTGCGATACGCAGCGAAGGCTTTGGGGGTGACTTCCGCAGTGGTTTCGAGGATGCCTTCAGGGCTGTCATGGACCTGATGGAACCCCCAAGCCAGACCAAAGCGAACACTATCAACATCCTTGGTGCTCGAGTGGGACCAACCTACACCGAATGGCTGGAAGACCTGGACGAGATTAAGCGGTTGGTTAGTGCCATCGGTGTCGAAATCAACGCAGTTCTCTGTGGGGGCTGTACTCTCGATGAGATACGGCGGGCTCGTGAAGTAAAACTTAACGCATCTTGGTGTTACGACTGGGGGCAGAAGCTGGGCGACCTTATGCAGGAGAGATTCGGCATCCCATATAGCCGGACCGGCCAGCCCTACGGTCTGCGAGCGACCAAGGAATGGGTTACCGGTGTGGCTGATCCACTCGGGCTGGAGAAGCCGGCGAGAGAGCTTATTCGCAAAGAAACAGACACGGTAAAGACAGAACTGGAGTCCCTGCGGAGGAATCTCAACAGCAAAACCGCCATTGTCGAAGTGGCTGAGTTCCCTGGCCCCATCAGGGCGCTTTCTCTGGCCAGGATGGCGGAAGAATTCGGTGCTCGACCGGTAGTCATCAATATCCACCCTTACACCATCAAAGAACGGATGCCGAGCATTAGATTTCTTCTTGAATCAGGGCAGAATCCGGAGGTGGTGCTCACGAAAGGCCTCTTCTCTCTGGGCACTTTCCGCTCGTCTAGAAGAACAGAACTTGAGATACGGCAACTTGTTGCCAATTACGATAATGCTATTTTCCTTGGTACCCCAATGCGTCAGCCCGGGATACCACAGGTAAATCTGACCACCCGGACAGGCTACCCTCAGTACGGATTTCCGGGGATCCGTAATATCGCCAGGCTGGTTGAATCCGCCGTGGCTCACGCTGCCCGACCCCGCTCCAAGCTGTTCCGACAGGTCCTGTATGGAAGTTAAGGCTTATGGCCACTGAACATGAATTCCTGACAGGTACTGCAGAGAGGTGTCACGACCCCTATCTACGTTGTGCCCTGTACGGAGCAGCACAGACCGTTCTTGGCATCAACGGTTGCTGCGTTTTAGCCCATGCCCCACAGGGTTGTAATATGCTGGTTAACTCAGCCTTCGGCTGGCAGGATGCCGATTACACGGAAACACTAACGCTGTGTACCAAGCTCTGTGAGGATGAAATCGTCCATGGCGGTGAGGAACTACTCACACGGACAATCCTTGAAGCACAGGAATTCAATATACCTATCATGTTTATATTGAGTTCCTGTGGGCCAGAGATTGTGGGTGATGATATCGTGGCCGTCTGTGAGGACATACAGGACCAGGTAGATTTTAAGCTAATGCCCATTCAGTGCGCCGGCTTCCGTGGTTCTCAGTACGACGGCACGGATATCGCCCTGGAAGCACTGTTGAAGAATCTGGTGACTGATACCGGACAGAAAACGGCTAATTCTGTTTGCCTCATTGCACCCCACGCCAATGCTAATCCCACCTGGGTGGGTGATCTGGAGTGGGTGAAAAACGTGCTTGCCCAGATGGGAGTCCAGGTAAATGCTACTATTACCCACGGAACAGCCCTAAGTGACTTCGAAAAGGTTTCGACAAGCGAGGCCTCGTTATTACTTAGCTTTGACTGCGGGCAGAAGGCTGCGGACTACCTGACAACAGAGTTCGGCATTGAGCAGATATGCAAGGATATCCCTCTGCCATTCGGATTTGGCAATACGCGCCGCTGGCTGACGGAGCTAGGGAAACGTTTCGGAGCAACGGATGTGGCCAACAGGCTGATTACCGAGGGGGAGAAAATGGTGGTTGAGGTATGCCGACGCAAGGGACTGGAGCAGTTCTTCATGCACCGTGCTCCGGCAGCTATCGTTACCGATGCCACGATAGGTATCCCTCTGGTGCGCTTTATCAGCGAGGACCTGGAAATGTTCCCAGAGCTAATCTGTCTCCGGTCGTCGCAGGAAAAAGCCAGAGAAATCCTAGAGAAAGAACTGAAAGAGCTTGGTCTTAGTCCCCGGGTGATACACGGGGCTGACGTCTATCAATCCAAGGTAGCTCTAGCAGAGTCCATGCCAGAGGTAGTCTTTGGCAGCAACATCGAGAGACACGGTACCGAAGAACTGGATATCCCGTTCATACTCCTGATAGCCTCCCCGACAATGCGCTTCCGCATAATTAACCGCGAGTATTTCGGCTACACAGGTATGCTTAATCTTATCGAGTTTATTCAGAATGATTGGCGAGAAAGGTATCGGTCACGGCAGTCCAGATACCAAGCAAGGTGGTAGAGAATGAAACAGATTGCGATATATGGCAAAGGTGGCATTGGCAAAAGCACGATATCATCCAATCTATCTATGGCCCTTCGGGAGAATGAACTGAAGGTGATGCAGGTTGGCTGTGACCCGAAACGGGACTCCACCAGGTCCCTGACTGGCGGTCGACTGATACCCACCGTCCTCGAGACCTACCGACAGCGCTTGAGGTTAGGACAGGACCAATATAGCATCTCTCTGGAAGATATCGTCTTCCAGGGACCGGGTGGAGTGTACTGTGTTGAGTCCGGCGGGCCTGAGCCAGGGGTGGGCTGTGCTGGTCGGGGGGTATTGACGGCGATTCAGATTCTCAGAGACCTTAAAGCCTACGAGACCTATGACCTGGATGTGGTTATATACGACGTCCTTGGTGACGTCGTCTGTGGTGGCTTCGCACAACCTATCCGGCAGGGATTTGCCCGGGAGATATACCTCGTCTGCTCCGGTGCCTTCATGAGTCTTTACGCTGCCAACAATATCGCCAAGGGTATTCAGCGCCTGGCAAGGCGGGGGCAGACCGGCCTGGCTGGTGTCATCTGTAACAGTAGCGGAAACGAGGGTCTCGAAAAAGAAGTGCTCTCTGATTTCGCAGAGCGGATTGGTAGCAAGCTTGTTCACTTCATTCCCCGTAGTCCCATCATCCAGGCCTGTGAGGTAGAGAGCAGGACTGTTATCGAGCTTTCACCTAACTCTGTAGAAGCCGGAGGGTTCCGGGCAATGGCACAGAAGGTGATGAGCAGTGGTACCCCCACTATCCCGACTCCACTGGAGGAACTGACCGAACTTGAGGAACTTTACCGCCGGCATTTGGAGAACTAAAAAATGAATATAGCTGGACTACCAGCGATGACGAGCGTATTGGAGCATCCCTGTTTCAATGACGAAGCGCACGAGCGTATTGGGCGGATTCATCTGCCAGTGGCCCCTCGATGCAATATTCAGTGTAACTACTGCGAGCACCGCATGTGTGCCGACATTCAGCACCCCGGCTGGGCAGCTAGGCTGCTATCGGAAGCCGAAGCTGTTGACCTGGTTCGGTCGGTCATAGTTGAGCGGCAGGCCTATGACTTCGTGGTAGGTGTCGCCGGGCCCGGTGACGCCCTGGCCAATGACAAGACCTTCCATGTACTTGCTTCTATTCGCGGGATGCATCCTCAGTTAACGACCTGCCTTTGCACCAACGGATTACTCCTTGATGACAGATTGCATGATATAGTGGAGGCAGGAGTCAGAACTATCACGGTGACCGTTAATGTCACCGACAGTCGGGTGGGGAAGGACATCTACTCACGTGTACACTATCAGGATACGACATACCAAGGGGAAGAAGCTGCTGCTATCCTTATTGAGAAACAATTCCTTGGTATTAGAGGGGCGGTAGCTGCTGGTCTTCACGTCAAGGCGAATACCGTGCTCGTACCCGGTGTGAATGATGAGCACCTGCTGGAACTGGCCCGCCAACTTAGAGATACCGGCGTAACTGTAATGAACATCATGCCCCTTATCCCCGCGGGAAAAATGAAAAATTATCGACCACCCAGCTGTGGAGAACTCCAGAGGGCGAGACAACAGTGCGCGGAAGTAATTCGTCAGTTCCATAGTTGTGAACAATGTCGGGCTGATGTCATCTTTCTGCCATCGAGATGATTGAATTGCACTCTAATAAACAGTCTCAATAAGCAGTCTTAGGTAGAATACTCGCAACCTCATCATTAGTCGGCCAATCATACAAGGAAAGAAACATACATCCCGATATTCGCTGTGTGACAGTCTGAACCAACATTCTAGTAGATTGTGACCTAACAAATTGTTATAGTTTAGTTTGCAGCGTTGAATACATCGGCTCTCAGTGCCATACTGGCATAGTGAATGTAAAATCAACTCAAACTTTAGGGTCATTTGCATATAAAGATTTGGGAGGTAGAAGGTGGCAAAGATTGCGTTAGTTCCTATCAAAGGTATGATTGTATCCGAGAAGCCTCCTCTACGAACGATGAGGACAATTTCTTCGGTGGAGATTATCCAAATATTAGGACAGATAAGGAAAAGCAGAGGAATAAAGGCTCTGGTTCTAGAAATCAATTCTCCAGGAGGAAATCCATTCCCTTGTCAGGAGATTGCTGATGCACTTAAGTCTATCGACAAACCTGTAGTAGCTTGGGTAAGAGAAATGGCAGCTTCTGGCGGTTACTGGATTGCCTCAGCTGCCGATTCAATCGTGGCTGGTAATTTGAGTATAGTAGGATCAGTGGGAGTCATTAGCATTCGGCCTGATTTGTCAGAATTACTCGGGAAGATTGGAATTGACATGGATGCAATGGCAACCGGTGTTCACAAATTACTTGGGCTCCCTTTTAAACCGCTTACTCCAGAGGAAAGAATGATTGATAGACAGAAAAGACAAGATGAGATAAGCACTATTCAACAGAGTTTTATTACGGAAGTAATGCAAAAACGTCGGCTCACAGATCAAGTAGTGGAGGATATTTCTTCTGGTAAAACATATTTAGGCCAAGAGGCAAAGAATTTAGGCTTAGTTGATGATCTCGGGGGAAGAGAACAAGCTTTCGAGATTGCCGCACATAAAGCAAACATTACCAAGTACAAGGTCATAGACTACACTAAGAAACTGGAAAAGATGAGAAGGTGGCCTCTTGCTAGACTGATTGGATAGTTTGTTTCAAGCCAAAATGTGGCATAATTCAATACATGCCACTACCCATCAGCCACCGCGCACAATTGCACAGTGTACTACTTTGTTGAGCCGATGCTGAGAATACATGCAACAGAATGTAGAAATGTTGATTATATCATGGAGCGGTATTTAGAATTATTATCTGCCCTACTGGTTGCTGTCCTGCACAAAATTCAATTTCGCTAGAAGTGGGGTTCGAACTTACCACCATCTTTATCAACTCGGAATTTTCTCCGCCAGAAAGCTCTATAATGAAGATTCACTGCCCAAATTAACACTAAATTACGGCGTGCCAGTCCGACCCTCCTCCAAATTGATGGTAGGCTGTAGAACTCGCACCAAACCCAGTCACGCCCCTTTTGAAGCATCTTTTGTGACATTAGCTTTGGTTTGAATACGAGGTTAGACTCATACTGTGACCAGTCTTTAGTGACTATTCGCCCAACCTTATCCAAGGATTCGCAGAGGTCGGTGCTTGGGTACGGTACGGGCCAAGCAAACTGAGCGCCCTCAAGGCGCATTTTCTGGGCAAAGCGGACGGTACGCTCAAAAACATCTTCATTGTCTTCGTCTAAACCAAGGAGAAAGAAGCCATGGATGGCGATGCCGTGGGAGTGGATCTTTCTGATTACCGTTTGGTATTCATCTACCGAATTGACTCTCTTGCCCACCGCCGCCAGATTAGCTGGGGATAGTGTCTCAAACCCGATAAATAGTGCTTGGCAGCCGCTAGCAGCTACCAGTTTGAGTAATTCATCATCTCTCGCTACCGTGACTGAGGCCTGTGCGACCCACTTGATTTTATAGGGAACAAGAGCGCTAAAGAGCTCTTTGGCGAATTTGGGATTGCCCACGATATTATCGTCAACGAAAACGATAAGTTTCCTCCGGTTCAATGTTTCGATCTCCTTGAGAACTTCTTCTACTGGGCGACAGCGATAAGTATGGCCGAAGAATGAAGTAACTGAGCAGAAGGAGCAGGAATAGGGACAACCTCTAGTGGTTGAGATCGTGTTCGTGACGTAGTACGCCCCTTTGGCGAACAAGTCCCGCCTGGGAATAGGCAAATTGAGTAAACTGGGGCGCCCACGGTGTCTGTAAACCCTTTGGAGTCTGTTGGCCTTGAAATCCTCAATTAAATTCGGCCAAATTCCCTCGGCTTCCCCGATAACCACTGCATCAGCGTGCTGACTTGCCTCTTCGGGCAGGGCGCTAGGATGGGCACCCCCTAAGACAACCTTCACTCTTCTGGCTCTGAAGCTATCGGCAATCTCGTAGGCACGTTGCGCCGTGATAGTTAGTGCTGTAATCCCCACTAAGTCGGTTTCCTTTTTGAAATCAACAACTGTGACATTCTCATCAGTTAAGGAGACTTCGACCTCTGGCGGGGTTAGCGCGGCGACCATTGCCAAGCCTAGCGGTGGGCATAGGACCTTCTTCAGCGGGGTGTTCTCTTGTATAGCCGGGACGATTAGTTGTAGTTTCACGAGGATGCCCCCTCTTGAGACCTCATACGAGACTATATAGCAGGCCAATCTTTTTTGCAATATGTGAAGAGAATTCAGGCTGGAGGAGGCAACCAAAGCTCTGGTAGAGTTGAAGAGTGGTAAAATCCGGGGATCTAAGGTGTTGGTAACGCGAGGATAACAAAAGGGTGGAATGTTTAGTTAGGTATCCGCAGCCTTCTTTCCCCCGCTGTCCCAGAGGTAACATCGCAGAATTGGGGTCAGGTGAGCAGAGTGCCACTGAAATCCCTTAATACCAACCGTCTTCTTCATTAAACTCGTCCCTTATTATCCTTTCGGCCTTCTCATCGCTACCTAAAGTGGCAAAAGTGGTGCGGGGAGCTCGGTACTTCTTCACCAGTGCCCGAATCGTTTCCCGGAAAGCTCCTTCATCATTGGCTGATATGTGGACTATATGCTGCATGATCTCTTCAATGGCCTTACCCCTAGTCTCACCGTGTACTGCGCCTCGCATGTTTTCAAGAGAAATGCTCACCCCACACTGCTTGGCTACCTCTTCCAGCCCTTCTTCTGTGATGGCCTCTAAAGGACCCTCAATGGGGCCTAGAGGGAACCATCTCAGAACAGCATTGAACTCTGCCATTGTCTTACTCCTCAACTGGTAGATTCTGCTGGCTCAGGGTCAATCTGCAAGTACTCCCGGTACTTCTCTCGTCCTTCCCTCAGTATTGGTCTCAACTTTCTGAAGTAGTCTTTAGAGGGCAGTATTTCGTAGGCCGCATGGCCAGACCTGCCCGAATGAATCCAATCAAGCTGTTCTTCGGAGAAATGCACCTTTATCTTGCCACCCTCAATGTTGACCTTACCTGTAATCCCACAGGTGCCGCACTCGACCGTCTCGCCATCCTTGCGAATACGGATGATACGGTCATGGCAGATAGGGCAAATCCCGGGCTCACCCAGATAGGTAGTATCGCCAGTTCTAATTGAGTTGACCAGTGCTTTCCCCATACCACATACTCTCTCCAGAAGCTCGGGATGGGCTACTGCCTCGTTCATACCCTGAGTGTGAACCAGCGCCCGGTCGATGACTTTCATCCCTAGCTGACGGAGCAGGATATTGGGCTGCAAGAAGGCATATTGCGTATATCCCCGGGTGGCATAGGGCATAATGATTACCGCTGGCTTTCCTCGCACCCGAGAAGGCTGGCTACCTAGAATAAACAAACGGTCAATGAACTGCTTCACAACGGCTGTAGCTTCCTTGATATAACAAGGGGCACCGAAAACAACGCCATCAGACTGGTATATCATTTCCAGCAGGTTATTATGATCATCCACATCCTTGAGTTTGCACCCTACCCCGCCGAACAAGCAGGTAGCCAGTCCTTCACAGGGCAGTATTCTATAGTTCTGCCATCTCACTATTTCGACTTCAGCCCCGTCCCGTTCAGTGGCCATTAACGCTTCCTTCACCAATATCTCAGTATTCCCCAGCCGTCTGTGGCTTGCTACGATACCTAAGACCTTCATCGCTTCTGATCTCCTTTTACTATATCTGGTAGTTCCTATTTCAACTCAGGATGAGGCATCCCGGCCCTCATTACTCGTGCCACTAATAGTAGAACTGTGGCGCTTGGCTGTCAATGCAACAATGGAACGATTATTATTCACTCATTATTCTTTTGTCTAGAATATCCTGTATCGAGTCCGAGAAAGCCATAACAATACAAGGGTCAAGATTTTGAAACCACTAAATGGTATTGTTACCTCTTATGGCACATGAGTAGTATTGTCCGATAGTTCCTCGAATCAATTGCTGAAAATTGGAGTGACCTTAACTGGATCGAACTCACAAAGGTCACGAGCGATGGTTATTCGAATCTTAGTGCTTCCGCAGGATATATTTTAGCAGCCTGTCGTGCTGGTAGATAAGTGGTGAGTAATGAAGCCCCGTAGGCGATGATAACCACCGCCATGATATTAATCCACGGAACCTGATACGTGATACTGGCAAAGTATTCTTTCATCGCCCCTATGATTTGTACCGAGAGACCAGCGCCCAGGGCAACGCCGAGGCCAATACCTAGCAAAGCGACGAAAGAAGATTCCAACAAGAAGGAGAACTGCACCATGCTCTTTTGGAAACCTAGTGCTCGGAGTACACCAATCTGCTTTCGGCGCTCTACTACGGAACGAGCAGCGACAACACCCAAGGCAGCGATACCCACTAGCAAACCCAAGCCCATAAAGCCTTGGAGTAAATTGTTAATCATTACACTAGCACTAGCGTTTTCACGGATCTCATCTGCCATTACCTCCGCTTGCATACCGTGCTTCACGAAGGTCACTTCCAATGCTCTGGCTATAGTCTCGGCGTCCACACCATCCTTGAGCTGGAACATATAGGCCAGCGGTGGTACCGGCTGTGAAAACAGGGAATCCACTGTTTCCTGAGATGTTAAAATCCCACTGGCATAAAACGCTTCTTGGCTCAATACCCCGATTACCTGGAGCCTTTGCTCTACCCCGGTAAACGGGTCTTGGGCCTCGATACTCTCTTTAGACTTACGAGACCCCTATCAGAGATTTTATGGAAGAAATATCCGAATTGTTGCCCCGCTTGTCATTCACGCCGAGTCACACGCGGAACTGAGGAGTTTAAGGGCGAAATAGTGGAGTGCAATTGTATATTGACTCTAGCTGAGACAGAAGATAGGAACTCATTCCTATCTGATGATCAAAAAGAAGGGGCCGATAAGAAAAGAAGAGAATATGCAACTCAGTATTTGGAAAAGGGCATTTGTGAATATAGCTCTCTAAGCGTTAAACAAATTGAGGAACGATTTGAGAAGATATTTAGAAGAAATATTTTTGCATCTGACCTTGAACATGTTACATTTCACCTGCTTGAAGAGGTCGGCGAAGTCACAGCGACGTTAATTAAACTATATATACATATAAAGTTAAGGAAGATACGAAACCGGAAGATTTATCAGCAGATTGGGAGAAACTCCTCCCAGAATTGGAGGATGAAATAGCTGACTGTTTTTCCTTGGCTTTTCGCAGTTTCCTCAAAAATCCGTGATGTATGCAGAATTTTTGATAATTGTAGCGGAAATACTACAGTAGCCGAAAAGATGTATATTTCAGAGCACCTAAAAAAGAGGCACATGCGAGAGGCTGATGGGTTGATGCAGTGTTGGGATTGCGGGGGGGATGAATGCAGGTGCGACATCAAGCTAATTACAGATGCTGGTACTGCTGAAGCAATCTCTAGAGTTTATAATCTACATACAGATTAGCTATAATATTCGCTAAGCTGGCAACCTGCAGCCGCTAGGTTGTAGGTTCGAGTCCTACCCGGGGAGCCAGCTACCAGTGCTTAACTATTCACAGGCAAAGTAAATGACCTGCATCAAAAGAAAAAGGAGCCTTTATAAAGGCTCCCTCAGTTGTAGGGGCTATATGTATAATGTGTACATATGCGCCTGTGACATGTGTCCTTAGACCGGCCAGCCAGTGCGGCGAAGGGCCGGCCACACAAAGGCAGCCTGGCAGACCATTGGCGAGCTGCCAGCCTTTAGCTTACATGGATGTGATTCAAGAGATACAACCTATCTGAAGTCTTCTGGGTTAACAATTATATCTAGCTCGTAAATACCTTCTGTCGGAAAATCTGGTGCCCCCTTGGCCACAACTTGACGTATGGACTCAATGTCCTTCGCATCCCAGAAACAGTATAATTTGCCTTCCTCGCGTGCATAGTAGCTCTTAAGCCAAAAAGCATCAGCTGTGACATTCGCCTTCACACCCTTAGCGACAGGTGTAGCGGCCTCCAATGTCAAATCCTTGCCTACTGGGTGAACGACTATAAACTTAGCCATTTTTTATCGGCTCCTTCTTATTGATTGTGTCGGGTACCCGAAATGATACCAGCTGGCCTCCCTACCGCCCGCAAGAAAAGAAGCCAGCTTCGTTCTAACATGAGCAACACCTCCTTTCTAAATAACAGGAGCACCAGTCACCGCCATTCACTTCGACGATTCTGGTGTCACCTAAGCTTCCACCACCCACCTCCCGACATTATTCCACAAGAGGTCGGGTATGGTTGGGTATTAGTGATATACGTATAGATATTGTACTGGGGAGTTGATTTTAGTCCTTTGGAAGACTGTTGTCAATACCACTTGACATTACTCTAGTATACTACTACACTAGGGGCACTGAACCAGCACGGGGGCGTTACCCATGATATGCCCGAAGTGCCAGACAGAGAACCGAAAGGGACGTAGGTTCTGCTCTAGGTGTGGTAGCCCACTCCAGATAGTATGTCCAGCCTGTCAAGCAGTCAACGAGCCTGGGGAAGACTATTGTGGTGAATGTGGTGCCGCTCTAACCGAACCAGCACCCATGCCAACTCCCCAAGTACCTCCTTCCCCCGAGCCCGCCTCATTTGTCGGGGGCCGTTACCAAGTAAAGAAATTACTCGGTGAGGGCGGCAAGAAGAAGGTCTATCTCGTCCATGACAATACCCTCGACCGAGACGTTGCTTTTGCCCTGATAAAGACGGAGAAGCTCGACGACGAAGCCCGTACACGTATCAAGCGTGAAGCCCAAGCTATGGGCAGACTCGGTGACCACCCCAATATCGTTACTTTATATGACTTCGGAGACCATGAAGGCCAACCTTACATCGTCTTGCCTCAAATGCCCGGTGGTGATGTCGAAGGGTTTATAGAGAAAGCACCCGAACACCGACTTCCCCTCGAGCAGGCTATTAGTATTGCCAAATCGGTCTGTCAGGGTCTGGAGTTCGCACACTCAAGGGGCATCATCCATAGAGACTTAAAACCGGGTAATGTCTGGATGAGTGCCGATGGTACTGCGAAGATAGGTGACTTCGGTTTGGCAGTAGCAGTTGACCTCTCACGATTGACTCAAGAAGGCATGATGGTGGGTACAGCCTCCTATATGCCTCCAGAACAGGCAATGGGCGGAGAGGTAACAGCAAAAGCCGACCTCTACTCCCTTGGAGCGATGCTTTACGAGATGGTAACAGGTAGACCACCGTTTATTGGGGATGATTGGGTATATGTCGTAAGCCAGCATATCAACACCTCGGTAGTGTCACCCACCTGGCACCGGGCCGACCTGCCAGCGGGACTAGAGGTACTCATTCTACAGTTATTAGAGAAAGACCCCGAGAAACGACCCAACTCTGCCGGTGATGTACTCAAGGCACTAGAGTCTATTGAGGCAGGCAAGGTTGAAAAGGAACCATCACAGGTAACCGCCGCTCCAGAGAATAGTCCTCTTTACAGAACAGTTTTCGTCGGTCGTGAACCGGAGCAGAAACAGCTGCAGGCGGCTTTCGACGGGGCCATGTCGGGACAGGGTGCCCTGATGATGGTGGTGGGAGAACCAGGTATTGGTAAGACAGCCTTATGTGAGCAGCTATCCACCTATGTGACACTTAGAGGTGGCAAGACCCTAGTCGGCCACTGCTACGAGGAAGGCTCATTATCACTACCATATCTGGCCTTTGTCGAGGCGATGCGTTCCTATGTTCTTACACGGGAGACCAGAAACCTGAGGAGGGAGCTGGGGACGGGGGCGGCTGATGTTGCCCGTATCGTCTCTGAGGTAAGAGAGAAGCTCAAGGTAGAACTAAAACCGTCTGGGAACCCCGAGGAAGAGCGCTACCGTCTGTTTCAGGCTGTAACTGCTTTCCTCACTAATGCTGCTAAGGTCCAGCCATTATTGATTGTACTGGAAGACCTGCATGACTCTGATAAGGGTACGTTAGAGATGCTGACCCATGTCTCACGCAATCTATCTGGCGCAAGGCTCCTGATAGTTGGCACATATCGAGATGTAGAGGTAGATAGGACTCATCCCTTATCAACAGCCTTGGCCGAGTTAAGACGTGCTACCACCTTTAACCGCGTCCTGCTGCGGGGCCTCAATGCAGACGAGGTCAGGCGGATGTTGGAGAGCATCACCAGGGAAGAAGTACCGTGGAGCTTGGCAGAGGCAGTGTACCGTCAGACAGAGGGTAATCCACTGTTCGTGCAGGAGGTGATACGATATATCGCCGAGGAGGGACTACTCTACCGTGAGAAGGGACAGTGGAGAATTACCAGGGAAAAGTCTCTAGAGATGAGCATCCCCGAGGGATTACGGGATGTGGTTGGTAAGCGTCTCTCTGGGCTGAGTCAAGAGTGTAATAATCTACTCTCGATTGCCTCCGTGATAGGTAGGGAATTCAGACTGGCCGTATTGCAGAACGTGGCCAATGTATCCGATGATGAGCTATTTATTGCTCTCGAGGAAGCTAAGGGAACTGCCGTGGTCGAGGAACGCTCGACCGTTGGCGCAGCGGTCACATACCGCTTTAGCCATGCCTTCTTCCGGCAAACCCTCTATGAGGAGATTATTGCCCCGAGGCGAATACGACTCCACCAGCAGGCAGGTCAAGCGCTAGAAGAAGTGTATGCCAGGCGACTAGAGGAGCACGCTGCCGAGTTGGCTGAGCACTTCTCCTACTCATCTGACCCCGCCGACCTTGCCAAAGCAATTAACTACGGTGAGATGGCAGCTCGAAAAGCTATCTCTGTCTACGCCTATGGGGAGGCAGCAAGGTTACTAGAGCAAGCGCTCAAGGTGCAGGAGGTGCTCGACCCGGAAGATAAGGCCAAACAATGTGACCTGCTGTTGCTTATGGCTGAAGCCCTACTCCCGGGCGAAGAGCACCGTCAGGTTGTTGATGACGTTGCGCCCCGGGCCTTTGCGCTGGCAGAAGAGATGGGTGATAACATCCGGGCTTCACGCGCATGTTTGAGGGCGCTGGATGGTCTACATCGCTCTGGATGCGTGAACGCCTTCAGCGATCCAGCAATCCCGGTATGGGCAGAGCGCGCCGACCAATTCGCGCCAGCCCAGAGTGTCGATAGAGTGTGGGTTGATATGCGCTTAAGCTGGGTGCGGATGGGTGAATTGAGATTTGTGGATTCTCAAACCTTACGTAGGCACGCGCTGGAACTGGCACGCCGGCTTGACGACCCGGACGCCCTGTTCTTTGCTATCTATCAGAACTATGCTATTTTCACGACTGTGCAAGAGGAACAGGAGAGACTTCAACTTACCGATGAAGCCCTCACTGGTTCGTCTAAGGGAGTGAGTTCTTGGACTCAAGCCGAAATCATGTGGCATGGGGGAGACACGTATCTCTGTTGGGGCCAGCGGTCCAGAGCTGAAGATATCTGGCAAAGAGCAGAGGAGGTGACGGAGCGAACAGGAGACACCTTTTTGCTGCTTCACAAGAGTGTCTATGATAATATCCTTCACTTAATAGATGGTCGGTTGCAGGAAGCTGTGGCCGCGGGGGATGCATTGGCTGTCCAGGGCCAGCAGCTGGGCCTGCCCGTAGTGAGTGCACTTTTTGGTGCCGGAACTACCGCCAGACCCCGTTTATACCTGGGCCAGGCGGACGAGGTGTTGAGTGTAGCCGATGCTGGCGGGCTGATAGGTGCTGACTTGTGGCGAGGCCTGTGCTTGGCTTACCTGGGACGTAATACAGAAGCTCTAGACGTGCTAACCGGGTTCACCTTGTCACAGAACGGTGGCGATAACCAAGAGGATACCCCGACGACGATCTTACTTGGGCTTCTAGAAATAGCTACTATAATCGGGCAACAGGCCACGGCGTCGCTGTTATCGGAGCAGCTTGAAACGATTGCAGATATGTCAATATTGAACGGAATGACAGCAACGACCTGTCCAGCGCGACATTTAGGGGCCGCTGCTGCCCTCCTTGACGAGCCAGACAAGGCCAGGGCCTACTACCACCAGGCTCTAGAGGCATGCGCCAAGATTCGCTATCGTCCGGAGCTAGCCCTCACCCGTCTCCAGCTTGCGGAGCTGCTCCTGGAGCACTACCCGCAGGAGAAATCAGAGGCTCTGGAGCACTTGGACTTCGCCATTAGCGAGTTCCGCGAGATGAAGATGCGGCCCTCGCTGGAGAGGGCGCTGAGGCACAAGGAGATACTGGGGGCGTAGGATGCTGCCAGGAAAAGGGGCAGGCAACACTGCACAGAATAGACAATTGGGACTTGGTTAGATTTTAAAAACAGAAAGGAGGATTGTGCTATGACGATTGACCCGCAGGCGCAAGCGTTTCTTGATCAGATGGCTGCACTTAACACACCGGCATTAAACACACTTACTCCAGAGGAAGCTCGTAAGGCTTTCGACATGCTGGCGGAGCTATCAGAGCTAAAACC
>Ga0209635_10001214_pt1 | contig 19061 bp, 14 predicted proteins | sample DeeMarSWOR230_32_FD_187463 | JGI IMG/M metagenome (GOLD analysis project Ga0209635, IMG submission 187463) | Marine sediment microbial communities from White Oak River estuary, North Carolina - WOR-2-30_32 (SPAdes) (version 2) | ecosystem: Environmental > Aquatic > Marine > Intertidal zone >...
GATTCATACTTTTTGCCAGATTAACAAAACCTTTTTTTTCTAATTCTTTAATATCTTCTAAAACACCCTTCTTCTTCCTTATTTCTTTTATTTTTTGAATTGTAGTTTCTCCGGTACTATTAAAGCAACATATCATAGTGCAATATAAAGTAGCAGCTAATCGAGGATTTCCTTCAAAGGGATTTGCTGAGATCATTTCAGTTGTTTCCGGATCAAAGGAAATATACCAATAAGAATTTAACGGATTAAATCTCACTTGAAGCCCTAAAGGTTCAAGATAATTAGATAAATTCTTAATCATATCTAGAAAGTAAATCGATTTATTCTTACCTTTAACATTTAAAGTTTTAAGAATTTCTTCTTTAGTAGCTCCTATTTGAGAATTATTTGTTTTTTTGCTTAATAAATGCATCAAAATCGTTATTTCATTCATTTCTGATTCATCTCTTTTACAAATATAAAAAGTTTGTTTCTTTTTGATATTTTATTTTACCTAATTGAAGTAAGTGCAAAAGATATACGAAATTTTCAAAAATTTTTATCTGATCGAGTTCATTTTCAAAAATTTCTTCATATGAACAGGGTAATTTATCCTTAATATTGTTAAAGAATGCCATCATTTTATCAGTAAATTTTCTTTCGGGTATTTCTAACAAAAAATTCTCTTTTAAATTAATTTTATTAATAAATTCAATCTTTAGAGGCTCTTTTTTCTCATCTACTAATCTATCTTTAGAATATTCAAGAAATTTAAAAGAAAGAGTATCGATAATTAATGGCTCTCTCCAACAATCCTCAAATATATGATAAATTTCAATATCTCTTGGATTTCCCTTTAGAAATTGTAAAAATTTTTCTTGATTATCTAAATAACTAAGGAATATTTTTAATTCTTCAAATTTTTGACTGAGAAGGTGAAATGCAATCTTATATGTTCTCGAATACTTACTAATGTTATAAATGGTGAGGGAATCTTTCAAATCCTCAAAAATTGGAACCAATTCTATATCTAGAAGTGAGATTTCTCCTGAAAGAACTCTATTTTTTATTCTTTCAATCTTATTATTTATTTCTTCGGAAAAGTCCTTAACTTCCATTATCTTTCATAAATTATTTCTTTTTCACAATTTTTGGTTTAAACACAGAAGAAATTTCTTTTTTTCCGACTCTAGCAATCCCTATTAATTTTTCTGCCAACAAAAACAATGAGTTCGAAGATTTTGGTAAAAACATGAACAATTGAATTGGATTTTGCTCTAAAGTTGACTTTATTAATTGATAGGCTACTTCTGAATTCTTTTCGTCTAAAAACATTCCTGGTTCATCAAGCATAGAAAGCGCAGAAGGCTTAATCTCTTGAAGAGATAAAATTAGACAAATTGATATTAATGAAACTTGACCTCCACTAAGAGCAGTAAATGATTTTAATTGTTCTTTTGAGGTAGCAGCTCTAATATCAACTCCTAATTCTTCAAAACTACCAGTTAATTCAAGAGAGCAATAGGATTTAATCTGAGAATCTTCGAATTTTTGATTCACTCTCTTTTGGAGATTTTCAATAACAACGCTGAATTTATTATAATAAGTTTTTTCCAATTCATTTTCAGCTCTAATAGCCGCTTTAATATCTTTTTCCAAATCTGTTTGATTCTTTGAAATTTCTTTCAAGGATGCTATTATCTGGTCTTTCTCAATTAGAATTGAATCATCAACATCCAAATATTTCAGTAACTCTTTATCTACTTTATTAATATCTGCTTGAATATCTTCAATGGGACGAATTTTAATTATTTCTTCTGAAATTAGAGGACTTATTTCAGAATTAATTCTTGTCAAATCATTCTTTTTTGATTCCAGCTCTTGATTATAAGAATTTAATTTAATATTCTCTTGTTCAAAATTTAATGTAATTTGAAGATATTTTCGTTCTAATTCACTTTTTTTATTCTGTAGTAATAATATATCTCCTTTTATATCTAAAATCTTTTTTTCAGTTGTTTCAAATTCATCTTCTACATTCTCTAATTGACGATAAATATTAAAAGCTGTTTTATCTGCTTTTTGAAACGCTTCTTTTTTTGTTTCAAATTCCTTCTGTACTGCATTTTTTTCATATGAGTGTTTATTAATTTCATCTTTTACTGCTTTTAGAATATCTAAATTCTCACTTAATTTGATGTCCCATTTTTTCTTTTCCTCATTCAAAATAGATAATTCATTAGGAATTTCTCTTATTCTATCATTCCACCTAAAAAATTCTGGATCTGATTGAGATTTTAAAGTTTTAATTTGATGATCTAACTCTTTTATCTCAATTTTAATCAGGGTATTATTCTTTTCTATTTCATGCATTTGATCATATAATTGATTCTTTTTTGAAGTAATTCTTTGTTTTTGGTTAAAATTGTATAAAAGATCATTGAAAGATTCCTTTTTTTTAAATATCTCCTTTTGAATATTATCCAATTTTGCCTGTTCAACTTTTAATTCTGAAAATTTCTCATTCAACAATTTGATCTCAGATTCTAGAACATCAGATTGTTCTTTTTGTGTACCAGCACTTAATAGTCCTTTTAATCTTTTTATGTAAGGTGTTTCATAAACATATTTATAAGAAATTATCTGTTCTCCTTTTAATGTAACGCACTTTCCTTTAAAATCATGCGTCCTATAAAGTTCTCTTCCAGAGAGATAATCAACAGCAACAATACAATTCTTAATTTTTGAATAAATAACTTTTTTAATATCAAGATCATTATTGATGATCTCAATTAATTCTGCTAAATAACCAAGAATCCCTTTCGCTGAAACTTTAACCATTGGTTTAACATCGACATTTTTAGGCAGATAAATATTACAATAGGCTCCATATTTTTCTTTTAATCTTTTTAATAGGTTTAAAGTATCCCAATCCTTAGCTACAAAGCTATAGAGTAATTTTTCGCCCAGAACAGATTCAATCGCATAGCTTAGTTCATCTTCATATTTTAAATAATCGATAATAGGTCCTTTTACTTTTAAACCTCTTTTACTTATTTCTTCCTTAAGAATGGTTATATTGGAGGGAAGAACTACACGACGTTCTCGAAGTGAGGCTTGTAGTACTTTTAACTTTTTGAATTTTTTTGAAATTGTTATTTCTAATTGTTTTATCTCAGACTCAATTTCATATAGGTTCAATGAGGTTTGTTTAAGTTTCCTATCAAGTTGTGTTAGTAAATCTTTTGTTGGATTTTCTAAGAACCATTTATTCTTTTCAAGTTTATGTTCGATATCTTTAAAACTTTGAAACAACTGATTAATTTCATTATTATAGGCTTTTATTGATTTCTTGTTTTCTTGTATTTCTATTAATCTCTCTTTTTTCTTTGTATTTATTTGATCATATTTATCTAGAAGAACCTTATTTTGCTTGATTTTTTTTATTAATTGGTTCTGCTCTGTTATCAATTTATCAATTTGTTGCCCTGCGTTTTTACTTTCTGTTTTTATTATTTTTAGTTCATTTTCCAAACTAATTTTCTGTTTTTCGAAATTATTGATTGATCCCTGAATCTCATCTATCTTATAAGATAAATTATCTAATTCTTGTTTTGCTTGAACTTTATCTTTTTGCCAATTTTGAATTTTTGATACTAAATCTTGCTTTTTATATCCTAACTCACCTAATTGTTTTGAAAGAGTATTTATATTTTGTTCCTTATTTGAAATTTTATTAGATAAAGCATCAATTTCTCTATCGGAACTTTCCTTTTTTTTTTTCATGACTTCCAGAACTAACTTAACATTTTTTACTATTTCTTCAATATTGATAATTTCCTTCTCTAATTTATCCCTATTTGCCCATAGAAATTCATCATTGAATTTCCTTTTAATATCTAATAATTTATTCTTCTGTTTTAAGCGCGTTAATTTAGGATTTAACAGTTCTAAATTGATATTTAATGTATTTTTTCTACTTTTTAATGAGTAAAGATCATTATTCAAATTTAAAACATTATTTTTCTGCTGTAAAATTTCTTCTCGTAAGCTCTTTAAGCCAATGCCCTCTTCAAGAAAAGAACATAATTGTGTTGGTTTTAAATTCTTAATAGAATCAATCTTACCCTGACTTACGAAAGCAAATTGATTATCTGGATTAATATTGAAATTAGAAATTAACTTTTGGATTTCTTGAACTGATTTTTTTTTAAAGTCGATATCATCCTTTCTCTGTATCATAAAGTAGGGAGATTGCCCCCTGATAACATATCTTCTTAATTTTATTATTTCTTTATCATTTTGAATATGAATTTCGACTATAGCATGATTTTGCCCATTCCTAATAAAATCCGACCATTTTTTATACCGCTCATCTCTTTCATTACTACCTAAAGCAAATTTAATTGCTTGAAAAATTGAGGTTTTTCCACTCCAATTTGGCCCTACTATAATAACGAATTTAGATCGCCCGAAATCAACTTCATCCTTCTGAAAAGATAGAAAATTTTCTAAAATAACTTTCCGAACAAATACTCTTTTATCTTCCAATGAAGTATTACTCTTTTTTTTCATATCTGTTTGTGTTAAAGATGCCAAATTACCTCATCCTTTAACATTTCATTTACCAAATGCTTGTTTTATAAGATCTACTCGTTTCTTAGCTTTTTCTAAGTTTATCTGTGCCCGATTTGGAGCATCGTTTAAAATGAATGGATATTTTGCTATTATTTTCATCTCATTCTCTTCCATAGGTTCTTTTTTCACTAATTTATCAATTATCAGGATTAGCTCAGTATAATTCTTAGAAACAGCATTTTCGTATAATTGATTTAACATAAAATCTGAAATACGGGATTCACGAATTCCTTTGATAATTCCATCTACATTTTTAAAATTCTCAATATTTACGGGTTCTTGAGGAGAAACTATTTGTTTATTTTGAATATAATCTTCTTTTAATTCTACCTTTAAGTTATTATTTAAAGTTCTAGTGCCAATATTAGGAATATATTCGCCTGACACAATTAAATCAATTAAAACATCTGTAATCTCATTACTAGTTTCATTTAATTCTGAGTTCAAAAAGTGTTTGAATATTCCAACCTTTAATAATTGATTTATGTCTTTTACCTCCCAATTTTCAGTGTAGTTTACAATGTCATTAATATCAAAAACAATTTTATTATTTTTTTCTAGAAAATCTTTTAATACGGTTTCTCGCTCAATTTTATTCAACAAAGGGATTTTAATAAACAGATCAAATGTGTTATATATTTTGTCCGAAACCCTGTTAATATCTTTAATATCATAATTTAACCAAACCAAAATTAAATTAGACTCAATAAAATTAAAATCAAAACTCTTATTCTCACGCGCATTCAAAAATTCTTCCAATAAATTAACCTCATCAACCTTATCTTTAAAAAACAATTTTTGGTTGATCAATAATAATTTCTTTTCGTTATCTTTATTAGGTTCTTCCTTATCCGATGCAAACTCATCTTCTTTTTCAACCATTTTTCCAAAAGATTCTAATATTTGGAAAAAATTTTTCAGAAAGTTATTTGGAGCCTTAAAAATTTCTTTATCATTAAATTCAATAAGATCTAAGTAGTAATTCTTAGTGATTAGTTGTATATAATCCAATATATCCGTACCAGGATTAATATTTATTAAAATAGCTCCTTTTGGCTTTATATAGCCATTTAAAATAGCATCATCATGATTTGTTAGTATAGCTTTAATAAAATTGATTATATCATTATATTTATCTCGATAGAAAATATCTTCCTTATTTATGTTGATTTCTGAAGGCGATATTACCTGAAAATACTTTGAAAATTCTGGAATGTCATTTAATTCTTTCATTTATAATTATCCTATTATTCTTCCTTAGTTTTATAAACATAAATTACATGACTTTTAACAAATATATATTTAGCGGTACGCGTTATTTTCGATAAGTAGTTATCCGATAAAAACCATAAAATTTATAAAATCGTGTTTTGGAAGAAGTAAAATATTTATTCTTAAGAGTTTGATTTATAACTTTATAAATTTAAATAAGTACTTCAATATATTTCTCTTATATAATTTTATTTAAAAACTAAATCATTGATAAAAATGATGACAAAATTAGTTCTAACTTAAAGAAAATATTAATTTTATTAATATTAGGAGAAATTTTTACAGATGGACACATTATTTTTCTTTGTAATCACGTCATTTTTGGTACTAAAATAGTATCTCGATTAGATCAAATCATCTTCCCTCTTCTTTAATCATACGTTAATAAGAGAATATTAATAACTCTATATCTATTCTTAAATTTGTATTTAATTTTTATTGGGTTCTAAAATGATCACTCAAAAGATAATTAAATTCACATTATCTACTTTTTTTGTTATGATGTTATTGATTCTACCTGTTAATTCAACAAATAATGTAAACGTTTTTAACAATTCTGAATCATATCCAGCAAATTCGATTTGGATAGAACCATCAAGGTTAATAATTAATGATGAAGGTGATAAATTTAATGTTACAATCTGGATCAATTTAACCCAAAATAGTTTTGCATGGCAAATAAAATTAAATTTTAATTCAACATTTTTCAATGCTACAAGAATTGGATATACAAATGGTAATAGAAGCCAATTTTTTTCCGAATATTCAACGATACCTATAATTCCCAAGATTAACAATGAAAATGGCTATATCTTACATGGAGAAACATTACTTGGTAGTGATAAAAGATCTTCAGGATGTGGAAGCTTAATATGGGTGGAATTTAAACTAGTGAATGCTTCGCTTAAAAATACTTTAACGCTGGACTTTTCACTACCCTATGGGGTCGATACATTCGTATTGTCTCCATATCTTGATATAATACCTTTAGATTCAATTAAAGGAGCAGAAATATCTCTTCCCTCAGACTCTCTATTTCTCTTGTATATTGTTATATTGATACTAATAGTGATAATCACAGGTTCAGCATTTATAATATTTATAATTATGAGAAGGAAAAAAAGGACAGAAAATCATGAATAAATTAAAAAATAAATCAATTATTTTAATAATATTCTTAGTTAGTGCAAATCTGTTAACTTTTTCTCTTAATAAAGTACCAATGAAAGAAAAACCAAGTATTAAAAAAGAACTATCTGCCGAGAGCACAAATAAAGATATTCTAATTATTAATGATTTTTATAAGTACGCCTATTTTGGGTGGGATAAACCTACTGCATTCAGTACCATGATATGGGAACTCTTGAATAACACTATATTATGGGCATCTAGCTATTCCCCACCCAATAATACAAAAATTATTCTCTTTCGTGACCCTGTTAATTCATATGCCGTAGAAGTGTATAATTGGTTAATTGGGGGAGGATACAGAACCGAGAATATTATATTACATTTAATGAATGAGACTGAAATATTACCTTCAAGTTATTATAATGATTTTGATCTAATAATATATTGGGATACTTATGGGTATGATTCAACAAATATAGTAAATTCAACAATTCCATTTATCACAATTTCTGTAACGCAAACTGATGAAATGGGAATAGGAACGGGTATTTTAACTATGAGTGATTCCAATGACACATTCTATATTGTTAATAATGATTATTATCCAACTTATGGCTATTCACTTTCTTCATTTATTTTAGATGATAGTTACTCATTTGAAGCTACTGAAGCTTCTATTAATGGCAAAGTATTAGTTAAAGCTGATGTCGAGAGTATTACTGATCAAATTGAAATGTCTATGATACAAAATATCACAATACTACCAGGTTCTGACGGTCATGCAAACATGACTTTCGGAATCAATATACCAGCATCTCCACTTGCTGATATTTTTATAGAATCCTTTTTTACAAATTCGTCTGTTCTAGAAACAGATGTTGAATACGAAATACCAGACAACATAGCACTGAGTTCTAAAGTTAATTTAGAAAAAGGTATTGAAGATGTTTCATTAATGGGTGATGTGATTAACAATGATGGACAAGTTGATGAGGAAGATATTGAACTACTAGCCAATTATCTTGGATACACTTTGGGAGATGATAACTGGAATCCGAATCTGGATCTTAATTGGGATGGAAAAATTGACATGAAAGACATCGCTCTCGCTGCACATAATTACGGTAAGACTGTTGAGAATACTGGTAGTTTATTCATCATTGGATACTATAATCAAACATCAGTTAATTGTACAAATGTATATTACCGAGGACCAGAAGGATCACAGAAAATTAACATATCAGATGCAGGTTATATTTGGTATAATATACTTCCTGGTAATTATACTATTTTTGGAACATATAATGGTACTGAAACCAGTGTTAATGTTGTCATAGAACCCGAAAAAGTGAGTTATGCACAGCTTGATTTTGGAGGGTTATCACCACCTGTTCTTCAACAGGAATATATCCCTGCCAAAGAAACATTCTATCAAGGTTTAACTATGGAACAGATGATTCTCCTCGGTTTTGAGATAAGTATTTCTCAATCCAAAATAATTCCTTTGAGCACAAATAATATAACAAAAATCTTATTACTAGCTGATTCGTACCAAATTGCTAACACTTCAGATGGTCAAAACTGGCAAATATTAATAGGACCTCAAGATGAGAGTGCGAGATTGCTTGTGACTGATTTCATTTTCACAAAAATCGAATATATGATGTTATTACTTCAATCTCTTGCAGGAGATCAGAATTACATATTTAATTGGCAAATGAGTCTTGATTTACCTGAGGGGAGTACTCTCAAAAATGGAGCTGAACTTAATGGCTTGAATTGGACAATAGATTTTGGAGGAGGAACATTCATGCAAACTAATGTAACAGTACAATCTGGAAAAATTATTTTAGATGAGCGAATGGTGGTAACTGAACAAAACATAACTGCAGATGAAATATATCTTGAAACGGCTTTCTCGCAATATAAGGTGTTCTCTATCAATTATTCTTACTCACCACCATCTCCAGTTAGTGTAATTAGTAGTCAAAGTGGATTAACGATATCTGCGTCCAAAGATAATAATCCTGGATGGTCAAAAACATGGAGTTATACGATTGCTCCCAGAATTCCCCAAAAGACGTGGTCTTTTGGCCCCCTTGCATTAACCTTGAAAGCAATCCCCACCCTCAACATACAATGGTTTCTTGGTTGGGAGAAGACTCGTAAATTTGGTAAACTCGAATATTTCGAAACTTGGATGAAAATAACACCTTCGATAAAGGTTGAAGCTTCTCTGAGTGCTGCAGTTCGATACTCTAAAACGTGGTCTTATACTTTTCTGACATTGTCGACAAGATTCTCTTTCTGGGCTGGTTGTGTACCAGTTTGGGCTAACTTGAAATTACAAGTAACCGCTAGTATAACAGTGGCTGCGTATGGTAAAATATCGATTACAACATCAGTGAAATTAAGTGCATGGTATAAAGCAGGAGTTAAGTGGACTAGAGAAAACGGTTGGAGTACAATATGGCAACGTGGATCAGGTGCAAGTAGGACTGGACCTGTTGTATCTGGATCAGCAGGGTTGAGTGTAACCCCCTCAGTAGGATGTAGATTATCTTTCTTGCTTTATGATGTTGGAGGTCCTTTTGTTGAAGCCGTACCATATGCTCCAATAGCAATAAATTATTACACAAATCAGCCTAATACATGGTCTATTAGTCTTAAATTTAAAATCAATGTTGGAGTCACCCTCGCAGCTTGGTTAAAGAAGATTTTAAAGATTGGTTCTTATTCAAAAACAGTTGCAGACTTTACTCTTATGTCATGGAATGGTACATGGTAAATTCTATGGTATAGGAACTTTTTAACATGACAATTTCAGGCATAATAAATATACTTCATCGTATAAATTTACCAAATATTCGTTTTATTAAATTTATCTTCTTTTTAGCTTTTCTAAATTAATTTGCGCCATACTTAAAGTTTGAACACTGAAAGAAATACATTTAAACTAATTCTTGATTTAAGATATCTAAATAGAAAGACATTTGTTCTTTAATTATATCATAATGAGTAAATTTACCTTTTTTCCACCCTCTAATTAAACCAGCATTTTCAAGAATCTTGAGATGATGAGATATAGATGGTTGTGACTCATCTAATACAGCTTCAAGTTCACATACACATCTATCTTTTTCTTTAAGTATTTTAATTATAACAAGTCGTTTCTTGTTTGCTAAGGCAGTTAAAAAGTTGCTTAAATTATCATAATTAGGATTTTGAAATAAGCGATCTCCATTTTCTCTTAGTTTTTTAAAATATTTATCGGGGTTTGAAACATCTTCACATTTAATCAGTTTAGCTTTAATTTCTTCTTCATGTTCAATATCCATTTTAAATATTACCTTAGAGTTTAAATTTCAATTTGCTAATAGTAATAATTATTATACAAATTTATAATTATTTATCCAAATCAATAAATATTTATTTGAATAAAAATTTTATAATCTAAATTATTATTAAAATTTTTAAAAGTAGATCAAAAAGTGAAAAATCTTGATTAAAGAAGACAGTACAGAAATTAGTGTATCAGCAGATAAATTAAGGGACAGCAAAGAACAAAAATCTAAAAATCTTGGATTTTTTGAGAAATATCTTACTTTATGGGTTGCTTTATGTATTTTCATTGGAATTCTTTTTTCCCAGATTATTCCTGGAATAAGTCAAGCTATAAATGCTTTGAGTATAGGTCAAATTTCAGTACCTATTGGGATTTGTTTATTCTTAATGATGTATCCCGCTATGTTAAACCTACAAGTCTCTGAATTAAAAAAATTAGGAAGAAACCCTAAACCAATAATCTTAACAATAATCTCTAATTGGTTAATTGCTCCATTTGTTGGTTTACTTATGGCTCGAATATTTGTACCTGGTTATGAACAATTAATTGTCGCAATTATTTTATTAAGTTCAAGTCCTTGTACCGCGATGGTTTTAGTATGGGGATGGATGGCTAAAGGTAATCAAGAACAGAATGTAGTGAACACAAGCCTGAATACGATAACCATTATATTTGGTTATGCTCCAATGGTAACATTGTTAACAGGTATTCAAAATATTCCCGTTGATTGGATATTATTATTAATCTCGATATTTTTCTTTATTGGTCTTCCACTTCTATTAGGTGTAATTAGTAAAAGATTATTAATATCTTCTAAGGGTGAAGATTGGTTTAACAATACGTATAGACCTATAGTTGGAAAAATTTCAATTGTAGCTCTACTAACAACATTGATAGTTCTTTTCTCTATGAATGGTAATGTCTTAATAAATAATCCAGATCTCTTACTTTTAATCTCAATTCCGTTATTACTTGGATTTGTTATTGTTGTTGGATATAACATTCTCATTACAAAATTATTTAAATTAAAGTATAGAGAGGCAGTTATTACAGTAATTATTGGCTCATCAAGTCATTTTGAAATTGCTATTGCTACTGCTATTGCTATGTATGGAATTGGATCAATTGCCGCTTTAGGAACTACAATGGGGCTTTTCTGGGAAGTTCCTGTGATGCTTTCGATTGTTTATTTAGGTCGATTTTTAAGAAAAAAAGGATTTTGGAAATCCTGATATTTTTAATTTTGAAATAAACTATTAATTAAAGAATAGAAATCTTGAAAATTAAACAGTATTTTTACTGAATAGTCATGAATGAAGAAGAAATGGATGAACAAATTGTGAAGATAATAAAACAAACTATGGGAAATCTATCTTATATGAGTTGTAATCATTCTGAATCACATTGTGATAAGGACAGTCTTGAATATGAACCAAAACATATTCACCGTGGTACAGAGAGATGCAAAGGACCTCATAAAAAGAATTAAAATATCTTATAGGTGAGACAAAGATTAGTGATATAAAATATTCAGAAAAATTAAAAGTCGATATTTATGTTCCTCTCGATGCTTGTGCATGTGAATGGGATAAATTTTTGAATCGAGTTTTTGTTGAACTTACACCTTATATAAAACACATCGATTTTGACACCAAAAATCTTAATTCAGAAAAAGCAAGAGAACTAAACCTACGGAACCAATGCGTTGTGATCGATGGAGAGAAGAAATTTACCTCAACTTTTGCACTTAAGAAAGAATTACCAAATATTCTTAAAACTAAAGGACTTATTTAAATTTTAGAAATTTTATTTTAAATAATTCTACTAAGGTGTTGATGCAAATTAAGAAAATTACCTTTAAAATTAGTATTCCATCAAGGAATTTACAACAAGGGAAGGAATTTACTGTAAAAGTAAAAGATGATGCTACTTTTGTTGAAGCTTTAGCTCTCGTTGATAAGCATATTCTTAATAATCCAAATGAATCTATATTTCCTATATTTGAGGGTTACATCCATAATTATTTACAATTAATCTGGAATCCTGAGGAAAATGCAATTTATGATGATATAGGATTAATGCCTTATGGACCTGATGAGGACGGTAATCTAAGAAAATTCATGCCACTTCGGGATGATATAAATTTTATATTATATCCTAATAGTGTAATAGATTTACAACCAGATTCTGGATGTTGATGAGAAAAAGTGAGAAATCGTATAGATCTTGGGAAATTTAAAAGAATAATAAGAGAGAAATATGGAAAAGACAATGAAATTTTTGCCCATTACTTTAAATCTAAACAAAATTAGTTTGAATGATATCTTTTAAAAAATATTAGTAAAAGATTGACAATAGGAATGCCTCCTACAAATAATCTTGAAAAAGATATAAATAAGCTATGTATAATTGGATAGATGTTTTAAAACTCTTTTAATTCAAAAACAAGATTCTTAATGGCTTTCAATATTTGAGGCGTTAAATAATGTTCTACTTTACAGCAAAATTCATTTAAATTAGCATTGTCTCTTAAATTTAATACATCAGTTAAGAACTCTTTTAAACATTTAAAATTTTGAGTAATTTTTATTGCTATGTTTTTTCCTTTTTTTGTTAATCTAATTTTACTTCCTGGTTTCCAGAAGATATAATCCTTCTCTCTCAATTTGTAAAGCATGTTAGTGACGGAAGATGGCTGTATATTTAGAAATTTAGAAATGTCTGAATTTGAAACCCAACCTCCTTTATTGCTTTTTGAAATTAAATATATTGCTTTTAGATAATCTTCATAACTTTCATTAATTTTTCCATCTCTATCTATCATGCTCTTTTACCATCTTTTATTAGATGAAATTTAGTAATAATGTATGCAAATTATAAAAAAATATGCTAAATATGAAAAATATAATAAACATTAAGCCAAAGATTAAAAATTTCTTTAACCCTTTTTCTAAAATTTCGCTAGTTCTATAATTTTCCATTTTCACACTTGTCTTCATTATTTAATTCTATTTTAAGTGACTATAACAAATTAACAATATATAAATTTTATTGTGTTGATGACAATTCGACATATTATTTAAATAAAATGAAAACTATACTTTAAATAATGCCGAATGTAGATAAGGAAGAAAAATTTGTACGAGCATTGGAAAAATCTGGTTTAAATTATAACGAAGCTTTAGTATACTTCTCGCTTATAAAATTAGGTCAAAAAGGTGCCACAGTATATGAGTTAGATCATCATTTTACTCCTTTTCTTAAAAGAACAACAATATACTCTATTTTGCACAAATTAATTGAATTAGGATGTGTTAGAGAAGGAGAGCAAAAACAAGGGTCTAGAAAAGTAACACTCTTTATTGCCAATAGACCAGAAGAATATTATGATAAAATTATCTTAAAAAAACAAAAAGAGCTTGATACCCTAAAAAAGTTGAAAGAGAAATATTTAGATTATTTAACTATTATTTATCAAGAAGGTATGGAATATTATATTGAAGAACTTGATGAATTTATTCAACCTTATCTTAAACCGTTAGTAAAAAAGGGATGGAGTATTACTTCATATCTTTTTAAAAAGGAGGTTCCTTTATTTGAATATACCGTTTATGATTGTATGTTAAAATCACCGAATGCTAAATATCTTAAAGAAAGTAGTTTTCATCTGTTTTTATTTGAGAACAACATCGAAAAAGATACTACATCACTGCAATTTTTTATTAAAGGATTGAGAAATAAAACTCACGAGATTATATCTTATTTTAGTGATATTAAAGAGTATAAACTTGAAGATAAGGAATTAACATTCTACAATAAGACATATCCTGGTTTTAACCTAACAGTTAAACTTAATGATTTAAAAAATTCAAAATTTTTTGATGAAGTTATAGATGGTATAAGATCATACTGGAAAAAAGGAGAAATTGGAGAAAATTTAGCTAAAGATTCAAAAGATCTACAAGAGCAAATTAATTATCAAGAAAAAGCTATATTTTCTAATGATTCAATTGATATTTGGAAAGCTATAATAATCCCAATAAAGAGTAAATTATTTTTTCTTTGGGCAGAGTCTTATGAGATTTTAAAAGAAATGATAGAACCCATCTTTTTAATAGAGAAAATTCCTTTCAAATAATATTACAAATAATTAAGATATAATCAGTAAACTGTCTAAAACATTATGGGGTTTATTTGGAATAATTGCTCCCATTGTATTTATTTTGCTCTTAATATATATAGGACCAATTGTTTATAATTTTATTGTTGATTTAATAGCATAAATAAAGAGTATTGTTCAATGTTAGATAAGAATTTTTTTTTAAAAGTAAGGAAGTTCGCTCTTGATAATTCTGAACAAGACGATATTCATGGTTTCTTACATGTTGAGCGTGTTCTAAATTTATGTCTTCACTTAGGAAAAAAATTAAGCGCTAATTTATTGGTATTAGAGATTGCTGCATTATTGCACGATATTGGAAGAAATCATAAAAAGAGAAAAACTTCTAATAAGAATCATGCTGAATTATCATCTGAGATGGCTTCAAAATTCTTAAATTCTTATACTATTGAACTGTCTCAAGAAGATTTCAAGAATATAATTCACAGTATTAGATCGCACTCATTTTCAAATAATTCAATTCCTAAGACTCTTGAAGCAAAAATATTATCCGATGCCGATAAATTGGATGCTCTTGGTGCTATCGGTTTATATAGGACCATTGGATTTACAGTTAAGAATAATGGTAAATTAGATGATGTTATAAATCATTTGGAGGAAAAAATAACCAAATTAAAAGATAGGTTATATCTCGATATTTCAAAAAAGATTGCTGAAAAACGGCAGAAAATAATTTTAGACTTTTATAAAGAAATTAAAGATGAGATTTAAATTCTTAATGATAATTCATGATAAAATCTTTGAGTAAGTATAAAATTATTCTTAGAAATGATTATTCTTAGATGTTTTAAAAATCAAAAAGACTTTATTTCTTATCAGAATCAGAAATAATCATATACTCAACAATAATATTTATTAGATTTTCAATAATTTCAGGAAATTTTTTTCTACCAATGTATTCTATTGTCTCATCATCTAAACCAATTGTAAATATAGATTTTAATATACCTGCCAGAATTTCGGGATCCTTATTTATTACTAATCCCTGTTTTTGCCACATTTCAATAAATTGAGGAATATATTCATAGGTTTGGAGCTTTTGTTCTAGATTAGGATTATTATGTAGTTTTCTAATAAGGTAATCTCTTACATTTTTATTGGCTATTTGTTGTATAATTGGATTTTCTTTTGGAGCATTAATATGAAAGAGTAAAAATTCTTTAAAGGTTCTCTTAGGATCTTTCTTCATTTTTTTTAATAAATGCTTTATCTTTTTTATTATCTCTTCTTCTGCTTGTCCTAGAACATCCAAAAATAATTCTTCTTTGGAATTATAGAAGGAATAGAAAGAACCTTTTGCAATTCCTACAGCATTAGTTATATCTTCAATATTTGTTTTTTTTAACCCAAAAGTTCCAAAAAATTCTGCTCCCTTTTCAATTAAGTTATTCTTAATAATCTTTTTTTCTTCAATTGTAAAAGCTTTAGGCATTATAATAATATTAAGGATTTTTTCATATAAAATTTATGACTAAATGACTGAATGACTCACTGACCCAAAAGTTTATATAGTCACATCAATTTTTTAATAATAAACATAGATAATTGAGGTGATCAAATGTTTATTGAAAGATTAGGTTTATCCAAAAACGCACTTTTAAATAAGGTTGCGATCATTACTGGTGCAGGAAGAGGTATTGGTAAAGAACTTGCCAGAGCTTTAGCTTGGTTAGGTGCAAAAGTTGTTATTGCAGAAATAAATGAATATGGAAAAGAAGTAGAAGATTTAATTTGTTCAGAGGGTGGAACTGCACTTTTCATGAAAATAGATGTTTCTAAAGAAGAAGATATTAAAAAATTAGAAAAAACAGTTATTGAGAGATTTGGAAAAATAGATATCTTGATTAATAACGCCTATACTACATCTACGGGTACTATAAATGAAATATCTATAAAAGATTGGGATAGAGTATATAATGTCAATATTCGCGGAGCTGTTTATGCCATTAAAACATTTTTGCCTTATATGATTAAACAAAATGGCGGCGTCATAAATACCGTAACCTCTGCAGAAGGATGGCCATATATTGCACCCTATTTTGCAACTAAAACTGCATTAACATCAATAGGAAAATCACTTGCATCGGAATTAGATGATACTAATATTTCGGTCTTCGTGTTTGGACCAGGGATGATTGACACACCAGGATTACAAGAATATAGTCGTATTTTAGCACCAAAATATGGTATGACTGAGGAAGAATTCAAAAATCAAGGAATTAACCCAGGATATGATGGATTAATGCCAGCAGATCATTGTGCTGCTGGATGGGCATATACTATTGTATATGCAAAGGACCATCACGGTCAAATAGCTGAACCATTCTCTCCTTTATTAAAATTAGGACTTATTAATCCAAAAGAGAAACAGAACTCAGTTAAAGAGAAAAAAATACTAAGTGAAGCTCACTTAAAAATTTTTATTTCGGAGATTTTTGAAAATTTCCAAAATGTACGTGTACTTATAGAAAAACTTAATCAGGAGACAAATGATTTAAGTAAACTAGCAAAAAAGTGGATGAATCACACCTTTGCGAAAAGATGTGGAATGCGAATAGAAAAATGTGTAGAAACTATTACCGAATTTGAAAATGAGATTCAAAAAATATTTAATAAAATACTCAATCAAAAAGAACATAATTCTCTTTCTCTTATAAAGAAATTACCTTGGTTTATACAGATTTTAGAGAACCTTGCAGATCACTTTCATAAAAGCATAGATGATGCAAAAGGATGGATTAAAGATCCTGAGGAATTACAAATTGCACTTGAAGTTTTAAATAATAGAGAAAAAACTGTACTTAATTTAATCTCTAACCTTAATCAAGTGGAAAGTATAATTTAAAAGAAATTAATTTTCTTTTTAATTTCTGAATAACTTCAAACAAACAATTGAAATTATTTCTTATTTTTTAAAAAAAATAATTTTTTTAATTATAATCTGTTTTTTTTATCAAAGTATGAAAAAATTATAAAAAAATATTAACTTTAAAATAAAAGTTCAGAAAAGATAGAAATGACTCACTTTAAAACCTACCCTTTCACTGCTATTGTAGGACAGGACTTAATGAAGCTTGCACTCATTTTAAATGCAATAAATCCAAAAATTGGTGGATTATTAATAAAAGGGACAAAAGGAACAGCAAAATCTACTGCTGTAAGAGCTTTGGCAGATTTACTTCCTGAAATAGATGTAATTAAGGATTGTCCGTTTAATTGTAATCCACACAATCTAAAAGAATCTTGTCATGAATGTCAACATAAAATAATCGATAAAAAATTGAACGATACAGATATTCAATCTCATAAAATGCGTGTTATTAATCTCCCTATAAATGCTACTGAAGATCGAGTAGTAGGAACAATTGACATTAAAAAAGCTCTAGAAGAAGGATTAAAAGCATTAGAACCAGGTATATTAGCAGAAGCAAACAGAAATATTCTCTATATAGATGAAGTAAATCTACTTGCTGATAATGTAGCAGACGTTTTATTAGACAGTGCAGCCATGGGAATTAATATTATTGAACGAGAAGGTATTAGTATTCATCATCCCTCTAATTTTATCTTGGTAGGAACCATGAATCCTGAGGAAGGAAATTTAAGACCTCAACTTCTTGATCGATTTGGATTAAGTGTAGAGGCAAAACCTATTTTAGATATTAATAAACGAGTTAAAATAATAAAATTTGTTGAAGATTACCATATTGATCCTCATAAATTTCATGATAAGTTTGAAACTAATCAAAAAGAATTACGAGAAAAGATTGTAAAGGCTCGTAAAATTCTTGATAAAGTTAAAATTTCAGATGATCAATTAGAAAATATTGCGAAATTATCTATTAAATTAAAAATCGACAGTCATCGCGCAGATATTACTATAAATATTACAGCAAAAACTATTGCTGCCTTTCATGGAAGAATTAACGTTTTAGATGAAGATATAAAAATAGCAGCAAAATTAGCATTAGCACATCGTTTAAGGAAACTTCCATTTGAAGAACAGACCATAGATGAGGATGATATCGAAAAATTATTTGAAGAACAGGATAAGCAAGAAACCCAGAATTTAGATAAATATGAAGATGAAAATCTAAACGATAAAGAAATTTTAAATTTAAAAGAGGAAGTTTTTGGAATAGATACTGGAATGGCTACAGATAGATTATTAGAAAAAAAACGCTTTTTAAAAGATATGAATATATCAGGCCAAAGAATATTGCACCCTACTCGTGATAAAAGAGGTAAATACATAGGTGGTCAAAAACCTAAGAATTTTGATTTTAAGTCATCATCAGATATTGCAGTTCTAGAAACAATTAATAAAGCTGTATTAGAACCTGATAATAAAATTGCTATTTCAAACGGAGAGAAATTAAAGATCAAAAAGGAACATATTCATATTAAAAAAAGAATTGGAAAATCAAGTTATTTGTTTATTTTCTGTGTGGATGCGTCAGGTTCTATGGGTGTTAGTGAAAGAATGAAAGCGGTTAAAGGAGAAAATAAACAAAT
>Ga0209635_10001215_pt1 | contig 19058 bp, 16 predicted proteins | sample DeeMarSWOR230_32_FD_187463 | JGI IMG/M metagenome (GOLD analysis project Ga0209635, IMG submission 187463) | Marine sediment microbial communities from White Oak River estuary, North Carolina - WOR-2-30_32 (SPAdes) (version 2) | ecosystem: Environmental > Aquatic > Marine > Intertidal zone >...
CAAGAAGTGTTAACGACGCTAAAATCTTACTTTTACAGAGCGCAATTGAAATTGAAAAAACAGAATTTGATAGCAAACTTCAAATTACAAGCCCAGAACAAATTCAACAATTCCTAGATGAAGAAGAACATATGTTAAGAAATATGGTCACGAAAATACAAAATTCTGGAGCAAATGTTGTAATTTGTCAAAAAGGAATTGATGATATGGCTCAACATTTTCTTTCTAAAGCCGGTATCATGGCTGTAAGACGAGTTAAGAAATCTGATATTGAAAAACTCTCAAAAGCCACTGGTGGTACAATTTTTACAAATCTTGATGATATCACCGCAGCAAAACTTGGATGGGCTGGATTAGTCGAAGAACGCAAAATAATGAATGATTCATGGATTTTCATTGAAGAGTGTAAAGATCCTAAGTCAGTTGTAATTCTCATCAGAGGTGGAACTGAACTTATTGTTGATGAGGTTGAAAGAGCAATTCACGACGCATTATGCGTAATTAGAGATGTTGTAGAAGATGAAAAACTCGTTGGTGGAGGCGGTGCCCCAGAATTAGAAACTGCGATTCAATTACGAAAATTCGCATCTACTCTAGGTGGACGTGAACAATTAGCGGTCGAAATCTTCGCAGACTCACTTGATATAATCCCAAAAACCCTTGCTGAAAATGCTGGAATGGACCAAATTGATACCTTAATGAAACTAAGAGCTGCACATCAACAAGGACATAAATTTGCTGGTAATAACCTTGATACTGGTGAAGTCATTAATGACATGATGTCTGTCGGAGTCGTCGAACCAACCGTAGTTAAAGTACAAGCTATAAAAAGCTCAACCGAAGCAACCTCAATGATTCTAAGAATCGATGATGTAATTGCCGCTGCTAAATCGGCTATGCCCCCTGGTGGAGTTCCTCCAGGTATGGGTGGTATGGGTGGTATGGGTGGTATGGGTGGTATGGGCGGTTATCCACCAGATATGTATTAAGAATATTAATCGTTTTTTTATTTATTTTTTCTTTCTATTTTTCTTTTAACTTTTTAGCGATATTTTGGGCGAGTTCACATCCAATTATATCGATTCCGTTAATTAAAATTTAAAAGAGGTTTATAATGGACTCAATTTATAAGAAAATTGAATTAAAAAGGTTTGATTTTTAAGTAATTTTTAAAAAAAAAGGAATTTAATTTTTTTTAGTAAGAGACTTTATTTATCCCTTAATTTTCCTTCCTAAATTAACTACCTTAGGAATCAAATCCTTTGTTTCCATTGCTGGAGCGATTTTATAGGATTTAAATATTCCTGGTTTAGCAATTCTCCAAGCATTTACATTGTTCATTAAAGCATCCACACTATCTGCTTCTGATATTGAGATTCCCCAATACCCCGTACTTACATACCAAGCCATAGTTTCAACCCCTTTAGCAGGATACAACTTTTTTTCCATTAGTTCCATACCAAGTGAAGCTAGTTCAGATGGGTCAAAATCCGGGTTCAATTCAAAATATGTAATAAATCGCAATTAGAATCACTTTATTTTTTTGGATTATATTGATACTGCTTTATTGCATATCAATATAAATAGTAGAACAAGAAAGAATTTAAATTTTAAATTTTAAATTACCCCTATTTTATATATTTTTACCCTAATTACACTAAATTTAGTGGTAAATTTCAGATCTTACCAGTAAAATCCAATACAATATTTTTTTTTTTAATTTATTTTTTCTTTTTATTTTTCTTTTAACTCTTTAGCTATATTTTGGGTAACTCGCATCCAACAATATCAATACCGTTAATTGCCCATTTTAATAGTTTTTTTATTTTCCTTGAGGTGACTGATTTCTTTAACATGGTTAAATCGACTCTCACTTCAAGGAGTAATAAAAAAAAAGAATTTAATGAGTTTCTAAACACTATATATAAAATTATTCTTCAGGTACTTCGAGTCCTAAAATGGCCATTGCTTCGGGAAGTGAGGACAAAACTTCGATTTCATATTTGTACCCTTCAATACTTTCAGCGAAAAATATAAGTGTTTTATTTGCTTGGGCTAAATACTCTTTAAGTTTTCCCTCTTTTATCTCATCCGCGATGAAAACCTTATATCCTTCTTTGGTTGCTGTGACCGCATTATTTAAGAGATTTTTAGCAAGCGATCTATCTTCTGGAAATTTTTTCAGGGATTCTAAGAGTACTTTACCCGCCATAGGGGCTTTAGCATGGGGAAACCATACAGTAGTCATAACTATTACCAAAAATATCACCTTATCTGATTTTTAGACTTTAATTTTTATTGGAATCGCATTAAATTAGACTTTACAAGAAAGTCAAATTAAATATTTATTTCATCTATATAAAAACATTTCCCTAACGATATAAAAGAATAAGAGAGATTATTTTTTTTTTAATTTTAAAATAAATCTAGTTTTTTGTATTGTTGCTATCTTATTTCTATTATATAGGGTCGGATTCCTGTTGATTCAAAAAGCTAAAGTAATATTGAATATATAAATATTAAAATAATAATTAATAGAATATTTCTAATTGAAATAAATAATATCGAGTTGAACTTAATGTCTGATGATGCTTATATAAAATTAAGAGAGTTTTTGGACCAATTTCCTTTAGGTTACCCTAAAACCCCATCGGGTGTTGAATTAAGGATTTTAAAAAGACTTTTTTCAGAGGAGGAAGCCAAAATAGCAGTTTATATGACTCCATTCCCAGAGGAGGCTACCAAAATCGCTAGTAAAATTGGGATAGAAGAACACAAACTTGAAAAAATCTTAGAATCGATGTCTAAAAAAGGTTTGATTTTTCGAATTCGACGAGATAATAAAACGACTTATAATTCTGTGCCATTCATGATTGGTTTATATGAATATTCCGTAAATAAAATAGATAAAGAACTTGCTCAATATTATAAAGAATATTATGATACTGCATATCAAAAAGAAATGGGTTTAAGCAATGTTCCTGGATTTAAAGTAGTTCCAATTGAAGAAACTATTGAACCAAACACTACACTTTATCCATATCATAAATTGAAAGAGAGTATCAGAAATGCGAGGGTAATTTCTGTAGCAGATTGTATTTGCCGCAAGGAAGCAAAATTAAACGGAGAAGGATGTAATTTTCCTGTTGAAACTTGTCTTAGTTTCGGGGTTGCTGCCGAATATTATATTGAGAACGGTATTGGAAGGAAAATTTCTGCTGATGAAGCTATAAGAATCGTTGAGGAAGCAGATAAGGCTGGTTTGGTACACGCAGGAGCTAATTCTAAACATTTATCGAATATATGTAATTGTTGTCCCTGTTGCTGTGCATCAATGAAGGGGATTACGGAAAAAGGACTTGATAAACATAAATTCATGAATGCAATGTTTGAATCTATTATTGATGAAGAAATATGTATTGGATGCGGAACTTGTGTTGATCGATGTCCAGTTGGAGCTATAACTTTAGAAGATATCGCTGTGGTATCAAGAGATAAATGTTTAGGATGTGGATTATGTGCTAGCGTATGTTCTGAGGAAGCTATAACAATACATTTGAGAGAAGACGGAGAAGAGCCTTTTAACAGAGTATTTGAGATGCTAAAGGCGATATTGGAGGGTAAAAAAAATGCGTAAAATGAAATTTATTGATCTAAGCATTCCAATTATAAATCCTGAAGAAGCTGTATTTGATCCACCTTTAACTCAGCCAAAAATAGAATATAGCTCACATGAAGAAGGTGCAATGCAAATGGGATTTTTGTTTCCACGATTAAAGCCAGAACGACACTTACCTGATGGAAAAGGATGGGCACAGGAATTTATTACCTTAGGTACTCATAGCGGAACACATATGGATGCACCATGGCATTATGCGCCAATCCAAGATAATGAGATTGAACGAAAAAAAGCACTGACAATTGAAGATTTTCCATTAGAATGGGGGATAGGACCCTTGATTGTTTTAGATTGTACTAATTATAAGGAGGGATATATAATAACTCCTGATGATGTTGATGATAAGTTAAGTAATATTGGATATAAGCTAAAAGAGGGAGATATTCTATGTATACATACAAACGCTCCGAAACATTATGGAACACCCGATTATATTAACTATGGTGTAGGCGTTGGAAGAGAAGCAACTCTACATATTATTAGGCAAGGTGTTCATGTTGTAGGAATTGATGCATGGTCTTGGGATGCACCTTTTTCAATAACAGCAAAAAAGTGGAAAAAGTCCGTAAGAGAGAAAGAGCCTAATACATATATAATATGGGAAGGTCATTTTGCTGGAATTGAATTGGGATATTTTCAAATGGAAAAATTAATAAATTTAGATAAAGTTCCTCCCGTAGGAGCAACAATTTATTGTTTCCCTATAAAGATCGCGAGAGCGAGTGCTGGATGGGTTCGAGCAGTAGCTTCAGTACCTGAATAATAAAGAATTATTTTCATTGAGTATATCTCTTTCGAGAATAATTAAAAATAAGATAATTATTTTATATAACTATATAACAATATTTGAACTATAAAAGAGATTAACCCTCTTAATAAGTTTGATTTTGAAAGATGGCAGTTTTAGAAGTTGGAATTAACCTCGGTATGAAAAATTTAGTTGATATTAAGTATTACTCATCTTCAGATAAGATTTTAAATCCTGACATACGTGCTCGATTTTTAACTGGATTAAAAAATTTCCTTAGTGAGTTATTTGATGATAAGATTAACGTAATATCTCTTTCAAACTTTGAGATTATCTGTTATTATAAGATGGTTCAATTAACTGGTGAAGATGATAATAAACCTCAACCTTTATTGACATTTGCCATAATTGAAAGAGGTACAAATCATAATTTTGTAAAACAACATTTGAAGGAAATTGTTTCTTCTTTTCTTAATCGATTTCCCATCAATGATATTTTTTCTAAAAAACCTAAGTACTTTAAAAAATTTATTCCTCGAATTGATGAAATTCTTGGAGATCTAAGATTAACTATAGATGATCGTATTAAAACACTTTTCAGGGATTAAAAGTTATTAAAATTCTTCTAAGTTTATAGCTTAAACATCAGCCTCTCATTAATATAAATAATAGAAATAGAATATTAAATAGCTCTATTTCATTAAAAAACTTTTAAATAATACAATTACCCCAATATCAAATGCTATTAACGCAAGAATTTCTGTTAGAATTGAACCTAATATACCCCCTGCTACATTAAGGAAAAGACCAATAGTAATTATGATCATTCCTATAAAGAGCCATCGTACTCTCTTTTTAGTTTCTTCTTCTATTTTTTTTGTCATCATAGCATATTTTGATATAACATAAACAGCCATCCCAATCCTGAGAAGATATACAAAGATAAACCACCCAATTGGAGTTTGAGTATCCACAATTCCTTGTTCAAATCTTTCAGTATTTAATGAAGGAACCCATATAAAATATCCAATACTCATAATAATGAATAATGCCATCATTGTTCCAAAATATTTGAGACTCATTGCAATCTTTTTAAATCTCTCTAAGACAAAAACGGTCATCACAGAAGACATGAAGATAAGATTGAAGAAAATTTGAGCTGTTATCATAATAGGAATAATGATATCTGCATTAAAAGTTATAAAATGATATGCGGTATAAGTCGAAAAGCCTAATGAAGCGGAGAGAAAGAATACAGTAAACCATCTATTTAATAAATTATCTGGACTTAAAAGCAAAACTCTAATTCCCACAATAAATGCAAATATAACTGTAACTATTGCTGTTATTATTTTAATTAAGTTAGGAACATCCATCACGATTCTATCGCCTTTTTCATTCGAAAATTTTTTTTAAAATATATTAAAGTTCAATAATATAAAATATTTGCTTACTTGACAAATCAATTTTTTATGTGATCTTTTCTCTTGAGTATATATAATAATTGTAAATGAATGGATTTCTAAATAACAAAAATTAAAAAAAAAATTTCTTTCAATCTTCTTTAAAAATATCTTCTATAAGTTTAGTGTTTTCATCATCTGCAAAGTGTTGGAGAGCACCAGTCCAATCCTTTAATATATGCTTATATTTTTCTTCAAATTTTTGAACGAATTGTTTTAAAGGTGCTCTAACTTCCGAGCTTTGAGTTCCCTTTATGAATAATGCTCCAAATATCTTATTACCATATTCAAGAAGTATAGTAATATCTCCGTGGTCAATCTTTTTTAAAGCTTCTGTTGATTTTGTCATTTCTTTAATAAAGGAGGTAATAGCAGAAAACATTCCTGAAACTAATCCTGGATCTTGAATATCTTCACTTCGAAAAGCATAATTGAAAACTCCTCTCCCATCATCGTATATAATATAAAGTCCTTGTTTTTCAACCTTTTCAAAAGTATATCTGAATTCTGGTTTCCAAATATCTATAAATTTATTGAAAAAGAGATATTTTAGAGTAAAGAAGAATCTTTTTCTCTCATTTTCATCTTCAGGTTTAAGTTCATTTAATAATTTTTCTTTATCTAAAGTATTCAATAAATTTTTAATTTCTTCTCTTTCCTGTTCATACTCTTCTCTTAATAGTTTTTTTTTCCTTGTAATTAAGTATTGTGCTTCTTTTTGATCATAATCATTAAAAGAGAGATAATCTGTAAGAGTTGAAAATACAACTTTTTCCAAAGTCTTGTCGTCTAAAGTGAAATTTTTAGATTTAAACTGTTTTCTACTATAAGATATCAATAAAGTCCAAATTATAATATTAAATACATACCTTGTATATAGATATGGAAGTGCTAAAGCTCCTAAAACTCCAGTTAAATTAGCATTTAGAGCGGCAGTTCGAAGCGTATAAAAGTTAAAATTAAAAAGCACTATAAAACTGGTCTGGCCTGTGATCCAATACTCTTCTGGGGCAAAATTAATTAGTGGAGGCATTCTGATAAGGCTAAATATAACTGAGAATAATATTATCACAGGTAGATATGTAATTATTCCTAAGAAATTACTTTTAATGTATTTCATAATAACTGCTAAGAGTGCTGCCATAATGATAATAGGTATAAGTTCTAAGATAATAAAATTAAAAATTATCATAAGATCAAAAGAAATGGCATAATATAAAGTTGGATTAACAGATGGAATAAATTGGGCTGAATCAATAATGTTTTCGCTATTTGGAAATATAGTATAGAATAATGGTTGAAATGCTGCTACGTTAAAAAGTAAAAATATAAGAATCGCAACAAAAGCAATAACTATTCCATAATAGAAATTTGTATATCTCATATTTCTGATCTTTTCCTTTCTATTTTGCCACCAATCTATTAATTTTATGAATAATAATATAGAAATTGGTTCGAATATCTTTAGAAATAAGATAAAAATTACCGAAGCCATAATAAAGTAGGCAAAAAAGTAAATAATGATAAGTATTGAAGATGTGTATTGAGCGATAAATAATATTATTGATAATATTGAAATAGGGGCTCCTACTGTATAGAGACTCTTATATGTCTGCGTTCTTATATCCTCTCCGATGTATCTCCCTTTCAATGCAATTTGAGAACTAAAAAGTAATTCTATGCTAAAAATAAAAATTGCTAAATAAACAAATAAAATCTCAAGAAACCATCCTAAAGCAGTTTCTCCAGTAATTACTGGGTTAGTTTCTAAACGTGAAACAGATAAGATAACTTGCAGAAGGTAAAGGGAAATAGGCAAAAGTACTATCAAGAGTTTAAGGATTTCTTTTTCCCTTGTCCAGTCACTTTTTAAAATGCCAGTTCGTATTAGTTTAATAGGGCTTTCTGTAAATTGATAGGTTAGAAGTTTTAAGTTTGATTTTGTAGAACCATCTTCTTTTCTTAAACGATTCCACACGTATAATATGGAGAAGAAAGGTGCTACAAAAAAAATATAGGGTAATGTAACTAATGGATAAAATGCAAATAATGAAATAAGTGCTCCAAAATGTGTCCCTAAAAATCCGAGACCATGAGAATTCGTTGTATCCTCTAAATTTTCTGGTGTGATTCCTGTTTGGAAAATAATAGGGAGAAACCAGTAGACAACATAAAAAATCAAGATTCCTAAATAGATTCTTAAATATATTTTACCAATTAATCTTTTTCGAATGAAGATATATGGAATAATTAAAATCAACATAGGAATAATATTTAGAATCATAGTGATAAAAACATCCATGGTATTCATTATACTCTCACAATTTGTTTTTTATTTTTTATTGGAATTTTATTTAAGAAAAAATTGCTATTTTAATTATAATAATTTAGGTATTTTTGAATATTTTTAATTTTAGTATGATAAACAACAATAAAATTGGATTAATAATAGATGGTGATTTTGCTTCAAAAAATGAGCCCCCTTATCCACACCCTATCTTTTTTTCTTATGAAACGCCTCTTAGAATTCAATCTATCATAACTTATTTAGAAAAGAAAAAGATTTTTGACGATAAACGGATCAATTTAATAGAACCTAACTTAATAGATGAATCCGTTATTTTATTAGCCCACACTAAATATTATATCGACTCTATTAAACAACTCTCAAGCTTAGAAAGTGCTATGTTAAATGATGAGGTATTTATTACAAAAGATTCTTTTAAATTGGCTAAAAAGGCAATAGGAGGAGCAATCCAAGCAATTGAATCAGTTATAGATAAGAGAGTAAAACAATCATTTGCTCTTATTAGACCTCCTGGTCATCACGCTTTAAGAGAAATTGGATCTGGACTGTGCATTTTTAATAATATCGCAAATTCAATTCTTTATTTACGTGAAAGACTCAATTATAATGAGAAGATTGCTATAATAGATATTGATAACCATTTTGGGGATGGCCTGGCACAATACTTTTATGAAGATCCAAGTGTTGTTTATTTTTCTATTCACGAATATGATTTTATAGAAGGAGATATAGGATTTATTAATGAATTAGGAGAAGGAGAAGGGATTGGTAAGAATATAAACTTTCCAATACCCATGAATAGTGTTGATGATGATTTTTTAGAATTTATGGAAATTGTTGAACCCATTTTGAAAGAATTTAGCCCAGATCTCATTATAATTGCCGCTGGATTTGATATGTATTATACTGACCCCATAGGGAATTGTTTATTAACATCAATTTCATATTATAAATTTACTGAAAAAATATTGAAAATTGCTGAAGATATCTGTGATGGTAAGTTGAGTTTTATTCTGGAGGGGGGTTATAGTTTAATCGGTCTACCAGTTTGTGTTTATTCCGTTATTCAAGCTTTATTTAAAGAGAAATATGAGAGACCCCCTTTTGAATATCTAGACTTTTCAAAGAACTCAAAAAAAAATGAAATAAATAAAATTAAGTCTAATTTAAAAAATCTGTTAGCTAATTACTGGAAATCAATATAATAAAAAAAACAGAAAAGAATTATACAAAATCTTTTAATTTTAGAGCATATTCTTGGGCTACGAAAAGTGCATCTCTAGGTCCTGCTTGAGGGTTAATATAGCAAACTAATGCACCAGTACCTCCGATCGGCACAGGACAAATAATAATATGGCCTTTCCCCGTAATGTTTGTTCCAATTTTTCTTTCTTCTGTGTTCTCTACAATCATATATTTAATTCCTTGAATAGTGATTCTACTGATTCCTTTTTCACCTAACTCTAGCTTTTGGTTAAGCAATTCATTAATTAAATCTAAATCACCTGCTATATTCCAATTTTCTGTTTGAGTTATTAACCTACCATCCTTACTAACGATAGCCACTCCAAATATATTTTGTTCTTCGTTTAATAAATCATCAATTATTGCTTCAATTTCGGACATTTCCACATCAAATATTTATTATTAAATTGTTATAATAACATAAATAAAATCAATCATAAATTTAAATATAATTTAAAAAAAAATTGAAAAAAGCACGGTGGAAATTTATTGTTTAGAATGTGGAGAAAGGCAATTCTTCTATCATTACGTGAAAAGAGAGTGTTTGTAGTTTTTACATTAATCTATACCACTTTGATTTTTTTAACATCATTTTTCATAGATTTAGGGATTGATGGTAATTTTGGAGAAATGGCATGGAATTTTGTATTAATCTTTTTTGGAACATCTTTGTTTCTATCTATGCTTTATGCTTGGATTTTAGTTTCAAGAAAAAGGCGCATATGGGCTACTTTCAAATGTATAGGTTATACTAACAAAAATATATTATCGTTAGTATCAGGAATGATCTTTTTTACAACTCTAGTAGGTTTTTTCATAGTAATTGAAGTATTATTTCATTATGCAGCCATTATTGCTTATGTTAACCAAACTGACCTAAATATAGCTCTATTAATTTTAGTTGACTTAGTTCCTGTAGTTGTTACTAGTGGGATATTTATTGGAGTTCAAATAGTTGCATTTATTTTAGCCTACAGAAAAGTGCTTAAAGTACGGCCAATAATAGCGCTTAAAAAAGTGGGTGAGTAAGGAGGTAAGAAAAAAATGTCAGAAAAAGATATCATGATTGATGCTATAGATGTTAATAAGGAGTATAGAAGAGCTGGAGCTATAATAAGAGCCTTAGCAGATGTGAATTTAAAAATAAGATCTGGAGAATTTGTTATTATTCAAGGACCCACAGGCTGCGGAAAATCTACGCTACTTAATGTTCTCTCAGGATTAGATCTCCCAGACTCAGGGAGAATCATATTTGATGGGGAAAATATTGCCAGAGCAACAGAAGATAGATTAAGTAGACTCAGAAGACAAAAAATTGGTTTTGTATTTCAAGATTTTAATCTTGTTAATACGTTAACAGCTATAGAAAATGTAGAATCGGTTTTGTGGCCAACGGTTTTACGCCAGAAAGAAATTGAAAATCGGGCAATTGCTGCATTAAGAGACGTAGATTTGCTTGATCGTAAAGATCATTTCCCAGTTCAGATGTCGGGTGGAGAACAACAGAGATGCGCTATTGCTCGAGCAATAATCCATAGACCAAGAGTTATTTTAGCTGATGAACCCTCAGGAAACCTAGATCCTCAATCTGAAAAAGAAGTTATGGGGTTACTAAAGAAAATAAATAAAGAAATGGAAACTACTATTTTGGTTGTAACACACAGAGATTTATCCTCTTATGGAGATAAAACAATCAATATGGATAATGGTAAAATCACTAAGATAAAATAAACAATATTTTTTATACCTTTTTTTAGATTTTTTTAATATTTATAAATCATAATCTAATTTTTTACTATAATTAGTCTTACTATTAGTAATATTAGCATAATTGGAGAATTAAGTTTAAAACAAAAATATAAATATGCTATAGTTGTTGAATAGTAATATAGAAATTAAATTCCGTTAATCACATATGGTAAGGGGATACACATGGGATTTAAACGTGTTATTTGCTCAGGATGTTTGGGTATGCTTTGTCTTATTCCAATGGCTTATGTTTCATTTAGGTTTCTTAATCTCACCGAGGGCGTCACGGGGGGATTAATTACAGATTTATATGATGCAATAGATACTTTAACTAGTTCTCTTGACGGAATTGGATTAATTATAAATATACTTGCTGGAGCTGCAATTGGTGCTATACTTATATTCTTATTTCCCATACATTGGTGTATATTTTATCGTCCTGATGACGTAATGCTAATCATAGCAGTTACAGTTCCTTGGATTCTATGTTGCGCTATAACTAGTGGTCTTTTTGCTCATTCTCCACGTGGAGGAGTACATACTAGTCTTGCTATAGGTATAGGGTATGCCATTGGTCTCTCATTAATTTACATAATATTAGCAGTTTTTATACCATTTGGATTAGGATCGGCAATTTTAGATGGACTTATGTTAGGATTAACAGATTTACCGTATCTCGTAGCTGTTCTTACCGCGGTATTAGAAGGAACATTGGTTGGTGCTGTCTTTGGAGCATTTGTGGGAAGTTTGAAATATAAATCTAAGGGAGGTAAGCAAAAGAAAAAGAAATTAAAAGTAAAAGTGAAAGATGAAGCTATAGAACCAGGTGAAATGTTCCCTAGAGAAATTGTAGAGAGTGAAACGATAAGTACCAGTACCTCTGATTTCTGTAAAAATTGTGGAGCTAAACTAACTATTGAAGACTTATTTTGTACAAATTGTGGAGCTAAAAGATAATTTCTGAAAATTTTAAAAATTAAAATATTAATAATTCTTATTCTTTTTTTGGGAATCTGCTTATAATTTCCATGGAAAAAATATTAATTATTAAATCATAGTATTTTATATTATTATTAAAAATTCAATGTAAGAAGATAAATTATGTTTAAAGAGATAAAAGGAATTATTGTAAGTCGCCTAATCGTTTTAGTTTCAATAATTTTAGTGCCAATTGCTATTTTTTTAATATATAACTTGGCTGATTTTAATTTATGGTATTCCAATGATCCAATCCTTAGGTTAGTAGTAATAAAAATTGTATGTCCTTTTATTTTTAGTGTTTCATGGTTATTTTTCTTGATTCTTTTTATTAATCGTTTTGCTAATACTCTTGATGATTTTGATAAAACAATTAGTGTAGTTCCTTCAAGATTAAAATTCTTTTACGGGATAAATGCAATTTATATAATGTTAATATTTATTTTTCCTGTAATTACACCAGTTGTTTCTATTCTAAGCTTTGCTTCTATGGCATGGAGATTAACAACTTTTAGAAAAGAAAGATGGGAGGAAGACACTAAAGTCTCAACAATTACATGGATAATGATGGTTCTTGCATCGATCATCCCCATTTTCTGTGCTGCAAGCGTTTTACCTGGATTTTTTGCTTTAACAGATTTCTTATGGAATGATCTATGGCTTAAATTTCTTCCTTTGTTATTTAGTATTTCATATTCGCTATTCACAGCTTTAGCTATTGGTTCTTTTGTATTATTAATATATAATTCCGGGATTAGTGAATATGAACAATTGTGGGTCGATAGTTCAAAAAAGGATATTGTGTGGAATATTAAAATTCTTGAAGTATTCCTCTTTGGATTTTTTTTATTTTTAGATCTCAATCAGTATGATGTAATTGATTTGTTCTATATTGCAGGATTTATTTTCATAATTATTACTTCTATTGTTAATTTTTTCCAAGGAAAATCGAAAGTTAAAAGTTTCAAAAGTCATTTGTTTGGTTATATTATTGCTGCTGTTTTTATAGGCTCAAATGTACTTTTCTCTACAGCAGAAATATCGGGGTTTTTAAGAGTCTGGAGTCTAATTCTTTCAGCAGTTTTATATATTTTTGTGTTTTTTTATACCTTCTACAAAGCAGAATAAATTTAAAAAAAAGTATGCCTACTCAAATATATAGTAATTTCAATAGCATATTATAACCCAATTCTTGCATACATAGCATATTTTATACCTATTTGATGATGTAAAAGCTATTTATAAAATAGTAATAGTAAGTATAAAGAATAAATTAGAATGAAATACATTGAAATTTTACTTTATTTGAATACAATTTTCGTGGTGTATTTTAAAGCTTCTATTATATTAGAACAAAAATCATTAAAAAGTCATATTTTAATTATAACATTAATATTCGTTAAAATTAAATAAAAAAATGATAAGAATATGAAAACTCTAAATACAAAATCCTTAATGGTTATTACAATCATCATTGCTTCAGTATTTACTATGCCTATGGCAGTAATGGGACAGGAACAGGAGATTAATGATAGATTCAATTTAAGTCAAGTGGATGCTGGTATGTTCGAGGGTTTTCGCGGGGGTTTTGGAGCGATTTTTAGTAATAATTTAGGATATGCAGGGAACATCCTAGGCCGAGTTTTTGAAACCTTATTAATGCAAGGAATAAATCTTGAAAAACATGAAAAAATGGAGAATGTTTATGTTTTAAGTGCAAATACGACTCGAACAATTTCAGGAGTTAAAAATTTTGATTCTCAGGAAAGAAAAGAATACTATTTTCTTCCAAATGATTATCGTGTTCCAACCGATGAAGGTTTTGCTTATTGTGAAATTACTAAAGCCGGTGGCTATTCCTATGAATTGGAAGTAGGTGCCGCAATAACACTTATCATTTATGATAACGACAAATCGTTTGTTAATGCCATGACTAGATTACTCGGGTTTTTCAGAAAATTAATGGCACTTGAACATATGGGACGAGAATCATCTCAAGAGGTTATTAAAGAGGGAATTTCTGTTGTCACCTGGTTTTTAATTCATATTAATGACATCTTTACTGGGGATGAATTATTTGTATTAAATCCCATTACTTGGCAAAAATTAAACATAACACCACTAGGTTATGGTATTGAAAAAAACTGGAAATATTCTGGTCCTGACTATAAAATTAGTACAGATGATAAAGAAGTTCCTATTGAAAAACGAACAGAATGGTTAAACAACGCGACAAATAGGAGAGATAATTATATGGAATGGTTACTAACACCTACAGCACCAGGTGATTTAGCTGAAACAATTTGGACTCAATTCTCTTTTGATTTAATACAATTATGGATTAAAAATTTCGAACTTCATATTAACATTGATGAAATCGTTAACGCATTGACAGGAGGTGGAGGTACAATAGAAGAAGCTATAGCTGGTGCTTTTAACGGATGTGATATTGAATTTTACCTCTTCACCCATAATCTAGCAGGAGCCTTTCTATATGATGATGCAAATTCTGATGGGAAAATTTCGTCTAACTATGTAAATGTAACTGATAATTTAGGAAACCAAATATTTAACAATAGAACAGGTGAACCTATTCAAGTCCCTGATCGCTCAGAACTTAGTCATAGACTTGTTTTAGGTACTGTTGGAGAATTTGTTTTTGATAAATCAGATCCTAGTGAAGGAGAAAATAGTATTTCATGGGGTTTAACTTTAAATGATGTAAATATATCTGCAGTTCCTATGTTTGTAGATTTAGACTCATATTTAAAAACAGAACAGGAAAATCTTGATTATATTTATTTTGGGTTCACTTTTATAAAAATGAAAGATATAGAAACTGGAGCTGCGAAGGCGGAAGTTAAATTAGATCAAAATTTTGCACCTTGGAATGATGGTACTGGCACTAATTCTAATATTACGGAATTAGACTTAGCGATCATCTATGTATCAACTGTATTGCATTTCCATTTGAATGTAAAGGTAGATGAAGAACCAGATAATCCAGAACAAATTTTAAATCCTAATGAAGATTATGTTGAATCCACTCATGAATTAAAGGTAGGGAATTATATAGGAAGGAGAGCGGCTGATAAATTAGATTTCGTAGATATTGCAGGAGAATATTATGAGATTGGGAATGATAAATCGACTGCAATCCAATATAATGCAAGTACTAGTATTTTACCACTTGTCCTTTGGAAATGGGAAATGGATAGACATGATACCTTTGAATTAGCCGATGGTTCAGAATCACAAACTTTTGCATCTGATATCAAAATTAGAACAGAATTCAATGTGATTGTATATGCTGTCTGTTTTCCTGGATTTAATGGCAGCGGTGAAGGAATCTGGCACGATCCAACCTTCAGTGTCTATATGGTATTTGGAGATGAAGGATTCTGGGCATTAATTCTCTTAATTGCTGGAGTAGGCTTAGTAGGTGTCGCTACTATTTTGATCAAGAGAAGAAAGGATAGAAGATTCTAATTTCAAATTTTTTAACTTTTTTTTATTTTTTAATTAAATTTATTGATTTCTTGCATCAAATTTACTGAATTTTAGTTAACAATAAGATTTTTCAATTACTAATTCTTACAAAGCTTTAAATTTCAATTAAACAAAGTGACATAAATAGACAAAATTATTATTAAATTTTGTGAATAAGAAATGACTCTAAAAATGCAAGACCTCTTTAATGTTGATGAAAGCAAACGATGGTTTCAAAAATGGTGGCCAGAGAACGTTCCTTATAATACTATTTTCGAAGAAAAAACACTAAATGAATTATTAGATGAGCAGGTAGAAAAATACTCCAATGATAATTTTATTTGGTTTTTGGATGCTTGGATTACTTATAAACAGTTTCAAAAATATGTGAAATCTTTTGCTACAGCGCTAGCTAATTTAGGTATTAAAAAGGGTGATGTTGTAGCTTTATTCACCCCTAATTGTCCTCAATATATAGTTGCATATTATGCTATTACTAGAATTGGAGCCATTGCCAGTGGAATTAATCCTACTTATCAACCAATGGAAGTTCTCCACCAATTTGACATAATTAAGCCAAAAATGCTTATTGTGTTAGATGCTCTGTATGAATCATCAATTAAACCAATTATAAAAGAATCAAGGATTGAGTTTATTGTTTATAGTAATCTCGCAGATTTAGCAGAAATTAAAGGAGTAAAAAAAGCCATTGGGAAATTTATTAAAAAAATACCAACCGGGAAGGTTGATTTTCAAGGAGCACTTAAATTCACTGACCTCCTAAAAACAAAAGCGAATGTTCCAAAAGTCAATTTTGATGTAAAGAAACATCCTGCTACATATATAATGACTGGTGGAACTACAGGGTTACCAAAAGCCGCTGTTTTAACTCATTTTAATGTTGTTTCCAATGCAAAACAATGCAAACTATGGTTAGGTGGCGAAAAACCTGGAATTGGTAACATTGGGATTTTACCTTTATTTCATAGTTTCGCCCATACAGTAGTAATGAATACTACTTTAACTGTGGGTGGGTGGATAATGCTTTTTCCAACTCCACCTTCTCAAGCAGAATTATGTGAACAAATTGAGAGATTACCTTGTAAAGAAGGATTAATTTATGCGGGTACTGAAATTTTATTTAAAAAATTAGCAGAACTTAAAAATATTAAAAGAAGATTTCCAGGAGTCATGGGGAAATTATTTTTATGTATTTCAAGTGCGGGTCCTTTGCATGAGTCTGTTCGGGATGCCTTTGCTCAGAACACAGGAGGTAGAATTGTTGAAGGATATGGTTTATCAGAAGCTAGTCCCGCTGTAAGTGCGGGTAATTTATTCGGTGAAAGCCCTATTGGGACCATTGGAATGCCGTTCACAGGCACAGAATGGGGTATTTGGCCTATTGATGGTTTCAACAAAGGAGCGATATGTGTGGGAAATCCTGAAGATAAAAATTTTGGAATTGACCACACAGGTGAAATTTGTGTCACTGGCCCTCAAATCATGTTAGAATATCTTGATAGTCCAGAAGAAACCAAACAAACAATCTTTGAATACGAAGGAAAAATGTGGCTTTTAACGGGAGATATTGGCTTCATGAATGATGATGGAACTATAGAAATTAGAGATAGGAAAAAACAACTTATAAAATGTAAAGGTTATTCAGTTTTTCCTAAGGAGGTTGAAGAATTGTTAATAAGACATCCAGATATTATAGAAGTCGCTGTTGCTGGACTTCCTGATGAAGAATGCGGGGAGATAATAAAAGCTTGGGTTTCTATTAAGGAAGATTGTGATTGTTCACCCCAAAGGATAAAAGAATGGGCAAAAAATAACATGACACATTATAAAGTACCCCACAGCGTTGCAATTATAGGTGAACTCCCCCATAATTTACTTGGAAAACTCCAACGAAGAGTTTTACAAGAAGCAGATCCAATTTGGAAAAAAAAATATGGAAAAAGTAAATAAATATCATATAAAACTTTTAATTTTCTAATCATATTCTTAGAATTATCATTATCTTTTTTGATAATTAGTTTTTGAGTTAGTCTACTTAATAAGAACTATTCTTAAGGAATGATATTTTAATTATTCAGTATATTTCAATATATCACAATTTTGGATAGAAAGATAAATAAAGCTAGATAATGATATATGGTTGAATAATAATTTTATTAAGATAATTAGAATTCCTTAATAATATAACAAAAAGAGTATTATACCATTGTCTGAAAAATCTGAAATAGAAAGACTCATAAGTGAAGGCGCGAAATTAGAAGGATCAGAAATAACTGACTCTAAACTTAAATTAATCGATAAGGTTATTCAAAATTTTGCTCCAGAAATAGCATATCTATACCAGATTAGGGAAGATGAATCTGAAGAACAACAGATAAAGACAGGACGACTTCATGAGAATCGTATCTTAGGAATTCTTTTAAAATTTTATCTAGAAGGGAAGCAAAGAATAACAACCGGGGAAGTCGAGGAAGAATATAAACGCTACTTTAAAGAGATTGCTCGTTCTACTATTTCAACATATCTAAATATGCTTAAAAAAGAATCTACGCTATATAAAGAACGAGAGGGAAGGGTAGTATATTATATCTTTTATGAAAATCCACCAAAAGGAATCAAACCCTTTTGGTTTACTAGAATATTTTGTATCGTCCCAGCCTATTTTCATAGAGCAATGATATTTTCCAATTTATATGTTAATGCAGAGAAATATATACAACAGCATACTAGTATTTATGAAAATATAGATGAAAATATTTTAATTCGTAATTTTAAATTTATTGTAGGGTTAATAATTTTAGATATATTTAAAAATCGAAGCTCTAAATGTGTACTTTGTCAGTTTAGTAAGAGAGAAATTTATAACAAATTAGAAGAATTAATTGATATTGCTGTTAAAGATAGATCAGACGTATTACCAGAAGATCTTGTGGAAAATATAGTAAAAACTAATTCAGAAATACCAATGTTTGGTGGAATTAATATTAAAAGTGAAGATCTTGAGAGTAAGATTCCCAAAGAAATTCTACGATGCGCCGAAGCATACAAAAAAGATTTAGATTTTCAAATAATGGTTTCAATTAGAAGAAAAGATTTGAGACTAAAGCAGAAATTAGTACTGGAAGAACAAGACATTGATTAATACTGTGAGGATTCATAAAAATCTTTTTTAAAGTAGATTAGATTTCTGCAACATCAATCGAGCTAAGGCTTCGAAAGTTTCTTCTACATTTTCACCCGTTTTCGAGCTACATTCAATAAAACCATCCACAACCCTTGATCTCGCGATATTAATACCTTCCTCTCCTGAAACCTCACGTTCGTCAACAAGATCAGCTTTTCCACCAACAACAATAATAGGGAATTGAATGTAGCTCG
>Ga0209635_10001220_pt1 | contig 19029 bp, 16 predicted proteins | sample DeeMarSWOR230_32_FD_187463 | JGI IMG/M metagenome (GOLD analysis project Ga0209635, IMG submission 187463) | Marine sediment microbial communities from White Oak River estuary, North Carolina - WOR-2-30_32 (SPAdes) (version 2) | ecosystem: Environmental > Aquatic > Marine > Intertidal zone >...
GGAGGCTTTAGATCAGCTTGCGCCTGGGGTTAATGGTAAGGATACTTTGCTTTATGGGGTTGAAGTGAAGTTTTATAGTAGTCGTTTGGAGTTGAGCGATTGTTTGGAGACGAAGGTTAAGAACTTGTTTACGATTGGTGATGGTGCTGGGATTACGCGTGGTTTGGTTCAGGCTTCGGCATCTGGAATCGTAACTGCGCGGCAGATTATGAGGCGCGAGAAAGAGTAGAGGTTTTCTGTTCTCTGTGAGTGTGTGTGCGCCCTCCTCTAGACCTCTTCCATATATGATCCAATTAGGATCCAAATATGTTGCAAATATGAAAACCTCTAAAGCGTGAAGACGTACGTCTTCTTAGGCTAGAATGTTTCCTCTTTCAAATTTACGTACAAGATTGCTTATATGTACGTGCGTCTGATTTGTGTTTGGTCTGGAGGTTTGAGTAGCGTGAGTAAAGAACAAGTTAGCAATCCGTTTCCCATCCAGTCTCTCCTTTCGGCTAGGCTATTGCTTTCTCCGCAGTTAGCAGAAGGCAGAGTGTACTTCTTGAGCGATTTAAGTGGCATGATAAGTCTGTACATCATGAGTCAGTATGGTAGCATGCCTGAACCCTTACTGCCTCTTGGTCTTGCTCTGCAGAACCCGCACCTAATGTTAGGCTACAACTATTACGTTCTGCCCAAACTTCGCAAAGTCCTAGTAATGATTGATAAAGACGGGAACGAGAACTACCAACCATGCTTCATTCCCCTCGAAGGCGGCATTCCTGAACCAATCTTCGGAGACAAATACGCGAACGAACAGTTGGCTTGCCTCCACTGTGACATAAAGACAAACACCGCCTACTTCTTCCGAGACGACAGAAAAACCCCAGACATAGAATGCCTAAGAGTGAACCTAGCCACACTCGAAACCACTTCTCTCGGCAAGAGCATATACGGCAACTACTTCAACTCCGTCAATCCTGACCACTCCACAGTCATTCTTTCAGATGGCTACACAGCTGGAGACAACGTCCTCTACATTTGGCGAAAAGAAAAGCCCGAAAGACAACTATTATACGGCATTCCCATCGAAAAGAGAACAGAAAATCAACAAGTCAAACCACCCGCTATCGGAAGCTGCAACTTTACACCAAACGGCAAAGGGCTTCTCTTTCGGTCTAGCATCTTCAACGACGAAGGAAGCCCAAGCTACCTACCACTTGACAACCCAACCAACATCACTCAAGTGCCGATCTCCGAGAAACAGCACAAAGGTGCAGGAGAACTCGTAGACATAAGACTCGTAGACTCGAACCTCTTCCTCGTGGAATACAACATCGACGGCTGCTCATGGATGTACGAATGCCGATTTCGCGAAGATGAAACTTCGATGCGATTAGAGGTAGAACGTACTCTTTGCGGTCTCCCACCACTCGACGAAGGTGTGCAGTTGGGCATCGAATTCGAAGTGCAAGAAGGTAGCGCCAAACCCAATGTCGGATACGTGTTAGCATTCACGAAAGCCAGTAGCCCAGCCCAGCTATACCTCTATCCAGCAGAAGCTCGCTTAGAAGCTCCGAAGGTGCTGTCCAGAGAACGCGTCTTGGGCATCGACCAAAAGTTTCTCTCTCAAGGAGAAGACGCAAGCTACACAAGCTTCGACGGATTACGAATATCCGCGCGTCTCTATATGCCCTCTGAACATTTAGGCTTCAAGGGACCAAGACCTTTAGTACTATATGTGCACGGTGGTCCACAAAGCCAAGAGCGCCCTGACTTCACCTGGTTCTCAATGCCCTTGATTCAGTTCTTGACTCTCAACGGATTCGCGGTCTTTGTGCCCAACGTCCGTGGTAGCTCGGGGTATGGTTTACGTTACATGAAGATGGTTGACCATGATTGGGGAGGCAAAGACGTACTAGACCACATTGAAGGGTTAAAGATGCTGGAGAAGAATTCACGAATCGATTCTTCAAGAAGAGCCGTAATCGGCAGATCATACGGCGGATATATGACTCTAACCCTAGTGTCGCGCCATGCTGACCTTTGGAAAGCTGGATGCGACATGTTCGGTCCATACGACTTACCTAGTTTCATAAACAGGCTCCCAGAATCATGGAAAACCTTCTTCTACCTGACCATGGGACATCCAGAGAAAGACCGCGAGTTCCTACTGGAACGCTCGCCCAAAACCTACATGAAAAACATCAAATGCCCACTACTTGTCATTCAAGGAAGAAACGATCCACGGGTGTTAGAAGCAGAATCTAAGGATGTTGTTGAGAGCCTAAGAGCAAATGGAGTCGACGTGGAATACTTAGTTTTCGAAGATGAGGGACATGACGTCATAAAATTCAAGAACAAAGTGCTATGTTACTCGAAGATTGTCGATTTTTTCGAGAAATGTCTCAACCCATAAAAAATAGGTTAAGAAGATGAAAAATCTGTCTAGCTGTCAAAATTGTGGGGTAAAGTCTAGAGGAGATAATAAATTCTGCTGAATACTAGCAAGCCCAATCACCTGATGTTACTTGGAAACTGTCCATGCGGTCGCTACTCTTATAAATCGAAACCCGAAAGTAATTTTCATGCAGGCAGAAATCGGAATCATCGGTGGAACTGGCCTCTACGATCCGAAACTTCTCAAAGCCATTAAAGAAATAAAGATGCGCACTCCCTATGGTCCGCCTTCTGATTCTATTGCGGTTGGAGAATTGAATGGCAGACGCGTGGCATTTCTACCTAGGCATGCAAAGAAACATACAATAAGACCAACTGACGTCAATTCGAGAGCAAATATATTCGCTTTGAAAAAACTCGGTGTTCAACGGATACTTGCGCCCTCAACAGTGGGTTCTTTAAGAGAGGAACTCAAACCAGGAGATATCGTATTTGTCGATCAGTTCATAGACAGAACAACGAGGCGAGAACAATCATTTTACACAGGAAAGCAAGTATGCCACATATCTGTAGCAGAACCAATGTGCCCTGAATTAAGGCAAACTCTGATAAAAACAGCTAATGACTTGAACATAAGCAACCACAAAACTGGAACCTACGTTTGCATAGAAGGACCAAGGTTCTCAACAAAGGCGGAATCGAGGATGTTCAGAATGTGGGGAGCAGACGTAGTAGGTATGACGCTTAATCCAGAATGCGTTCTCGCTCGTGAAGCCGAAATATGCTACTCTTCCATAACCACAGTTACTGATTACGACGTATGGAAAGACCAACCAGTCAGCACAGACGAAATTCTAAAAACTATGAAACATAATGTAGACAAAATCAAAAAAATAGTCAGCGAAGCAATCCCCAAAATACCGAAAGAAAGAAAATGCGAATGCAAGAACGCATTGAAGAACGCATTGATCTGAAAGAAATCAATAATAGAAAAAATGAGGGATAAAAAATTGGATCTCAAATCGAAAATAAGGCGAATACCTGAGTTCAAGGGCGTAGTCTTCTGGGACATAACTACACTCCTAAAAAACAAGGATGCTTTTAGAGCATGCATCAAACAGATGGCTGACCATTATCGAGACAAAGACGTAGACGTCATAGTATCAAGCGAAGCTAGAGGCTTCATATTGGGCGCAGCATTAGCCTACGAACTTGGAGTAGGCTTTGTTCCTGTCCGAAAGAAAGGAAAACTGCCTTCAAAAGCAGTAAACCTCACCTATCAGAAAGAATACGAATCCGACACCATTGAGATTCATGAAGATTCTATCGCGCCGGGTCAAAAGGTTCTTCTCATTGATGACTTACTAGCGACTGGCGGCACAATCAAGGCTAACGCTGAATTAGTTGAAAAGTTGGGTGGGAAAATCGTTGGCATGGGCTTTTTGATAGAATTAGAATATCTCCGGGGGAGAGAGGCGCTTGGAGATAAATACGAAATATTCTCAATTATAAATTGCAAAACTCCAAAAGGATAATTCCACGGTCATATTTTAAGACTAGACCAAATCTGTGATGTCGACGACGCCTAGTTCTTCAAGAAGAAAGTGAAAAGATGCTAAAACAGTTGTAGCGCCACCTGTAGGATTCGAACCAGCAACTAGTGGAGATATTACTCGCAAACCCTCATTTTTTCCAGTTTCGGTGCCACATGCTACCCTAAGATTTTTCGGATAATTGACAATGCTATTCTAGAGGTTTTTCCCATTTGAAGCGCGTACGTATTCAGTGTGTTCTAGTTTACTGTACATTCAATAGTGCTTGCCTCTGCGTGTGACGAATTACTTTCGATTACTTTTAACTTGCTGTTTCTTCCAATTCTTAACTGCTTTTCGCCTCGAAACATAGTAACCCTTGCGTTATCGATTTGAACCTTATCATTGACTGAAATACTGTGGATTCGTTGGTTCCACAAAGGCACTTTAATTGTGCTGTCTTTGTCGGAAAGAGTTGCAGTAGCTAAAAGGGCATATTCCTTGAGCCTAGTTAGGACTAGTTTTGGCCTCGAAATGTCAATTACCCAAGCTCTTAGACTAACTCCTTTCATTCCAACTTTCAAATCCTTGACATGCACAAGCCCAGTTTTGGGCGTTTTTCTATATTTCATTTCAGAAACGCGCTTAACGTTCTCATGCAAATAGCCAAATCGATCTAACGGATTAGGGTCTTTGAGAATTTTTTCCACTATTGGAAACTGTGCGACCACGATATGATCTTTAGTTATGAGAAAGATGCATCGCTCGTTTTTCCTTGTGCGGGATTGAATAGTGAGTCCTCGACACATAGCTTCTCCGTTTTCCCATGCATGCACAAACGCATTGAAAAACTCAGTTGCGTCGATTTGGTTTTTTATGGAGAGTTTTACAAGGTATTCGAGAGCTCCAGCGTCAGATCGAGGAGGATGATTACCCTTAGGACGCCCCCTTGCACGCCATACTCTATTTCTCACCTTGGGCTCACCTTTGGACAGTAAGGTAACCTTTGTTCGTTAACCATTTAGCTTCGTTTCTTCTGTATCTCCAGTAGATGTCGCCTCGTTTGTCAGACTGAAAGTCCCAAGGCGAAACCAAGACAATATCACCTTCTCTAATCCAGAATCGTCTCTTCATCTTGCCGCGGATTCTGCAAAGTCTTATGTGGCCGTCTTGGCACTTCACTTTAATTCGATCGTTACCTAGCATTTGAATTGCTATACCTAACACGTCGTTTGCAACTGGGAGTACAATATTTCCAAAATTGTCTTCGCTGACTACTTTTCTTTTCCCCATTCCTGAGTTCACCACAATGGGGTTGGTGGTTCCAATTCTTTTATCGTAGTCTTGGTTAGTGCTTTTATGCTGTGGAACTGACCAAGTTCTCCATAACCAACAAGTGTTATTGCTGTTCCCTCAAGTCCCATCCTTGCTGTTCGTCCGATTCGGTGAAAATAGACTAAAGCCTCCAATGGAACGTCGTAGTTTATTATATGTGTTATTCCATGGATATCTAAGCCTCTTGCGGCAACATCAGTTGCAACAAGCAGTTTTAGTTTGCCTTTTCTGAACAAATTGACGACGAATTCTCTTTGTTGTTGAGTGTACCCAGCGTGTAGAGGTTTTGCGTCGTATCCGAAAGTCCTCAGTTTATCTGAAAGCATAGTTGTGGACTTGCGCGTTTTGCAGAATATTATGGCTTGTTTTACGTGGTTTTTGTTTAAGATGTTTCGTAAGATTCTGAATTTGTTCGCAGGGTTTACAACCATGTAATACTGGTCTATTTGTGTAAGAGCTATTTCGTCTTTGCTTACAATTATTTTTTCAGGGTACGTCATATATCTGTTGCATAAATTCATTACTGACTGGTCTATTGTTGCTGAAAAAAGGCTTGTTTGCCTTTTCGCTGGCACCTTCGAAAGTATATATTCCACATCATCTATAAATCCCATGTCAAGCATTCTATCAGCTTCGTCGAGAACAACAATTTTTACTGATGTCAGATTTAATGTTCCTCGTTTCAAATGGTCGATTATGCGACCTGGCGTTCCCACAACAATGTGGACCCCCCTTTCCAATGCTGATATTTGCTTTTGAATTGATGCTCCACCATAGATAGGTAAGACTTTAAATGCTGCATACTTGCCGAATCGGCCTACGTGCTCTGCAACCTGTATTGTGAGTTCACGCGTTGGCTCTAAGATCAAGCCTTGAACACTATCAAGCCTCGGATTCAGGCATTCAACCATCGGAATCCCAAAAGCAGCAGTCTTGCCCGTTCCGGTTTGAGCCTGCCCAATAACATCTTTGCCTTTTAACAAAGGCATTATCGCTTGGGACTGAATTGGGAAAAGATCATCGAACCCAAGCTCTTCAATGCCCTTCATTACTTCTTGACTTAACGGTAAATCCTTAAAGTATTGTATTTGCATACGTTTCATTATTCCTATCACAAAAAATTCGCATGCAGTTTTCAAAAGCCTTCAAAAGCTTCTTCAATTAAGCATGAGTTAATGTGATATCCCTACTAAACAGCATCCTCGTATAAAAAGAGTTTGCCAAGCGCGAAAAAATACCCTCGTATGCGTTGGAAAATTTGGGTCGCGAAGTTTGCGGCGCCGCGGATAGGATTCTGTTGCGTGTCTGCTCTGCACAGGGCTAGACCCTCTTCACCATATGATATTATTAGGATTCAAATATGATATAAATATGAACGGAGAACCACTGATTCACTGTAAAATAGCGTAGGTTCTCACATTGATTGAATCGCAATCTTTGTCTTTAAGCGGACGGTTAATGTCCTGAGTAAAGGAAGGTTTTTTTGAAGTATAGTCAGCTGTAGCCGCAGTTGTTGCAGGTGTACACGCCGAAGAATAGTCTGGATGCTTCTATTGTTGTTCCTTCGAGCCCATGCTTTTGCTGATTGCTAAGCATGGAGTGGGCACTGTTAGAAGGACTTGTGCTCTGTTCTTTTGATTATTTCGTTCTGTAGTTCCTCGGTGAGGTTGACAAAGTAATCCGTATATCCTGCAACTCTTATCAAGAGATCTCTGTATTTCTCTGGGTGTTTCTGTGCATCACGCAGCGTGTCTGCATTGACTACGTTGAATTGAACGTGGTGCCCGTCAAATTTAAAGTACGTCCGTATGAGATGAGCCAGTTTGTCGAGTCCTTCTTCGTCAGCAAGAAGTTCAGGAGCGAACTTTTGGTTGAGAAGTGTCCCCCCAGTTTTGGCATGATCGATTTTAGACACGGATTTTATGACTGCTGTTGGACCTTTTCTGTCTGCTCCTTGTACCGGAGAAACTCCTTCCGAGAGGGGTTCAGCCGATTTTCTGCCATCAGGTGTTGCACCAACGACCCTGCCAAAATATACGTGAACGGTTGTGGGAAGCAAATTTATCCTGTAAGTTCCTCCTTTCATAGTAGGTCTTCCATCAACTGCGTTGTAGTAAGCTTCGAAAACTGCTTTCATTATCTGATCCGCATAATCATCGTCATTCCCATACTTTGGCGTCTTATTTAGGAGTATCTGGCGGAGTTTTTCGTAGTCTTTTAAGTTAGCTTTCAAAGCTTTGAGCAATTCCCTAAGCGTAATTTGTTTCTCGTCAAAGACCTGATACGCTATTGCGGTGAGCGAATCTGTTACTGTGCCGAGTCCCACGCCTTGGACATAGTTTGTGTTGTATCTTGCCCCGCCTTCGTTGTAATCTTTGCCTTTTTCTATGCAATCACTTATTAGAATTGACAGAGAAGGTGCTGGTAGATGTTCGGCATAAAGACGTTCAATGATGTTGTTTCCTCTAATCTTTATGTCGACAAAATGTTTGAGCTGCTTCTGGAAGGCGCTAAATATTTCGGTAAAAGATTTGAATTTTGTTGGGTCACCTGTTTCGAGTCCGATTTTTCGTTCTGTTCTTGGGTCTACACCATTGTTCAAAGCAACTTCCAATACTTTCACGAGGTTGAAGTATCCAGTGAGAATATAACATTCTTTGCCAAAGGCTCCTGTTTCCACACATCCGCTTGCCCCTCCATTCCTTGCGTCTTCAATAGTTTTTCCCTGCCGCAAGAGCTCTTGGATTATTACGTCGGTATTGAAAACTGAAGGCTGACCGAAACCTGTCTTTATTATTCTTAACGCTCTTTTTAGAAAATCATCAGGAGTCTTCTTGCTTATCTGAACCATTGAGCTTGGTTGTGGCATTCGCATCTCCTCTACAACATCGAGTATCAGGTACGAGAGCTCATTCACTCCATCTGAACCGTTCGGTGTGACTCCTCCAGTGTTTATCAGCGCAAAGTCGTTGTACGTGTTACTCTCTTCCGCCGTAACACCAACCTTGGGCGGAGCAGGGTGATTGTTGAATTTTATCCAGAAAAGCTGAAGAAGCTCCTTTGCTTTTTCTTTTGTCAGTGTGCCTTCATCGAGACCCTTTCTGTAGAATGGATAGAGATGCTGGTCAAGTCTTCCAGGGTTAAATGCGTCCCATGGGTTAAGTTCTGTTATTACCCCTAGATGGACGAACCAATAATACTGTAATGCTTCCCAAAAATCTCTCGGTGCTTGGGCTGGAACGTGCGTACACACTGCAGCTATCTTTCTGAGTTCTTTCCGCCTTTTCGGATTTTTTTCTTTCTTCAGCAATTCTTTTGCTTTATCAGCATGTCGTTTCGCATACTGCGTTAGAGCATCTGCAGCAATCTTCATTGCTTTAAGCTCTTCCATCTTCTTGTGGGCTTCTGGATCGTGTAAAAAATCAATCTTTGCAATTCTTTCCTCTATGTCTTTTTTGAAGTCAACCAAGCCCTTGCTGTATATCTTATTGTCCAAAACTGTATGTCCCGGGGCTCTTTGTTCAAGAAATTCGGTGAAAACGCCTGCCTCGTAGGCTGCTTTCCATTCATTAGACATTTCGCGAAATATCATATCTCTCATTGACTTGCCTTTCCAGTAAGGAATTATTTTCTCTTTGTATGCTCTCTTCGTGTCGTCATCTACGGTGTAAGGTGTCTTCTTTCTTGAATTAAGAATCTCAAGGTCTTCAAGACTGTGGCAGCATATTTCTGGATATGTTGGAACGGCCTTCGGAGCAGGTCCTCTTTCACCGACGATTAGTTCATCTTCTCCGATCCATATTTTCTTGTTCTCAAGTATGTGTTTAAGGGTAAGTGCCCTTTTCACTGGCAGAGACGATTGCTGGGCACTATCGCTCTCATAGAATTCTGTTACTAGAACCGCTCTTTCTGATGTAATGTAAGGTTTTTCCCTGATAGTTTGCTCTCTTAGTTTTCTCACTCTTTCATTCATTTTATCATCCGCCAATTTTCACAATTAGTCCAGAATCTTCTAACTGTTCTTTGATTGAGTTCAGTCTTTGTTCTGAAGGAGTTTTTATGAAGCCTAGGTAGTATCGCCTGCCTAGACTTCGATATTTTTCAATTCCAGCTCTGTGATAAGGGAGTAAGCATACGCGTTTTATGCCGTATGAAAGAATAAAATCTACTGTCTTGTTGACATTTTCCTTATCATCATTTATTCCGGGAATTAAGGGAAAACGAACCAGCAAGTTATTTCCATTCTCTGCCAGTATTTTGAAGTTTCTAAGAATCTGCCTGTTTGATTTACCAGTATATTTTCTGTGTTTTGCATCGTTCATTACTTTTAGGTCGTACAAAAAAAGGTCTGTTTTATCTTTTATTTTTTCGATTGCCTTTCGTGATGCATATCCACATGTGTCAACTGCAGTGTGTATATCCCGCTTCTTGCATTCACTCAGAATGGCATCGGTAAAATCGATTTGCAGTAAAGGTTCTCCACCAGAAATTGTAATTCCGCCTTCAGATTCCTCGTAGAATGCCGAATCCTTGCCTATTTCTCTCATAACCCCTTCTACGCTTGTCTTCTTTCCAATAATTGCAAGAGCTTCTGATGGACATTTCTTGGCACAATCTCCGCATAGGCTGCAGATTTTCCTGTTTATCGAAAGCTTTTTTCTAGAAACAAGGGCATTATTTGGACATACCCCTACACATTCGCCGCATTTGATGCATTTCTTGTACCTGTACATTAACTCTAGCGCTGATGTTTGACCTTCAGGATTGTGACACCACAAACACCTCATAGGACAGCCTTTCAGAAAAATAGTAGTACGTATTCCAGGTCCATCATCCACCGCGAATTTCTTAATGTCGAAGACAAGCCCCTTTTTGATAATTGTGCCCACCGATCAAGATTGTCATTTTTATGTTAGATATGAATGACAGATAAAAATATTCCTTGAAAAGAACAGTAAGGGCGCCGACGATAGGATTTAACCCAAGCCAAGTGGAGATATCTCCCGTATTCCCGTTTAACATAGATATCTCCAAGAATAACGTGGTCAAACTGACTTAAGACTGATAGAAGAGTGTTCCATTTCACATTATTCCTTACGTGTTTCAAAGAGCTTTTCATGGCTAAGAGAAAATCAATTAACGCCACAGCATCAATACAAATAGCGATGAATCGTGGGACTCAAAAGGGCTCTGAATCTTCTGGATGCTACGTCAGTCGGCATCGGAGCGATAATTGGGGCTGGGATTTTTGTTGTCTTAGGTATAGCCATCGGTTATGCTGGACCAGCAATCATTATTTCCATAACTATCGCTGGAATAGTTGCCTCGTTCACCGCTTTCAGTTTCGCTGAGTTGGGTTCAGCAATTCCTAAAGAAGGTGGTGCATATGAATTCGCTTTTGAGATGATTTCTCCTTTTACGGGTTTCTTGGTTGGCTGTTTGTGGCTGTTTGCCCAGATTGTGGCGGGAGCGGCTATTAGTTTGGGATTTGCAAGTTATTTTGTTGCTATTTTTCCGACATTTCCTTTGAAGGCAATTGCAGTCGTGGCGGCATTGACATTGACTGGTTTGAACGTTATCGGGATTAAACAATCTACTGCCGTCAATAATATCTTAGTCATCATCAAGATTGCAATACTTTGTCTATTCATCGGGTTTGGGATTTTCCAAATTCATCCGCAGAATTTCTCTCAATTTAGCCCAAACGGTTTATTCGGGATTCTTCAAGGTGCGGGTTTCATTTTTTTCGCATATCTTGGTTTTGGAAGAATAGCGGCACTTGGCGAGGAAGTGAAGAATCCAGAAAGAAATCTGCCATTGTCTATTTTGATTGCGTTAGTCGTTTCTGTCCTAATCTATGTTTTGACGGGGCTTACCGCAACTGGTCTGCAAGATTACCACATCCTTGCACAGTCTGGCTCTCCAATTGCGGAAGCGGCGAAAGTGATGGGGAATTTCACGATCGTTGCCGCTGTTTCTTTGGGGGCTTTGATTGCTACGGTAAGCGTTCTCTTGACCAATCTTATTGGCTTGTCAAGAGTTGCATTTGCGATGGCAAGGAACGATCAGTTGCCAAAATCAATTGCAAAAGTGTCTTCAAGATTTGGAACCCCTTACATCTCTATACTTGTGATGGGTTTACTCCTGACAGCCTTAGTTTCTGCTCTTGACTTGAAGCAGACGGTAGCAATAACAAGCTTCGCAATTCTTTTAGTTCATCTAACTGTAAACTTCTCTGCCATAAGGCTTAGGAAAAAGATGCCGAGTTCTACGGGATTTAGAGTTCCTTTTTACCCTTTGATTCCTTCACTTGGTCTTGTCAGTTGCATAATTCTTATGTTCTCTTTGCCTCAAGAATCTTGGATTGTTGCAGGTGTCGTTGTGGCTATTAGCGTAGTTGTGTATATGCTGAGAAGAAAACCAGACCCGATTCAATTACTCAGAACATGAATGAGTCTTCGCTTTGGGATGACATTCAGCGATTTGTTCTTGCGAACATTCTCTGCTCTTCGGTTTCTTTTCTGGGTGGATACACTTTGTCATTTTTACACTCCCAAACATTGTTTCATTATATTTGGTTCAGCTATAACTTTTCCGCAAAACCAAAAACTGGTTTCTTAGGACTTGGGAATTGTTCTGGTCTACTGTTTCTGGCGGCTCTCATTATATCTTTGATAGGCCTAAAATTCTTCAGAAAGCCGCAGTGAACCATGGTTTCCCTGTTCATATTTGGATCCTAATAGAATAGTCTAGTCTACTGTTGCGTGTGCGCTCACAGAGAAAATGCTCAGATGCAAATGGATTGTTGGCGCCGCCGGTAGGATTCGAACCTACGACCGACTGGTTAACAGCCAGCCGCTCTACCTAGCTGAGCTACAGCGGCGCATGCGCAAAACTTCAACATCCCGCGCCATATTTAAGGTTTAAAGGTTAAATCCTTAAACTATTTTTCCGTCCCTCATTATGACTTTACCTGTTTCGACAACCTCGATAGTGGCGCTTGGATGAGTCACAAAATCCCAATGCATACTAGACTTGGAGGTTCCGCCATAGCCAAGATTATTACCAAAAGCAACATGCACCGAACCGCCAATTTTCTCGTCAGTAAGGATATAGCCAATAACTTTGTCAATTGCTGGGTTGCAACCTATGCCTAACTCTGCAATGTTAGTCGTGCGAACCTCCTTTTCCTTTTTGTCAATCTCCATGCAACGCCTAAAAGATTCAATCATGACCTCACGATTAGTTTCTGCAGTACATTCATCAAGCAACAGTTTACCATTTTTAAAGTGAACCGTCACGTCTTTCACAAGCTTGTTGCTTAACCAGTCAATAGTGACAGGACAATAAAGCGTGCCTTCACCAACAGTCTCATGCGGAGCAATAAAAACCTCACCAGCGGGCAAATTATTCCCTAAATCGTTAAGCTCAATGTCATGGTCATCCACAACACCATCATCTTCATTTATCCGCCTGTCCTTTATTCTGCAAACAAAATCTGTGCCCTTCGAATCAGTAACGTGCACCATGTCTGTGCCTTTCAATTTTTCAGCCAATTTCACACAATTCTTCTTCAAAAAAGAAGCCGACACCATCATACCATCAATAGTCAACCTTTGCAGATCATCATAACTAATACCGTAAAACTTTGCCGCCTCAAGTGTCGGCCAAGCGGCATAAGTCCATTTTTTTCCCTTTCCAGTTTCTTCTCCATAAAGCACCTTGCGAAGTGGAACACGACTTTCTCGATACGCCTCAAGTTTTTCCATCAGGTGGTGTGTATTAACTGCTGGGTCACAATATGGTTCTATAGTAATATACGCGTCTACTTCTTTGATAGCAGCAAGAACATGTTTTGGAGTAATCGCTAAAATTTCTTTAGGAATCTCTTCAAAAGTTCTAGCTTTATAATCGTCAGAACTCGCGAAAATCCATGGGGTCGCACCGCGTCGATAGCAGAAGAGCCCGATTTCTTCAAGCAATTCTTGACTATGTGTTCCGCCTGCAATAAGCACAGCCTCGCCGCGTTTCAGATTCATGCCGTTCACAATTGCCTCGGCACATTTAACAATCTTTTCTCGCGTAATCATACAACATCACACGTGGAACTATAGACTAGTCATGGATTATTAAAATTTAACTCATGCTGTATCTTTACATAGGAAAAATAAAAAATTGTAATAATTAACAAAAAACACTCTTTTATTTTGCCAAAAAGCTTATTTTGTAAAACAGCACAATATATATTTTGGGGTGGGGGAGTCGTGCTATACTTAAACCGTATATTCCTCGCATCCATGTTTGAAAAAAGAGACAGAGTGACAATTATCGTAAACATCCTCGAAACCTTAAAAGACAGGCACAAGGGCAAAAGAAAGACAAACATAATGCAAAGCGCTAACCTAAGCACAGACCAAGTCAAGAGATACTTGGAATTACTTTACATAAACGGACTGGTCAGAAAAAACGAAGAAACCTACCAACTGACACAGAAAGGAATCGAATTCCTAGAAATATTTCAACGACTAAGAATTAGATTAAAGTGAAAAAACATGCAAAACTCGCATCCAGAAAACCTAATGCTTCTTGTTAGTATTTCCGCTAACGCTGATGCTTGGGGTGCGGAGAAAAAGAGACTGAAAGGAAACTATCGCGCCATTCTCGCCAAACTTTAATAACTCCTCCTCCCCGCACCATAATATTCTAGAAGAATTTTCCATATAAAAGCGGTATGCAGCAAAATTACGCAATATTTATATATTAATGCAAGCCGAGATTTTTTGATGATTTTCCTTTCGAAACATGTTTAGTTTGGAAAACCTTATTTTTGTCGCAAGTTTACAACATAAACTAGAAAAGGGAGGGCCCGTAGCTCAGCTAGGTTAGAGCGACAGGCTCATAATCGCCAAAGGAGAAACCTGTTGGTCAAGGGTTCAAATCCCTTCGGGCCCACCAGCAAAAATATGTTTTGAAGCAGTTTGGGGAGTAAAAATATTGAGAAAAAGAAGATAAATTAGTACCTCTAATTTGAATATGTTCGCTATAGCAAGAAAAGCGGTATGCTTTCTAGTGCTCCGGTAGTATAGTCCGGTTAAGTATGACGGCCTCTCGACGCAGCAAAAGCGGAAGACAGCCGCCGACCCGGGTTCGAATCCCGGCCGGAGCACCATTAATCTTAGGCGAAATAAGCGTTTTTTGGGGTTATTTTTGAGAAATGGGTTCTGTAAATCTTCTCTTGATTTTCTCTATGGAATGTATTTTGGGTTTATGTTCAAACTATGAATGCTTATATCGTTGATTGAGAATGGTATTTTGGGGATGTTTGTGGCTGGTTCGATACATCCCTCTTGGGACAGGGTCTATGCGTTTCTGGGTGATGGTAGGCCTAAGACTCATAGGCAGATTGTTAAGGCGACGGGTCTGGGTGAGTCGGCTGTTTGGAGCGTGCTAAACTACTACTGGAAGAGAGGCCTTATCCTGCGCACAGAAAAGCCCATTCACGAGTACCAGCGCTTCTTCAAGGGCAGGGCGGGCATCAGAGGAACCGTGAGATCCTATTATCTCTACCTCCTCAATTTTGAGAAGGCTAAGTCGCTTTTGCTGAATGGTCACCGTTTCGTAGCCTACTCTGAAAAATACATGGACAAGCGTGGCGCCAGAGGACAGAGCAAATCGCAGATGATCCTGAGTTTTCTGAAGAAGAATGGCGACCGAGCATGGTACTCCAAAGAAATAGCTGAGGCCTTGAAGGATAAAGATGTAAAACCAAGCGACATCATGACCACTGTGCGCAGATATGAGAAGATGGGAATGCTCTACGTGAGAGGCTACCGCTCGCATGACAGCCAAACTCCCTTCAAAGAGGGCTACCTCATAACATGGCTGGATAAGGGTAAGGCTCAAGAAGAGGCGGTTAAGGAGGCAGTTCAGCGCACAGACAGGGCATTAGCCAAAAACGCCTCCACAAGTCCCATCATTGAAAGGGTTCACCAAGCTCGGGCTGAAATCATCCAAGAAAATCTTCACAAAATTCACCACACCGACCTTAGAAGAGTGGCTATCCGTAGCACACGTTAAAATACATGCAATCTTCCATGCACTGTGACCGCTCAGGCTTGCCAGGGTCCTTCCGCTCAGCCACAATTTCTAGTTTTTTATCCCTCTCTTCAATCCACCATTGACGCAATTCATCGCTTGCAAAAAACAAGTCCTTCTGAACAATAACCTTGCCATCTTTGACATCTAAATAAACAATGCAACATATGTCAACTGGAACTTCGTGGACGCTTTCAAACACAAGGGCATAACCCACGGGAGATAACCTATGCCACTCTTCAGGCTTGCTAGCTACTTTCAAGTCAAACATGATTGCCTTCAAATAGTCGTAACAGTCCAAACTGAGAATGCCACTTAGACCGAGAAGTTCGCCCGAAATTTTGTGCTCGACCAGAAATGGTACTGCAGAGGCTATTAGATCCAGTTCTGACGCGTAAGGCTGTCTGCTCGAGACCTCAGCCAACCTCGCTTCACACATTTTCTGCATGAACTCCCAAACTTTCTTTGAGGGTTCTCGTACATTCTCAGGTTTTTCTGGAATCTCAGACCAGCGAATGGTTTGCCACCAAGCCTCCAAATCCATGCTTCGACGCTGAAGAAAAGCCTGCAAGCTGTCGCTGACTACGCCGTGAAGAATTTTGCCCAAAGCAACCTTGGCTCCCGGAGTTGGGTACGCCTTCTCCACATTGCGTAAATATACGTCGCGATTTGTGGGGCAGTATTTAGAACTAACAGCATACATTGGAAGCTTAACATTGTCATGATAAGGCTTCAACGGGGGCTGATACCAACTCCATCCCCTCAATTCCTTGCTGACGCCCACTTCTCTAGCGGTTGGCAAGAGCTGATGGAGCAAGAACTTATGCTCTATATCCGACAGAAAGTACAATATTAGTCGACCATCAAACAAATCTCGTTCGATTATCTTTATAAATCAAGTTACATTCAAATAATAATCGAGAATACATATCTCAAATCATGTTAAAGACAAACCCTAAATGGCAAACGGAGCCAAAACGGGCACGGATGCATGGAAAAATCCCAAACAAGGGAATCGAAAGGAATGAAAAGTATAGGGGGAAGCTTGACGGTTATAGCGTTGCCTTAAGCTTTAACGAAGCCTTTGCCTTTCTTGAGTTTTAGGGTAAAGCTGTGTTTTCCAGCTTTGGTGTACTCTCTAAAGTCTGTGCCGCAGTCGCATGAATAGGCTTGGACTGTGAATTGCCCGTATTTCCACGTTTTCTTAGGCTTTGTAACCTCTCTTTTACAATTCGGACATTTGACCATGAACAACCCCTTAGAGTTTCTTTTCTGTCGATTTTGTTTAAAACATTTATTCGATGTACGAGTGTTATCGAACCCCGAGTACGTTAGAGTTGGTTAGTATCTTCTGAACGAGAAACCAGTAAACTAGGAGGTCTTTTTCCATTGTTTGGCAGTCTTGGAATTTCTTGGCAATCATATTCCAAAATCTTTCGTTGTGTTTTCTTTCCCGTGTGTGTGCCATTTCATGAAAAATGACATATTCGATTAACTTCTCTGGGAGGTATTTTAGCAGAGTATTGATTGTTAGGTTTCTTTTTGAGCTGTAGCTTCCCCATTTTGATTTCATTTTTCTGAAGTATATTTTGTTGATTCTGAAGTTGAATTGTTCTTGGATGTTTCTGGCGATTAAATGGACAAGTTGTTTCAATTCTTGGTTAGTTCTGTTTAAGTTGAGGTTCCTGTTTCCTGCTTCTTTTAATGCGGCTTTGATTGTGAGGTCTTTTTTGTATAGCCATTTTTTGTGCTTTTCAAGAAGAGCAACTTCATTCTTGTAATTCTTAGGGAGCACTAGAAGCAAGCTGCCTGTTTTGAGTTCGAGTCTAGGATATTTCACGTCGCGGTAGTCTACATTGTACTCGATGTCGAGTCCTGGCGTCCTAACTTTTTTGGCCATAGTTTTTCATGTTCTCCATTATTTTTTGGTATAGTTGTTCTAGTTCGTTGAATTTTATGCCGTGGGTTTTGATGTATTTTCTCATATATCTTCGGACTTCTCGTTCTATGTTTTTTCTTGCAGTCTGCTGTGAATACCAGCCTTTGAACATGTGTTGTTGCAGTTGGTTGGAGAGTTCTTTGATGTCTTTGGTTAATTGCGGGTCGCTGCCGAACTTGTTTTCTAGGGTGAGTAGCAACGAATATTCGAGGTCTGTGAAGCCTAGTTCTTTTTGTCTGTCTGTGAGTTTGCTTATTTCTTCTATTATTTGTAAGCCGTCTTTGTAGATTTTTTCAAAATCTTTTGTTCTTTCTTTCCAGAGTTTGAGGATTCTTTCTACTTTTTCTGTTAGGGATTCGTAGACTGGGTTTTTCTGTCTATCCACGAGAATGAATCTGTTAAGGGTGAAAACGATGTTTGCGGCTTTTTCCTCTTTGGTATTGGCTTTTTCCTCCAGCGTTTTCAGGTAGTGTTCGTCGAATTTTATTATTGGCAGTTCTTTTTCGATGTTTTCGAGTTCGGTAGTTTTGTAGACATACTTTAGGGTTTTGTTGAAGTATTTTTGCACGTATCTTTCATCATCTGGTCGGCTTCTGAGTACCATTAAGATGTAGTATGTGTAGATGGCCGAGAGCCATTTGTATTCAGAGAATGTTTGGGCTTTTATTATGTCTGGGCCAAGAAGCTCGAAGGTTTTTCTGAGGCGTTTGTAGTTTTCTAGGAATTTTTTGCTGTTTTGTTCATCGATCGTTAGGACTTCTATGGCTTTCAGCATGGTTGTTCTGTCGTATGTGTCTCGTGGGACGGCTCCGAAGAGGTCACAGGTTTCGTTTAGTGTTCGGGTGAATTCTTTTCTTAGGTCGTTGAGGTCTGCGAGCACGCCTTTTATGTCTTCTTTGCTGTATGCTTCGAAGGCTTTGTAGAATTCTTTGAGTATGCCTACGTAGTCGAGTATGAGTCCGGCTTCTTTGATGCCTTTGTATGGCCTGTTTGTTCTTGCTATGGCTTGGAGTAGTCGGTGCTCTTTTAGCGGTTTGTCCAAGTACATTGTTTGGAGAATTGGTGCATCAAAGCCTGTCAGAAGCATGTCTGTGACTATTAGGATTTTGGGGTAGTCTTCTTCTTTGAATTTGTCGACGATTTCTTTTCTTATGTCTTCTATTTCTTTGCCTTTGTATCTGACTGTTAGCTCTTCTAGGTAGTCTTGAATGATTTGGGGGTCGGTTCTGGTGAATGCCATGACGATTTCGGAGTATTCTCTTGGTAGTAGTTGGTCTAGGGCGCGTTTGTAGTGGACACATGCTTTTCTGTTTACCGCTACCACTATTGCTTTGAATTTTCCGTCGACGTTTTCTTTGAAGTGGGCTGCTATGTCTTCGGCTACTTTCTTGATTCTTTTGGGGTTTTCGAGGATTACTTTTATTGTGGTTAGTCTTTGCTTGACTCTTTCTTCTATTTTTTCTCGGAATTCTTCAGGTATTTCTTCGTATTCTACTTCTAGGAAGGTTTCTAGAAGTTCTTTTTTTAGGTGGGCTTCTTTTTCTAGTCTTGGTTGATAAGTGATTTTTACGGTGAAGCCGTCTTGTATGGAGTCTGTGATGAAGTATTTGTCTTGGTATTTTTCTTCTGGTGGGTAGCTGAAGGCTAGGTAGGTGTCTCTTCCTCTTTTTGAGATTGGTGTTCCTGTGAATGCGAAAAAGGAGGCTTTTTGGAGTATGAGTCTCATTTGGGCGGCTAGTGTTCCGT
>Ga0209635_10001221_pt1 | contig 19021 bp, 16 predicted proteins | sample DeeMarSWOR230_32_FD_187463 | JGI IMG/M metagenome (GOLD analysis project Ga0209635, IMG submission 187463) | Marine sediment microbial communities from White Oak River estuary, North Carolina - WOR-2-30_32 (SPAdes) (version 2) | ecosystem: Environmental > Aquatic > Marine > Intertidal zone >...
GAATACTCGAAGTGGACCTGGATAATCAAATGGCTGTTGTGGAAGCTGGAGTGATGCTTTCAGAATTCTACGAGGCAGTCGAAGAGGCAGGGCTTTTTTTCCCTCCGCATCCCGGAGAGGAAAGCGCGATGATCGGAGGTGTGATCGCCACAAATGCCGGAGGAGCAAGAGCGGTCAAATACGGAGTGATCAGGAATTATGTGCGGGGATTGGAAGTTGTCCTGCCCACAGGTTCTATCATTCATCTTGGCGGCAAACTCATGAAGAGCAGCACGGGGTACAGCCTGCTCAATTTAATCATCGGCTCTGAGGGGACACTCGGAGTAGTCACCAAGGCCACAATCCAGTTGATGCCTTCCCCCCAGGTGACCAGGTCTTTGATCATCCCTTATGATGAACTGGAGAAAGCGATTGAGACAGTCCCGTTGATGATCAGGAAAAAGATCCTTCCGCTTGCCGTGGAGTTTGTCCCAAGGGATGTTATTCAAATCACCGAGGAGTTCCTGAAGAAAAGATGGCCATGTACCCAGGGGAGCACGCACCTTTTGATTATTCTTGATGCCTCGAGCGGAGATGAGATTGACCGATTATCCGAGGCAGTAGCCGAAATCTGTATGGAAAAGGGCGCCCTGGATGTGTTTGTGGCGGACAATCCCAAAAAACAGGAAGATGTCCTGGATATCCGTAGCAAAATTTATGAGGCGATCAAGGCTCATACACTGGAGATTCTGGATATTGTCATCCCACGAGCAGAGATAGCCCGCCACGTGAAAAAGGTCCAGGAAGTCTCGGAAAAATATAAAATATGGCTTCCCACCTTCGGTCATGCGGCTGATGGAAATGTGCATACACATATAATGTCTGCCCGTTTTGAGGGAGGGAAAATCATTCCCCTTCCAGAGGAAAAATGGAAGACCCAGTTTGAGAAAGTGCGTGAGGAGCTTTACAAGGACTGCAAGAGCAGAGGAGGAGTTATTTCAGGAGAACATGGCATAGGCATTGTTAAAAAGCCTTACCTTCCCTATGTTCTGGATGAAGAAACGATCGAGCTCATGAAAGGAATAAAGACACTTTTTGACCCTCATAACATCTTGAATCCTGGTAAAATCTTTGATTAAATACCTTGTTTGCTCTCGATATCGCTAAAAAGGAGGTACAGATGCGTACTCGGAAACTCATGATCCTGTTCGTAGCGGTTTTACTGACTGCAGGTTTGACGATCCCAACTGTTCAAGCCAGACAGGAAAGCAAAAAGAACAATTCCGTAGAAGCACTCATCATCCCTGATTTATTCAAGAATATGGCCTGGCGAAACATCGGACCGGCTAATATGATGGGACGTGTTGCAGATATAGAGGCCGTGCCCGGAAACCCGAATATTGTTTATGTCGGGGCTGCTTCAGGTGGCATCTGGAAAACTGTCAATGGGGGTGTCACCTGGACGTCCATTTTCGACAATCAACCAGTCGCTTCCATAGGAGATCTGGCTCTGGAACCTGACAATCCTGATGTCATTTATGCGGGGACCGGAGAATCGAATGTCCGCAACAGTGTTTCTTTCGGGAATGGCATCTATAAGTCCACGGATGGCGGGAACACCTGGTGGCACTTGGGGCTCGAAGACACAGAGCACATTTCGCGCATCGTGATCAATCCGAAAAATCCAGATATCATCTATGTGGGCGCATTGGGCCATGCGTTTGGCCCGAACGAAGAGCGGGGTGTGTTCATGTCCACCAACGGCGGGAGAACGTGGGAAAAGGTTCTCTACACGGATGACCGTCATGGTGTGGCTGATATGGATATCAATCCCCAGAATCCAAACATTGTCTATGCGGGATTATGGCTGTTTGAACGGAAGCCCTGGACATTTACCAGCGGGGATGAAGATGGAGGCGTTTTCAGGTCAATAGACGGCGGGCAGACCTGGAAGAAGATAACAAAAGGTCTGCCGAAACTTGTGGGCCGGCTCGGGATAAAAGTCGCAAGAAGCAATCCTGATGTAGTCTATGTCATCACAGAATCTCCGGAAGGAACGCTTTATCGGTCCGATGACCGGGGAGAGACGTTCCGGAATGTATCCAAAGATATCCAGATTGTCTCTCGAGGCTTTTACTACACCGATTTAAGAGTTGACCCTGCCGATGAGAACAGAGTTTATGCGGTCTCCTCCCGGCTGTCTCTTTCCATCGATGGAGGGAAGACTTTCAGGCGTATCTCTCCTGAAACGCACGTGGATTTTCACTCTCTCTGGATAGACCCCGAAAATCCCCACAGGATGTGGCAGGGGCAGGACGGAGGCGTTTGTGTTTCATATGATCGAGGGAAGACCTGGGATTATGTGAATAACTTCCCCATCGGACAGTTTTACCAGATATACGCGGATAGCCGTGAACCTTTCTATTATGTAGGCGGAGGAATGCAGGATAACGGCACCTGGTCCGGACCGAGTCGCAACAAGGAGCCCTTTGGGATTTTGAATGACGACTGGAGGATGGTCAGTTTTGGTGACGGTTTTCATATCGTCGTTCATCCCCAAAATGATGAGTATTTCCTGAGTGAATCCCAGGGTGGGAACATCATGAGGACGGATATGCGCACTCGTGAGCAGCAGATAGTCAGTCCCCAGCCCCGCCGGGCAGATGGTGCGCCTGTTTCCACTCTCAAGTACAGGTTCAACTGGAACACGCCCATCATCCTTTCCCTCCACAACTCACAAACAGTTTACGTCGGAGGCAATGTCGTCTTCAAATCAACAGATTTCGGCACAACCTGGGAAATCATTAGCCCGGATCTGACCACCAACGACCCGGTGAAGCAGAGAACAGCTGGAGGGCCAGCATGGACAGAAAACACAACCGCAGAGTACCACTGTGCCATTATCAGTCTGTCGGAATCACCATTGCAGCCTGGGGTCTTATGGGCAGGAACGGATGATGGAAAACTCCACGTAACGATGAACGCCGGGGAAGCGTGGCAGAGTGTCATCGAAAATGTTCCGAAGATTCCTCCATTTTCACCGGTTTCTCACGTCGAGCCTTCCCGGATATCCGCTGGAGCGGCTTATTGTTCTTTCGACCGGCATATGCTCGATGATTTCCGGCCATTTGTGTATAAAACGACTGATTTTGGACGGACCTGGATAAACATAACCGGAAATCTCCCTGAGAAAGCCTATGTCTGGGTGGTGAGGGAAGATCCAAGGAATCAAGACATCATTTATGCGGGAACAGAGCTGGGTCTCTTTGTCTCGTTTACTCAGGGAAAACATTGGATCAACCTCCGGATGAAAAATCTTCCCACAGTCTCAGTGCATGACATCCTGATTCATCCGAGAGAAAACGACATCATCCTGGGAACACACGGCAGAAGCCTCTGGATTTTAGATGATGTGTCATTTCTCCAGGAGTTAAATCCCAATATTCTCACCAATCCAGCTCATCTTTTCTCCATTCGACCCACACTCCGGTATACCACCAAACCCACACGCTATGGAATAGGAGATAAAGTGTATAGAGGGTCGAATCCTCCCTATGGGGCTTATGTGACATACAGCCTTAAAGAGACGCTTGAGAAGAAAGTGCCGGTGAAAGTTGAAATCATGGATAGCTCAGGAGGAGTCATCCGGACAATCAAGAATATTCCAAAAGAGGGCGGCGTCCACCGTGTCGCTTGGGACCTGCGTCTTGAAGGACCCAGGCCGCGCCGGCAGGTGAGAGTGGAAGAGGACTTTTTCTTCCGGGGGCCGCGTGGACCTCTGGCTCTCCCCGGGACGTATACAGCCCGACTCACAGTGGGTGAAAACACCTATGAAAAGTCTTTTGAAATCCGGCTTGACCCCACTGTCAGTGTCTCTCAGGATGACCTGGAGATTCAACAGCAGTATTCAATCCAACTCATAGACATGCAATCATTCGTGAATGATGGTCTTCGGGCTCTGGATATTCTGGAGAAACAGATCGAAGAAAGAAAAGAGACTTTGAACAGGCAAGGGGAAAATATACCGAAGGAAGTTATGGAGGCTGTGGAAAATCATTCAAAAAAAATTGAATCCCTCAAGGACTTTCTGGTTAGGCCTGAGGGAACAGCCCGCTGGAGCGAGGGACCTAGGCTGATAGGAAGGCTGAGCCGCTTGTTCGGTTCCATCGATGGTGTGAATGCACCACCGACAAAAGCCCAGCTAGACTATTTTCGCGAACTCGAAGAGGAATTCAGGAAAGCTTTGGCAGAGGTGAATAATTACCTGAGCCAGTCAGTGAAAGAGCTCAATAACACATTCAGGAAATTTCAGGTGCCGCTTCTCCTCCTGCCCGAGCCTGTAGAAGTACCAGAAAAATAAAGGAGAGATAAATGGCGGATCTGACCACTTCATACATGGGATTAAAACTCCGAAATCCGATAATCGTATCCAGCAGCGATTTGACCAAGACTCCTGAGGGAATACTCCGCTGTAATGAAGCGGGTGCAGGAGCAGTCGTGCTGAAATCAATCTTCGAAGAGCAGTTCCAGGACTTAGAAGGTGCATCTGATCAGGAATACGGTATATACCCGGAAGCTCTGGATTATTTTCGGAGTGGCGGATTGCTGGAGTATGCACCTCAAACAGTCAGTGCCGTGATTGAAAAAGTGAAGAAAGAACTGGAAATCCCTGTGATTGCCAGCATCAATTGTCAATCTCCGAAGCTATGGCCGAGCTTTGCCCGCCAGTTCCAGGAGGCCGGAGCAGATGGGCTGGAGCTCAATATTTACTTCCTCCCGCTCGATCTGGATACACCCGGGTCAAAATACGAGGAGTCTCATGTCCAGATTCTCAAAGAGGTCAAGAGGGCGGTATCCATCCCGGTTTCTGTGAAATTGATGTCACAGGTCACTTCAATTCCCCATTTGGGAAAAAGGCTCGTGGATGGTGGATGCAATGCGCTTGTTCTCTTTAACTGGTTCGTAGAGCCAGATATCGACACTCGAAATCTAAAGACAAAAAACATAATCGGCAGGGGGAATTTCTATCACTCCTTGAAATGGGTGGCGCTTTTAGCCGGAAGAGTGGACTGTGACCTTGCTTCGTCTGGCGGTGTGAACCATGCTGAAGATGTGATTAAGCACATCCTGGCGGGAGCGTCAGCCGTTCAAGCGTGTACTCTCTTCTACAAGAAAGGGCTCAAGGTCATTCAAGACATTCTCGCAGGAATCGAAGAATGGATGGACCAGCACAAATTCGCTTCTATCGATGACCTCAAAGGAGAGCTGTCTTTTAAAAAACAGGAGCGGACTTTTAAGGGAATAAGCGAGGCAGACGCGTATTTTAGAGCTCAGTATTTAGAAGCCTATGCCAGGTCAAAAGAGGAATGAGAGTCCATTTTTCTTATTTTTTGTAGTGAAGGCTGTGAGAGAATCCCAGCCTTTCTCTGGAATTTCAAAAAGAAATGGATTAACATAAGTGAGCCACAGTGAAAAATGCCTACAAAAGAGAAAAGGAGCCGTTCCCAAAAAAGGGGACAGGCCTTTTTTTAAATGGTTCTCTTCCATTCCCGTGTATTTTACACACATTATATGGAAGCGAACCGTTTAAATAAAATATGGGGGAAAAAATGGAAAAAATCACTGAGATTTTTGTCGTCCTTGAAAATCGCCCTTCCACTCTAGGTGAGCTCTGCAGCCACCTGGCTGAAAACAAAATCAACATCGAAGCTATCGGAGTCTTCCAGGATACAGCCAAACTTTATGTGAAAAACGTAAACAAAGCGATGAAAGTACTCGATAAATTAGACTACACAACTGAAACGAGGGATGTTTTGAAAGTTGATCTCGAAAACAGACCAGGTGCGCTGGCTGATGTGGCTTCTAAGCTGGGGAACAAAGGAATCAACATTGAATACTGTTATGGGGGACTCAGCAAGAGAGGAAACACCACGGCTGTTATCCTGGATGTTTCAGAGATCGATAGGGCTCTCAAAATTTTGAAATAGCCGAGTCTTACCTTTTACCAACTAATGTAATTGGGGACGTTCCCCAAGGTGCCACCTTAGAATAAATTATTAATTCTGAACAGACAGAAAGATTTAACTGAATTCAGAGTTGTTTGGCTCATCACTATCTAATGAAGTTGATATGAGGTGTCCCTTTGGGGAACGTCCCCATTTTGCATGAGGAAGGAGGTCCATATGAAAAGAAGGAGATTAGTCATCGTCATTCCTCTGTTACTTTTCCTTTTAGCCGGGTTTTCTTATCCTGAAGAAATTTCGTTTGAGACGCTTTTAGAAGAAATTTTTTCTGTTCCGTCACCCTCCGGCTATGAACACTTTATGACGAGGAAGATCCAGCAGTATCTGCCGCAGGGGCTGGCTGCAGAAAAGGATAACCTGGGAAGTTTGTATATGACCGCTGGAATAGGGAATCAGCCTCTTACTCTCTTAGCCTGCGTGGATGAAGTGGGCTATATCGTCAGCGGTATAAATGAAGAGGGATATCTCCTGCTGGATAGGGTTGTGCCCGCTCCTCATCAGATTTATGATTCCTTTCACGTGGGGCATCCGATGTTAGTCTGGACGGATAAAGGAGCTGTTTCGGGTGTGATGGCCATACCCTCTGTCCATATCCTTTCACGCGAAGGAAGACAACAACTGCAGAGCTTCTCCCTTGACCAGGCTTTCCTGGATATCGGAGCCCGATCCAAAAACGAAGTCACAGAGAAAGGAGTCAGGATGCTGGATGCTGTGACTCCGGTTCCGGAGCTGACCCGGCTCACTGGAGATAGAATTGCTGGCTCTTCTCTTGGCAGCAAAACGTGCTCGGCACTACTCCTGCATCTGGCCGGGAAAATCGAAGTCAGGAAACCGACACAAAAAACAACGTTTATCTGGATGGCTCAAACAAAATTTCTTGCACGTGGTTCAAGGCCCAGGGCAGCCATGGGCGCTCTAAGGGCGAAGATGAATCTCAATCCAGAAAATGTTCTCATCATAGATGTTATACCTGTTGAAAGATCCGGCCAGAGCGAAATCTCCCTCGGAAAAGGGCCGGTCCTGGCTTATCCTGAAAAAAGCGGTTCAAAACTCAGAGAAAAGATTGAAGAGATCGCAAAGCAAAATGGAATTCCTCTCCAGTATCTCCCCGGTTTTGAATCCAGCCTTATGAGTCCTTTTTCATCCGGCGAGACGGATGTCCTGACTCTTGGACTTCCTGTGAAATTTCCATCAACTCCTGTCGAAGTGCTGGATTTAAAGGATATCCTAGCCTTAGAGAAGTTGCTTTCAGGCCTTCTCGAGTGAAGGAGAGTGAAGATGAAGAAAAAATACATCATTCTCGTATTGGCTTTGGGTTTGTCTCTATCCGTGGTTTTGTGCCAACAAACCGATTCCATGTCTTCATGGGAATTGCTGAAAGAACTGGTCTTGATTCCAGGAGTATCGGGGTATGAAGGACAAGTGGCTGATTTCATCCAGTCCAATTTTCCGTCAGGAGTCAAGCCTCAGAGAGACGACATGGAGAATGTCTGGTTTACTGTCGGGGAGGGCCATCCCCATCTATTGTTCGTCGCTCATACAGATGAAATAGGGCTGGTCGTGGAAAATATTACACCTGGAGGAACTCTGAAAGTCAGAGGAAGAGGAGGGTTTATTTCAACGATGTATGAGGGGCGCCCTGTGGTTATTTATACAGAGAAAGAAACTGTCAACGGAGTGGTCGCTCCTCGCCTGGATTATTTCAGCCGGGAAGCCGCTTCTAAGCCTTTCCGGACGAGTGACTTCGAAATATATTTGGGCGTTTCTTCGGAGGAAGAGGCGCGAAGCCTGGGGGTTGAGGAAGGAAACCAGATAACCATAAAAAAAAGAATTGTTGAGTTCTCTCCTGACTTGATCGCGACACGGGCAGTGGATGACCGGGCCGGATGTGCAGCCCTTTTGGCCGCGGCTTCAAGCATCAATTTGAAAAAGATAAAGGGGAAAACAATCACTTTTGCCTGGGATGTGCAAGAGGAAATTGGTTTGTTCGGAGCCTCCCATCTCGCCCAAACGCTCAAACCGAACTATGTTTTTGCTGTGGATACCTTTGTCTCTTCTGATGCGCCTCTTGACTCAAAGAGGTTTGCCCGGATTGCTCTGGGAGAAGGAGCTGTGCTCCGCGCCATTGACAGCAGCAATATCGCTCCCCGCTTCGAGCTGGAGAAAGTCATGAAAATCGCTAAGGACCACAGCATTCCTTTTCAACTGGGTAACACAAGAGGAGGAAACGATGGCTCTGTCTTCATCCCAGGAGGAGCCACGGATATCCCTCTTTCCTGGCCTGGAGTGTATTCCCATTCGTTTATCGAAAAGATCCACCGTCATGACCTTGAAGACCTGACAAAGCTTATCGTAGCCATAGTCCAAGACTGGGAATAAAGCTCAATAGCAGAGTGGCGCGACACTCGCAACAGAAGTTTAGTCCAGTCAAAATTTGAGGAAATTTGGAGTCAGGCCTAATATCAGCAAAAGACTAGGGTCAAGCCTTATTAGGATTTCGAGATACTGGTCTTGGTCTCAATTCGCTGTCATCAATTCTGACAAGGTCTGACCCCAATATTGTTTTAAGTGATTCTCTTCCATTTTGTGTGGTTAGATGTAACTCATATAACCGAGAAGAGTATTCAGGGATGGATGAAGCGACATCGGAAGATTTAGCCTTCCCAAGTCGACCTCGAGGGAACCCGACGAAGTTGGGCCCGAGGACTGTGTGAGCACGAAATAATACATCGGGCGGTGCTAAGTATGGCTGGGAGATATCCGGGCGAGAGATTTGATAAATACGCGGAGTTCCGCAGGGCTGAGAAGGTTGAGGAGGGAATGGCGTGAAAAATCTGACTGGAGCAAGGACATCCCTGAATGCCATCCAATCATTTAATCCACAAAATGGAAGAAAACCTTTTTAAGTTAAACTTGACCTTTTTTGTTCGAAAATATACATTCCTTTTTAACTTCGTCTAGACTCGCCTTTAATCAAGGTTTTGAGGAGTGCGCAATGAATGAAAATGTAAAGAAAAAGAATCTTCTTTTCACTTTTCCCCGCACCTTTTGGGTGGCCAATTTGATGGAGCTGTTCGAACGGGGAGCTTACTACGGATTGAATGCAGTTCTGGCCGTCTATTTAGCCGAACATCTTTTCTTTGAGAAACAATCGATCGGGCTCCTGCAGGGATTTGTCTATGCCTTAACCTACATCCTGCCTATTTTCGGAGGAGCTCTGGCTGACCGGCTGGGCTACAGGAAGATGCTTCTTGTGGCTTTTTCCCTGTTGACAATAGGTTATTTTGCGGCCGGTCATACGGACACCTACGGGCTGATCTTTCTTTTTCTCCTGATCATGGCCACAGGAAGCGGCCTCTTCAAGCCCATTATTACCGGGACAGTGGCTCGAACCACAACAAAGGAAAACAGCGGATTTGGATTCGGGGTTTACTATTGGAGCATCAATCTTGGTGCTTTCCTGGCTCCCCTCTGGGTCAGTTATATCAAAGGATTCAACTGGCGCTATGTGTTCTTATCGTCTGCAGCCTGGTGTTTTTTGATGCTCCTGCCAACAATATTCATTTATAGAGATCCTGAAAGACCTGAAAGCTCAAAACCTGTTCGCCAGGTTTTGAAAGAAGCCTTTCTGGTCTTGAGTAATTCTCGATTTATGCTGCTGATCGTTGTGTATTCCTGTTTCTGGATTCTGTATTTTCAGATGTTCGGTTCTATTCTCTGGTATCTGCGGGATTTTATTGACCGAGCTCCAGTGAACGATTTCATGCAGAAAGTTTTTTTTCTGAGACCTTTTACGTTCGATGCCGAGTTTGTCACAATCATCAATGCCGGCACCATCGTCCTTCTTGTGATACTTGTCAGTCGGATCACAACAAATTTAAAGGTCATTCCTGTGATGGCCGCAGGAATCATTATCGGTTCGGGAGGATTTTTAGTGTTGGCCTTTACCCGGAGTGCCTGGATGTTCATCCTGGGCATTGCGGTTTTTTCCATCGGCGAGATGACCGCCCATCCCAAATATTACAGTTATGTCGGCATTATCGCTCCACAAGACAAAAAGGCAGTCTATATGGGCTACGCTTTTTTGTATGGTGTTTTTGGAAGTTTGTTCGGAAGCAATCTTGGGGCTGTTCTCTATGAGAAGATGCTCAATCCTTTAGTGCCTAATGCTGAGGACCTCTCTTCAGGTGTTTTTCTCTCCTCAGAAGTCATTGGCCAGCTTAAGTTTTTCTGGCTGATATTTGCGGTCCTTGGAGTGGTTTGTCTATTGGGCATGCTCCTCTACAATAAATTCTTTGTCGAAGATACGCCAAAGACGAATCACCGCGCCTGGAAGGTCATGTTCGGAATATACATTGTCTTTACTCTGGCCGGCGTTTATTTCATGATTTCTGCCCTTTTTCTGGCTGAACAGATTCAGTGGAAGACCTTTGTTCAGGGGCTTATTCTGTTTGCTCTTGGCGGAGGCGGAATCGGGATAAGCTTGAGGAGGAGGCCGTGAAGTCTCTCACTCAGCATCTGGTTTTCAGGACGGAAAGTAGAAGAGAATTCATCAACATCACTCTTGAAGTAGAGAATCTTGTCGAGAAAAGCGGTGTGAAAGAAGGGCTGTGTCTGGTCAATGCTATGCACATCACGGCCAGTGTTTTCATCAATGATGACGAAAGCGGGCTACATGGAGATTTCGAGGAATGGCTGGAGGGGCTGGCCCCTCATGAGCCGATCTCCAAATACAGACATAACCGAACAGGAGAAGATAATGGAGATGCCCATCTCAAGAGGACAATAATGGGCAGAGAGGTTGTTGTCGCCGTCACAGAAGGAAAGCTGGATTTTGGTCCCTGGGAGCAGATTTTCTACGGCGAGTTTGACGGCCGAAGAAAAAAAAGAGTGTTGGTCAAGGTCATCGGAGAGTAAAAAAGGGGCAGACAATTTTTCTATAATAGGGGGACAGTCCCTCTTTTTTCAACAAAAGGACTTAAAGGGACAGTCCCCATAGAAAAAGTAGTCTGTCCCCTTTTTAGATAAAGAGTGTCACGTCTGCCTGCTGAGCCTGTTCGATAAAAGACGCTACCCCCACGCACTGGCCGACTTCGTCGATTATCGTATCCCTGGGAATCTCCATGACAGCCATGCTCATCTGGCATCCAATCATCCTGACTCCGAGGTCTATTGCAGCCTGCCTGAGTTCGGATAAAGTGGGTACATTCTTGGCTTTCATCATCTTCTTGAACATCCAGCGTCCGATTCCTCCAAAATTCATTTTGCTCGGACCGGCCCGGTTGATGTCCCCTCCGTAGAAAAGACCGAGCAAGCGTCCCAGAAAGCTCTTTCCGGTCCTCTTTTTTTTCTTGAGTGCCCGGAGTCCCCAGAAAGTAAAGAACATGGTCACGTCCATGTTTGAAGCGGCTGCGCCAGTTGCGATGGTGAAAGCCGCGAATAGTTTATCCATATCGCCGCTGAAGACGACCATGGCAAGTTTTTTCTTTTTTTCCTCTGACATCTGGAAAAATATCTCCCTTGTTAAGGTTTGCGGCTGATGGCCGCTTTAATTGTCTTTGATTTGGTGGATAGGACTTCTTGAAGTACTTCGCTGATCAGATCAAACGCCTTGATTATTTTGGGATTGGCAATAGAGTAGTGGACATTGATACCATCCCGCCGGTCTGAGACGATTCCCTTAGTCCTCAGGATGGCCAGGTGTTGCGAAAGGTTGGCCTGAGATATCCCCGTTTTTTTGACCAATTCGTTGACAGTCATCTCTTTTTTACGGAGATTATCGAGAATCTCTTGCCTTTTGGGATTAGATAGAGTCTTACAGACATCTGAATGAATGGTGTAAAAATCTTTTTTTTTCATTTGAATTGTCCCTTTTCTTTATTTTATATCATTACAATATTCGAATATATAAATTTTAATCTATTGTGTGTGTTTTTTCAAGGGAAATCAAGGAAGAGGAAAAAAAAGAGGGCGAACCGTCTTATAAGGAAGGGGGGATAGTCCCCAAAAAAAAGGGGCCTGTCCCCTTTTAATTTATTTTGATTTAGTTTCCAGGGTAGAGGAAGGAATTCAGCAGGAATTTGTAGGTGCCGTGGGATTGAGCGCGGAACTGGCAGCGGATTCCGATAAGAATAATGTGCCCATTTTTATACTTCGTATCCACGACTGCGGCCTTTCGCGCCAGGACATCTTCACCCAGAAGCCATCCGCTCAAAAGAATGTTTTCTTCAGGATAGCTGGCCACGACTTTTCTGTCCCACTCAGCAGGAGGAATCCTGGTGCTGAAGGCTAGGCTTCTTGAGAACATAGCTGCGGCTTCTTTGGGCATTCCGTAGCCGATAGGCGATGTGTTGTCCACTTGGATTTTTAGTAGAGAAGTTGGGCAGAAGAATCGGCTCCGTTCGACTCTCTCAAGAGAATCGCTTACAGGAGCCTTGAATTCCTTGAAGACCAGGCTGCAAGCATCGTTGAGAGTGACGAGGATGCCTCCCTTTTCCACAAAGCTCTTCAGCGCTTCTACTCCTTCCTTGCCGATACCTCCATCATATGGAGGAGGCATTTCTGTGAAAAACCTGGCCCATCGTGAAGTGGGGCTGGGTTTTCCCTGAATAATCATATCTGAATCTTCACTGGCAAAGACGATCACATCGTATTTTGCCTTCAAGTCGACTTTTTCCTCTTTTTTTCCTTTCTTTATGGGTTTGAAGTCTTTATTGTGTAAGGTTGAGTAGGGGACTTCCAGGTCGTCAAAAACATACCTTGTCCATCCTTCATCCATGTTCGACATCCAGGATTGATAGAGTCCGATCCTGGGATTTTTTAGGGGGGATGTGGGAATATCTGAAATACTGTCGAGCCCATAGGATTTGCCATGCCATTTCTTCATCAAGTCAGGAAGAAGTTTCTGGACTGCAGCGGTATTCTTGACGATGAAACTTCCGGGAGCGGCAGTGAATTTTTCTGTCTTGATTTTTTCTTTTGACCGGGACATTTCAGCCTTGTTCTTAAGGAGTGAAAAAACAATCGAATAAGAAGCGTTCATCCGGCAGTCCAGAACGATGTAGGCCGATGAGGACTTTTCCGGTGCTGTTGAAAGTGAAGCGTAGGGAGCTTTTCCTAATTTTTCCATGCTGACTTCAAACGGCGTTTCAACTCTATTGCATGTCACTCCCATTTGCAGTGGAAGAGTCCAGCCCGCATTGTCATACGGGGGAACAGGAGGGCCTCCGGGGTACTGTCGGATATCCGGATACTTTTGTTTTTCGAGAAGGGCTTGTGCATAGGGCTTGTAGGGCTGGGACATCTTGACTACGAAAGAGCCAGCCGGGTAGACCTTGCCGTCAGCAATGAACTCCTGTTTGGCTTGATTGACTTCTACACCACCGAACATCAGGATATCCAGCATCCGAAGTGTCGTGGGATAATCCCGCTGCTTGCTCGGGATGACGAATGCAAAAGGTTCGTTTTTTTCTCTTTTTTCGATCGAATTCTTGTACATACTGTAAAAGTTATACAGAAAATCTTCTCTGTGAAGATGAGCTGTTTTGATCAAACTCAGAGAAAGAACGAGCTCGTAATCCACAATGTCTCTGAGTCTCCACCATCCTCCCAGCCAGGGATCTGGAAATTCCAGGCGTTTTTCGTAATAGGATTGGGGAACTTCTGTGGGTTCTATATGGATAGGAGAAGCGATATTCACTGAGGCCATTTCGCTGAGCAATCCCACGACATTGTGGAGCCAGGATGTATCATCGCAGGCTCCGATCCACCATGCTGTATAGCTTCTTCCATGGACGACGCCTTTATAACCGTTCTTTTGCAGGTCATAGGCCATATTGGCTCCGCAGAGGCTCACGCCTCGCCAGAGTAAGGGCTGGACATTTGGAATAGGAGGATTCATGAAAGGAGGGACAAAAAGCCGAGCGCCGGTTGATCCCATCTGGTGTTCATCGATGTGGATTTGAGGAAGCCAATCATGGTAGAGGACTTTGGTCACAGCTTTTGTCTCGGAGAGGTTGAACATGAACCAGTCGCGGTTGTTGTCGTGTCCTGCGTAATGATGATAAAGCCAGGGCATGCGTCCACCTTCGAATTTTGTACCCACATATTTCCGGTACCAGTCAGTGACCATCTGCTGTCCATCAGGATTTGAGGTTGGAACAAGCAGAACGATTACATCATTCAGGACTTTCTCGGCATCATACGGAGTCTTTCCGGCTGCGAGTTTATAGGCCAATTCCATGGCCATTTGTGAGGCAGCGATTTCTGTGGCGTGCTGGTTGCATGTGAGGAGCACAATGGCTTTTCCTTCTTGTGCGAGTTTTTTGGCCTCTTCAGGAGGTGTGACTCTTGGGTCTCTGAGCTTTTTCACGATTTCCCGGTAGGTGTCCAGTCTGTCCATATTCTGTTTTGAAGTGATGATAGCCATGATCATCGGCTTTTTCAGGGTGGAGGTGCCGATGTCGATGACCTTGACTCTGTCTGATTCCTGGTCGAGCTTCTTGAAATAAGCCTGTATCTGGTCATAATCAGCCAGTTTGCGGTCTGCACCGACTTTGTGCCCTAGAAATTCTTCTGGAGGAGTCTGTGGATATAAAAAACAGGTTAGTAGGAATAAAGCGAATAAAAGCGAAAACAGATTTAATCCTCTTCTATTTCCAAGCATGTAAACCTCCTTAATATTAGCTAGATTTTTTCTATCACCTGCATATTTTTCTGTCAAGAAAAAACTACCATAATAGAAAAATCCAGGTGCTTTCTTTTGAAAGAAGAGGCTATTTAAAATCCATCAGCTCAGGGAGGAATAGGGGGAATGTGGAGGGATAGCATGTTAGATAAAGAAGGATGAATATGCCTGCTTATAATTCTGTCCAGTCAAGATAGAAAAAAGCGAAATTCTTTCCTGAATGCAGGTGATTTAAATTAAAATGAATGAAGTGACTGAGGTCTGATTCCATTGATACATTGATATCTCATTGACAAAATTTAGCGTTAGAGATAGGATTTTTCTTGTTCCTTTAGAGTGGTTGATTGAGGTGTTATTATTCGTGGACAGACAGTTCGAAACAGTGTGGTTCTTAAAGGAATAGAAAAGACGGACCGTGCTAGATGGGGAGCTAGCGGTGCCCTGTTGCCCACCATCCGCTACAGTGGGGTCGAATTCCCTGTCGAGGCTATGCTTTGTCTGGACAGTGTCCGTGTAAGTGGTGTTGAGGGTTTGGGCCCTGCGCAAAGAGCTCTTTGTGAATTCCGTCAGGACCGGGAGGTAGCAGCGGTAGCAGAGTGGCCTCTTGTGCTGCAGGTCAGCCTGGCCTGAGCCAACTGCATGGATAACGCAGGGAGAGTTTGGTCGGAGCAGGGTGCACGGTCCTTTTATTTACAAAGTCAGCGAAATCTATCCACTTCTAAAATTCAAATTAAGTGGATGTTTCTATCAGGAAATATGGGGATTGATTTTGCCTTGAAAAGATTGTTTTGTTCCTGGATTATGTCTATCTGAATCGAGTTGTATCCAGCTATCCCAGGAGAAAATGGGCTTCTCTTATTTTATCTCTTACAGAGACTCCATAGGGGCAGGCCTTTTCGCATTCACCGCAGTTCGTGCATGCCGATGCTGTCTGAGCTGGCTTCAGCCGGGAATAGGCCTCTTTGGCCATGCTGGTTTTGTTATAGCCTTCATAGTAGGCTAGATACCGGAGTATGGATGTTGTTTCGATCCGGGAGGGGCAGTTCTTGCGACAGTTCCCACACATATGACAGTAGTCTTTTGAATTTTCGACGACATAACGGAGAAGGGTTCGTCTTTCCATTGCGGAGAGGGGTATTCCGATCACTCCCAAGTCTTCTTCCAGTTCCTCAAACGTCAGCATTTCTATAACGGCTGAGGAGATATCCCTGTTTTCCAGTACCCACTTGAGCATGGCTTGATAAAGCGTAGTCGTGCCTGTCCTGTATTTTTCAAGGTTTTGCCTTCTTCCTCCGATTTTCAGAGTTTTCATGGCTATGATTCCGACATCTTTTGATTTGGCCAGTGCGATAAGGGGCCGAATCCCGCAGGCTTCCAGGTAATCGTCGTAGGTCTGGATTTCTTTTTCTGATTCCTGGATGTCAAAGACGTTATACCCGAGCTGAATCATGTCATAATGTCCGCAATCGACGGCCTTCTTAACAATCTCATGGTGATTCGAATGGCAGGACAAACCTCTGAACCTGTATTTCCCTTGTTTTTTGAGTTTCTCGAAAGCGCTGAGAACCCTTTCATCGTCCAGGTGTTCCACGTTTTCTGCCCCATGGATGAGAAGGACATCCAGATAATCCGTGTCCAGCCTTCTGAGGCTCCCTTCGACAGAGCTTATGATGGATTTTTCACTCCAATTCTGTCTGAGATGGAATTTTGTCCCCACATGGACTTTATCCCTTCCCACTTCTTTAAGGAGCCGGCCGATCTGCCGTTCGCTGTTGCCATTCTGGTAGCTGTGGGATGAGTCAATGTAATTGACGCCTCTTTCGAACGCTTGATGGAGGATCGGCCACTCTGGGACAGGGCTTCCTCCGAGAGAAATCTCAGAGATTAAGAGATTTGTCCGTCCCAGCCTGCGGTAGAACATCTGGCCTTTTTTCACTCGTTGGTCTTTCTTCTGGCTTCCTGAATGAAGCCTTACGGACGCGAGTGAGGCTGAGAAAGCTCCCAAAAGAATATTACGCATGAAAGTCCGTCTTCCGGGAGGTGCACTGTTGCCGTTCCTGTTATCGATCATTCCTATTTCCTCTCTTTCAGTCTTCCAGGAGTTCAAGATCAATTAAGAGATTCTTTATGTCCTCTTTTCCCTTTTCACCCAGGGGAAGAAGAGGCAGTCGAGGAGGACCGCCAGTATACCCGAGAAGGTTCAGGGCATACTTGATTCCCGGAATGCCATACGTCTGAATCAAAGCTTTATTCAGAGGTATTAGCTTGAGTTGGAGCTTGAGCGCTTCTTCGAGCTTTTTATCTAAGAACAAGTTGTAAAGCTTGACACAGTGAGCCGGAGCCACTGAAGCCAAAGCGAGGATTCCTCCCTGGGCGCCGAGAATAAGACCCTGGAGAAAAAGACTTCCCGCCCCAAGTAGGATGCTGAACTGAGGCGAGATGTGGGGGATGGCTTCTCCCAGGGAAGATAGATTCCCAGAGCTGTCTTTGATTCCTGTGATGTTGTGATGTTTGGAGAGTTCGATGAGAAGGTTGGAGTCCACGGAAATGCCTGTGTTTCGTGGAATATTATAGATGATCACAGGGATTTGGGATTTCTCTGCAATGGTGAGATAGTGTGTCATGAGAGCCTTCCGGTCTAGAAGAGATTTGTAATAACTGGGAGTCCGGATAAGCGCCGCGTCGATGCCGAGCCCGGCCATCCTGTTCGTGAATTCGAGAGTCGCTCTGGTGGACTCTCTGGCAGTGCCGACAATTATTTTTTTCCCTTGAGAAGCCGATTCTTTCGCGGCTTGAACGAGTTTTTCCGATTCTTCATCGGAGAGATAGACGCTTTCTCCTGTTGAGCCCAGGATGACATAACCCGCCAGGTCAATCTTGTTGTATTTTTGGATGTTTTCCTTGAGTTTTCTGGGTGAGACCTCATCTCCGACAAAAGGAGTCGTTAGAGCGGCGAATACGCCCTTAAAATTTGAGTGCATTTTTCTGTCTCCTCAAGTTCGACTCAGTGGTATCAAACTATTTTCTCCTGAAAGTTCAAAATGAGTAACACAGAGCTTTATTGATTCTCGATCTTTTTCAATTCTTTATCATCGAATCCAAAATAATGTGCGATTTCGTGCACAACAACCTCTTTGACTTTTTTTTTGATCTCTTCCTCTGTGGAGCAGATTTTTTCTATCGGTTTTTGGTAAATGGTGATCACATCAGGAGGTACATTTCCATAAAACGGTCCTCGGTATTTGAATGGAACGCCATGGTAATGCCCTAAGATTAGACTGAATGGTGAGCCTCCCAATCGAAGGTAGACTTCTCTTGAAGGCTTTTCCTCGACGATCACTGTGATATTATGGAGGCGTTCTTTAAATTTTTTCGGAAGGTCAGCCAGGGCCTCTTCAACGAGCTCTTCAAACCTCTCTCTCTCCATTGTATTCACTATCCTCGAGTATTTCCTCTTACTTTTCGATCCCTTCTCTTGCCTTTACACCTTTCTTGTAGTAGTGCTTTTTCTCCTTCATTTCAGTGACCAGGTCCGCCCTTTTGATGAAAGTCGCCGGAGCATACCTTCCTGTCAGGATGACTTCCACCCCCTCGGGTTTCTGGCCCAAAAATTCAAGAACTTCTTTTTCTGTCAGGAGGTTAAAGTAAACGGCAACATTGATCTCATCCAGGACAATGATCCTATATTTTAATGAAAGCATGGCGTCCAGGCATCTTTTTAGCCCCCTTTTGGCTTTTTGAATATCCTCTTTATCGGGATCTTTTGTCACGTGAATGAATCCCGTGCGGCCGAACTGCTCGATCGTGATGTACGGAGCAAGTAATTTCGCTGAAAGAAGCTCTCCGTACATCTGTCCTTTGAGGAATTGACCGATGTAGACCCTCTGTTTATGGCCGGCTGCCCGGAGGGCTAGCCCTAAAGCGGCAGTGGTTTTTCCTTTTCCGGATCCTGTATAGACCTGGATGTAGCCTCTGCGTTTAATCTTCTCTTTCATTGTAACCACTATATTTTAAACCCTCTTATGAGTCAACTTGAGAATTTTAAATTTGCATGACTTGTGCTATAATCTGCGGCATGCTAGACCCGAAATATGTATTAGAAAACGCTGAGTTTATCATAAAAAAAACAAAAGCCCGGGGTCTGGAGGTCAACCTCAACGATTTTAAAAAGCTCTCTCAAAAGAAGAAAATGCAACTGACAAAAACAGAGAATCTTCGTTTTGAACGCAATAAAGCTTCTCAACGCGTGGCTCAGATGAAAAAGGAAGGGAAAAACGCTTCTTCGATCATCTCGGAGATGAAAAAAGTCTCTGATGAGATCAAGAGTCTGGAA
>Ga0209635_10001222_pt1 | contig 19006 bp, 15 predicted proteins | sample DeeMarSWOR230_32_FD_187463 | JGI IMG/M metagenome (GOLD analysis project Ga0209635, IMG submission 187463) | Marine sediment microbial communities from White Oak River estuary, North Carolina - WOR-2-30_32 (SPAdes) (version 2) | ecosystem: Environmental > Aquatic > Marine > Intertidal zone >...
TCTCCGATGAGCTGAACAATCGGGTCGCCTCGACACTCGTCTCAGCCATGCGTTTGCCGGCAAGCTCCAGAGGAGAGATTTTATACACAACCAGGCCTTTGATCGTCTTCATAAAGTCAGGGGCGTTGTTGATCTGCTCACTTTTGATCAAGGGTGCGAAATAAATCGATCGCTCGCCGCCGCCGAGTTGGGCAGGCATTCTCTGCTTGAAACAGCTCTCATCCATCACATAAGCAGCCTTCATGCGGATCCCATAATGGTCCAGCAGTTTCTCGAGACCTGTTTCCAAAAGAACGATCCTCACCCCCTGCGGGTTTTGTCCCGATGGCGTGACTTCCTGGAATCTGTCCAGGAACAAAGCCAGGCTCTTGCCTCTCATGAGGAACTGGTCGATTTGGAACAATTCATAGTCGTTGAAAGGCTCTTCAGGGCCCCCAATGATGAGACAGTTGAAGCTGTCCGGAATACTCTCTTCCTTGAGCTTGACAGGTTTTACCGTGTACCCTTCGGAGACAAGGGCAGGGAAATTTTTCAGCGGTTCCTCCTCTTGTTGCTTACCGGGATTGGGAGGGGAGATGCCCGTCAACACCAGGGTTCCATGATCCGCCAGGTAGCCGATGTCCTCATTGATATGAATCAGGGATTCCACATTTTCCGTTATGGTCTCTTCCAGGCTGTTCATATCCACAAGTTCATACTGGGTTCCAATAAAAGGGACCCTCAAGACACGGAGCAAAGGTATGGTGATCCTGTTTTCGCCGTAGGCCATGACAAGACCTATATTCCCCTCGCCCGCCTGGATCTTGCCGTCCTCAAGGGCGGGCCACTTCAGATTCATCACGTTGTAAGATTTGGCCTCTTCGCGGAGACCCTCATCCTTGGAAGGATCCAAATATTGGAAGGCCAGCTTTCCATAATGCTTGTCGTTCAGTTTCTGGACGATACTTTCCAGCTTTTCCGGAAGTTGGGGAAGTTGATTCAAGCGCATGTAGGGAGCCACCGCTTCCAGGGAAGAAGAAAAAAACAGTTGAATCTGAATCTTTTCGTCTAAACCGAGAAGAGCGCTGATCTTGTTGTTCAGCTTCTGGATGGCCATGGTCAGCTTGTATTCCAGCCCCTCTGTGGATGTGATGGTGGGAATGCGCTCCATCAGGTCACCATGGATCAAGACCAGGCCCATGTAAGCCTTTCGGAACTTGACTTCATCTTTTTCAATCGCTTGGATCTGGACTGGGAAAATGCCGTAGTTTCTGGCCAGCTTCTGGTTTTCCCGAGTCTCTTCAGTGATGTCCCCCTCCTCCGGGCTGACGTCATAAAAACGATAGTTGAAATACCGATTCCCATATTGGCCATACTCGCCCAGAAGGTCATGCAGGTAGCGCTCTGTGTTGTTGTAGGGTGCAGGCAAGTTCTTAGTAAAAAAGACCTTGATCGTGAGAGGCTCTGAAAGGGTAGAGACCACCTCCTGACTTGCCTCGGAGATGGAGTAGAGCTTGTCCTTCGTGAGATCGACTCTCGCGAAGAGGGTCAGGCTCACCATGTTGACCAGGACAACCACAACCGCGTAAGCCAAAAACTTGATGGTTCTTGATGAAGTCGCCCTTAAACCCATGTTCCCTCCTCAGTAAGACTTTTACTCTTTGAAAATAATTGCAACTCCCTCCGGGAGAAGCCTTTTTATATAGATCAGTTCAGCAAGCGGTCCCTGTCTCTTTCTGAAAGAGCATATCCCAAAAGGAATTTCTCGGGACCTCACCCTGGTCTGAGATTTGAGGGTTTACAGCGCAGAAGCCCTGGCAGAATGGGCGGTTCCGACATCCACTTGATCGCTTTAAACCCTCAAAGATCAGACCAGTGCCTCCAAAGGTCACGGAGATGTTCTTGAAGAAAGAGATAGGGATTGCGCACATCCCCTTTCAAAAGAGTCCTTTTTATAGAGCTAAATTCATGCCCTCCTCTTAATGCTTTGCTTCCATGGCAAGATGCGTTGCATAAAGACCCACAAATATGACACTCAAAAAGTAGAGAATGTCCCTGGAATCAAGAACGCCTTTTGCAATGTTCTCGAAGTGAAAATCCGCGCCAAGATATTCAAAAACACCCAGCAGGCTTGCAGGTAGAAAGAAGAGCATCTTGTCAATCAGGGTCAGAACAAAACAAATCGCCATGCTGCCGATGAAGGCAATGATTTGGTTTCGTGTCAGGGATGAGACGAAAAGACCGATGGCTGAAAAGGAGGCACCAAGGAAAATGGCGCCCATATACCCTCCTGCAACAGGCCCCCAGTCGAGCTGGCCCAAAAAGGAAATGAAGATGGGATAGGCCAGGGTTGGAAGCAGCATAGCCGCCACAAAGACAACACTGGCCATGAATTTCCCCAGAATCACATCCCGATAAGTCACCGGCATGGTAAGCAATGTCTCATAAGAGCCGACATTAAGCTCCTCTGCGAACAAGCGCATAGTAATCGCCGGGATGACGAATGAAAAGGTAATGGGAAGAAGGGAAAAGAAGTTTCTCATGCTTGCCTGATTAAAAAGAAAAAAGGTGGAAAAGAAGAACCACCCGGTCACAACCAGAAAGATGGATATCACGATGTAGGCAATGGGTGATACAAAGTAGGTCCCAAATTCCTTCCTGAAAACGTGAACAACCTGATGCATATCAACTCTCCACAGTGAGTCTCTGAAATACCCTCTCCAGGGTCTGTCTCTCCTGGTAAAACTCGAGGAGGACCCAGTTCGTTTGCTTGATCTTTTCGTAGATGGCCCCCCGAAGGTCGTCAGCGGACCGACAGGTGATTCTCACTTGAAGGGCCTCTCCTTCATCATCGTCTGCCAGGATACCCGCAACGCCTTCCACAGAGCCCAATTCCTTTACCACAGCCTCTTTTTCCGCGTTTTGAAGGGAAACGGTAATGAGGTATTCGCCGCTGGCGGTTTGCTTGAGGCTTTCCATGGTGCCGTCAGCCACGATCTTTCCCTGGTTGATGATGACCACCCGATCGCAGGTGGCCTCCGCCTCGCTCAAAATGTGGGTGGAAAGGACAATAGTCTTTTCTTTTCCGATCTTTTTGATGATCTCCCGGATCTCAATGATCTGGTTGGGATCCAGGCCGGAGGTTGGCTCGTCAAAGACCAGAATTTCTGGGTCGTTCATCATGGCATGGGCCAGGCCGACCCTTTGCTTGTATCCTTTGGAGAGCTCCCCGATCGGCTTGTGCATGACCTCATTGAGCCCGCACAGGTCGGCCATGTACCGAATCCGCGGGTGCTTTTCCTTTTTCTTCAGATCCCGGATGTCGGCCACGTAGTCGAGGTAATCATACACCAGCATGTCGTGGTAGAGCGGCGCCGACTCGGGCAAGTAGCCCAGCATTTTCCGAATTTCCAGTGAATGGGTCTCAATGGTGTAGTCCTTCACACGGATACTGCCTTCATTCGGCCGTAGAAAACCGGTGAGCATGCGCAGCGTGGTCGTTTTCCCCGCCCCGTTGGGTCCCAGAAGCCCGAGGATCTCACCCTTCTGGATGTCGATGTTGATGTGATCCACCGCGCAAAGATCCCCGAAATACTTCGTCAGATTCTCAACATGAATCATACGCCACTCCTACACCAAGTTCTGGCAGGCTTCTTCATGAACGCCTCGTTTCTCCACTTCCCGCTATCAACCAGCTCCTCATCCCTCATATCATGGGAGTGGCTGGGGATGGGGGATGAAATTCCTCCCCTTTCGTAAAGGGGAGACAGAGGGGATTTGCCCTTTGCCCTCCACAGTCCAGTGTCCCCAGACACCAAAATTCCCCTATCCTCAGACAGCGAAATCCGAATTCTAACTTTTCTCAGCCGCTGCGAGTGAAGATTCCGCTACGCAAAGGGGGGGGAAATGGTTCTCCCTTTCTTACCCGCCTCAGGCGGACGCAAGGGGACCCAGAAGGAATTTTATCAACCTATAAATCTACAAAAAATGCTCTCATCATGTCAAGAGCATGGGCAGGTTGCCTTCGATGTGACAACTGAAGGAAAGATGTTTGGTGTCGAGTCGGAGCCTCAGGCGACGGAGCAATCGCCTCAACGTTCACACGGAAGCAAAAACCATGCATTTTTACCCAAAACTGGTACGACCAGAAATGGGTAAAAGAAGAATCTGGAATATTGGGGCATAAGTACCTCTGATCCCCGCCAGCAAGGCATTTTTACTGCTACTCCAATATTCCTTCTTCTTTATTGCTGTGTTACACGAAAGACCTCTTCGATGGTGGTGATTCCCGCCAGTACCTTTGCGGCGCCGTCCTGACGCAAGGTGACCATGCCCTGCTCAACGGCGGTGCGCTTTACGGCATTCGCATCGGACGTTTTCAGGATCAGGTTCTTCACCGTGTCGTTCAGCATCATCATCTCGAAAATTCCGGTTCTGCCCCGATACCCTGTCTTGAGGCAGGAATTACATCCCACGCCCCGATAAATGGTTTTTCCGCTGATCATCTCCGAGACGATCCCAATGTTCTGAAGGGATTCTTCATCAGGGCTGTACGGCTCTTTGCACGAAGGACAGAGGGTGCGCACCAGTCTCTGGGCCAAAATGGCCATCACCGAGGAGGTGACCAGAAAAGGTTCGATGCCCATGTCGATGAGGCGGGTCACGGCACTGGCCGAGTCGTTGGTGTGAAGGGTGGAGAACACCAGATGCCCCGTCAACGCGGATTGAATGGCGATCTCGGCTGTCTCCAGATCCCGTATTTCACCCACCAGGATCACGTCAGGGTCCTGACGGACAATGGAGCGCAGTCCATTGGCGAAGGTCAACTCTATCTTGGGGTTCACCTGAATTTGACCCACCCCTTCGAGCTGGTATTCAATGGGGTCTTCAATGGTGATGATGTTGACGTCCGTTGTATTGATGGTAGAAAGGGCGGCATATAGGGTCGTGGTCTTTCCACTTCCGGTAGGACCCGTCACCAGAACAATCCCATAAGGAGAGTGGATGAGCCGGTCAAACGCCTTCAGCCTTTCCCGCGGCATGCCCAGGTCAGATACCTGGAGCAGAATGCTTGTCTTGTCAAGGAGTCGCAGCACCACCCGTTCGCCAAAAGCAGTGGGTATGGTGGAGACGCGAATGTCAATGTTCTTGTCGCCAATCTTGACCTCGATCCGCCCATCCTGGGGCAGCCTCTTTTCAGCGATGTTCATCTTCGCCATGATCTTGATCCGCGAGGTCAACGCGGACTGTATATGCTTGGGCGGAGAAAGCATGTCATACAGGAGGCCGTCCACGCGGTAACGGATCTTCAATCTGGTCTGAGCGGGCTCTATGTGGATATCACTGGCCCGGCCCTTCACAGCCTGGGAGAGCATCAGGTTCACCAGCTTGATGATGGGCGCATCGCTGGTATCATCCAGAAGGTCTCCCGTCTCCTGGATTTCCGAGATGATCAAATCCGTATCTTCTTCATGAAGACCCTCAATGACCTGCTCTGCGGACGTATCCCGCATATCGTAGGCAAAGTTGATTGCCGAAATGATCGCCCCGTGGGGTGCAAGAACCACTTCTGTTCCGTCCAGACCGAGGAGCAAGCGGAGATCATCCATAGGCTGGAAAAGAAGCGGGTCATTGACGGCCAAAATCGTCTTCTCCGCCGTCACAATAGGAACCATCTTATATTTCTTGAGGAACTGAATGGGGACCTGTTCCGTGAATTCGATCGCCAGGCCTTCCGAGGGCAAGGTGGGCAAAAAGGAGATGTCAAACTGCAGGCTCAAGGCCTGGAGAAGATCCGCTTCGGAAACAGCCTTGAGTCGGATCAGGATTTCCCCAATGCGGCCACCCTTCTCTTCCTGGATCTCGAGCGCCTGCTTAAGCGTCTCTTCAGAGAGACCGCACGTTTCTCTGAGTATTTCACCGATGAGTCGATGGCCCATGTTTACTGACTCTTCCCTGTCTCATATTCGGTCATTCTACAAGGTTTTTGATTGCCGACTTAGTGGACAAAACGTATAAGACGCTCGCGGTACTAATCCTCCTTCTTCTTCTGCTTCTGCTCCTGCTCCTCCAATCGTCGCTTGTACATCTTGATGCCCCCCTCTCTGATCTTGTCCATCTCTTCTTTCTTTTCTTGATAAACCTTTTCTGCCTCGAGAGGGGTTTCAACGATGTGGGGGGTCAGGAATATATAGAGGTTGGTTCTTTCCTGGCTGTCTGAAACCGACTTGAAAAGCCAACCCACCCCGGGAATCGTGCCCAGGCAAGGGGTCATGGTCACCCCTTCAGTCAGGGTTCTGTCGATGAGCCCGCCGATCACGATCGTGTTGCCGTCTTTGATCACCACCGTGGTCTTGGCCACCCGTTTCAATGTGGTGGGCAGCCCCAGCGCGGACTCTTCCTCAATCACCTGGCTCACCTCCTGGGCAATCTTCAGCCGCACGAACCTTTCCTGGTTGATTTGGGGGGTGATATTGAGGGTGACGCCCACATCCCGATACTCGAAGGTGGAGAACTCCCTGCCCGTTACATCGGTCGAAGTCTCCACCCTTGTCTGAAAAGGGATGTTTTTGGCCACCACGATTTCCGCCTCCTCATTGTCCGTGGTCATGATCTGAGGCGTCGACAGGATATGTACGCCCGACTCGGTCTGGACAGCCTTGATCACCGCGGTTATGCTCGAAAACTCCAACCCACCGATGCTGATGGTGTCCCCGAGAACGCCTAAAGAAAAGCCGCTGGACAGGGGCACGATCGTGTCCCCTTTCCTGAAGGTGCCGAAAGCGGCCACCTCCCTGCCGTCATGACTCCCAATCGGCTCTCCAGCCTGCCATTCGACACCCAGTTCGAAGTCCTTGCTCACATCCACTTCCATGAGCAGGGCTTCGATATAAACCATGCGCCTCGCGATATCCAGCTTGTTGATGACCTCTTCCAGCACCAAGAAATCGTCTCGGCTGGCCGTGATAACGAGAGAATTGGTCGATTTGTCCGCAACAATCTGCACTTCCTTGGATACGATAGGGGCTTTTCCCTTCTCCGCGCCTTTGGCTTCCCCGGAGGGGATGGCGGTCAAAACCTTGGAAAGCTCCTCCGCGTTGGCATGCTGGAGATAGTAAACGCGGATGTCCCCTTCACCCCGGGGCGTTTCCCTATCCAGAATGTCTATGAGCTGTCTCATTCTGATCGTATCATCTTCTGAGGCAAGGACAATCAAGGCATTGGTCCTCTCATCCGAGACAATTTTCAAAGCAGCCTCCGCAGCGGCCCCTTTTCTCGCGGTCGTTGTCCTTCTCTGAAACAACTCGTTGAGTGATTTCCCCATGACCGAGGCCGTCGCATATTGCAAGGGGATCACCGATATCTCCTCACCGATCCCCTCGACATCAATCGCCTCGACGATCTTGAGAAGACGCCCGATATTGGACTTCACGTCGGTCACGATCAACATGCCTGTCGGCGGATAGGGCACGATCACGCTGCTTTTGGAAATCAGGGGAGCAAACAGCTTGCTCAGGTCGCCGGGATCTGCGTACCTCAGAGGTATGAGTTGGGTCACCACCTTGTCTTCCGGACTGATCCTCTCAAGTCGAAGGCGCGTCTCGATATCCTTGGATCGGGCTGAGACGGCCGGCACGATCTTGGTAATATTCCCAGCAGGCACCGTGGTAAAACCATTCACTTCGAGTACGGATTCAAAAACCTTGTAAGCCTCCTCCACCGTGATCTTTGTGGGAGAAATAATGGTGACCTTTCCCTTGACCCTTTGGTCGATCACGAAATTCTTTCCCGTCAGTTCACTGATAAACTTCACAAAGAGCGCAATATCCACATCATCAAAGTCAATGGTGACGTAGCGAATATCCTCTGCCTCTGTCTCTGTTCCGGCCCCTTTTTCCTGACCAGTCACCGCTCTTTCCTGACCGGCCGGAGTCGGCCTCCGGGGCAGTGTTCGCCGGGGACGCGTTTTCGGCGCAGGTTGCGCTTTCTCTTCACCGCCCACTTCAGTAACGCCCTCCTGACCGGCGACGCGCGCACCATGAACAACAAAAGGCATCGTAAACAGCCACAACCCTACCCACAGACAACAGAAGACAGATCGCATCTTTTTATGTCTCATAGCTATCCTAATCGGGGGTCCTCGCCATACCCTGAAGAACCTCAGCCTCGCCCACAATCGCTTCAAACTCAGGCAGTTTTCGAAGGTTCTCCAGGTCCTTGTCTTTTTTCGCCCACGCTTTCGCAGAGCCCTCGAGGGACACCGCCCTTTTCAGGTGAGCCATGCCCAGGTCCAGTTCACCTCTAAGTGCGTAAAGACATGCCAAATTGTAGTGAGGATCAGCGCTATCCGGTCTCAATCGGATGACCTTCAAAAAGTTCTCTTGCGCCCCGTCGTAGTCTCTTCTTTGCAACAAGATGACACCCAGGTTATTGAGAGCCTCCACATGGCCTGGATCTGTTTTCAGCGTTTCTTCATAGAGTTTACCAGCCTCTTTCAGTCTGCCCATATCGTGAAATTGTCTCGCCTCATCGTAAATCCCTTTCGCGGGATTCTCTCGTATGGCCGGAGGCGGGAGGGTCGGTCTTTGAGGCTCAGTATCCGGTTTTGCCGCAACTTCATAGGACGGGACATACACCCGTGAGTAGAGGACAAAACCCAGAAGGGCCAAAACAACGCCGAAAAGGGGAACCAAGGCGATTTTTCGAGCAAAAGCCTTCTCCCTTTTCGGGATAGCCGCCGTGATCTCGCTGTATTTCAGAGCGCGGGCGTCTTTTTCTTTTTGGGCCTTTTTCAAGGCTTCATTGATATGGCTCATGAATAAAGCCCCGATACCAGATCCTGGATCCTGCTCGCTGGATGCTGGCTGGCTTGCCCATGCTGCATCAAGTCCCCGGGATCCCGTATCTAGAAAGATCTTTGCTGTTATTCTCTATATTATATCACACGCACCGCTGTACCGAAGATCGATAGCGCTTTTTTTGTCCTTTATTGGGTATCCAGTATCTAGAATCCCGTATCTCTTTCTTACTCCATCATCTGGTACAACAGGGACATGGTTTGGTGACCCACGATACCATCGGCTTTCAAGTCGAAATCCATTTGGAATCTCCGAACCGCCTGAAAAGTATTGTCGTCATAGGTCCCTGTCTCCTCAGTGAGATAGCCCCTTTGCACAAGGACTCTCTGGACCATCTGAACTTCAGGGGATTGCTTGCCCTTTCTCAGATATAACCGCCGGCTTTCAATCGGGTAAATACAGGATACGTCCCAACCCCAGTGTTTCAGAATGAGCTCCCGACTGACGTACCGGTCTTTGCCGTCACCATCTACGGCAATGGCGCCATCCCGGGTCACCTCCCGAAGCAAGAGGTATTGAGGTCCTTCTTGCTCCAGACCCACAAGAGCGATCCTAAAAGGTTTTCTGAACACCACATGGTACTCCGGGTCCACCCGGAAGGAAACCACACTGAGAGTGACGTCTTCGGGGATGCCCGGTTCGTTTTTCTCAGCCCCCTTCGAGAAAAGGTCGAAAAGGCCGGCAAGGCTTTGACTTCCATCCAGAAACAGGGGGGCTTCTTTTGGTACTTCCTGTTTCGGGGGCTCCGGTAAAGGCATTTTCGCCTTGAAAGTCTGCGCAACGTAAGTCTCTCTTTGTTCTATCCCAAAGAACTCCGAAATACGCTCCCTTGAACTCCAGCCGGCAAATCCCGCCACAAGAATCAGCAAAAGGAGCAACAGGGTGAAGGAAAGGAAATTCCCCCAGGACCATTCGGCTCTGCGCGGATCAGTGGTGCTCCTGCTGCCACGCAGCTCCTCTACGGCGCTTGCTATCATACCTTTGGTGACGGTGTTTTTCTCCCTGGCATAGGCAATGAGAAGGGCCCGATCACAAACGGCGTTGATGCGCCTTGGATTCCCCCGAGAATAGGCATAGATCTTCTTGAAAGCGCTTTCTGCAAATTTCAACTGGCCCTTTCCGCCTGCCACCGTGAGACGATGGTTCACATATCCTTCCACATCCTTGTAATCCAGTGGTCGCAAATCATAGCGAACCATGATTCTTTCATCAAGCTGGCGTAAAGCCGGCGCGGCCAGAACATCTTTGAGCTCCGATTGCCCAACAAGCACAATCTGAAGCAGTTTCTCTCTTTCTGTCTCCAAATTGGAGAGCATCCGGATTTGCTCCAGCACATTGTGAGACAAATTTTGCGCCTCATCCAAAAGAATGACCGCATTGCCTCCGGCGCTAAAGTTCTGAATCAGGAAATGATTGAGGGCGTCAATATAGTCTTTTTTGCTCTGTGCCTCCGGGGTCCCATCGACACCGAATTCCTCATTGATGGCCTTCAAAAGCTCCATATCTGAAATAAAGGCGTTCAAGATAAGGGCGCTTTTTGTGGTTCCGTTCAAATGGCCCAGCAAAGCACGACACAACGTGGTCTTTCCGGTACCGATACCGCCTGTGATGGTGATAAAGCCCTTTCGCTCATTGATGCCGTACAGGAGGTGATCCAAAGCCTCTTTGTGGTGTGGGCTCAAGAAGAGGTATCGCGGATCCGGCGTCAAGCTGAACGGACTCTCGTTAAAGCCGAAAAAAGACGTATACATGGCACCTATTCAAACACGTAGTTTAGGGTTTTCTGTTGCCCTCTTCGATTGATGGTCAGCGAAATGGGTGATCCTGACTCCAATCTCTTGTAAACCGAAATAATATCTGCAGGGCTTTGGATCCTGCGGTCGTCGATACCCTGAACAATGTCCCCATTTCTCAGGCCCAATCTGGAAAAAATGGACCCTTGTTTTATTTGATGAATAGCCAGACCGTCCGCTCTACCGTCTTTGAAATGAGGTCGTATGCGCACTTGCGATAAGAGGGTATTCACATTTTGAAGAGAGCTGTCCAGTTCCGAGCGACTGAGCGTGATGGTTCCTTCCTCTCCTTCCATAAGCGGTCTAGGTCCGGGAGGGCCTGAGGCCTTTTCCCTTCCCCGATCTTTCTTCGAAGAAGACTCCTCCATGGTCAGGATTTCATCCTTATCCCCAACCCGTAAGATAACCCGCCCCCGCAAGATCTTCCTGACGATGGCATCCTGAACGCTGTCTCCCTCTCGGAATAGCCCTTCTCTGTTCTTGTCGATTTCTCTGATTACGGCTACAGCGCTTTCAGGATGTCCGGCAGCCGTGCCCAACAAGGCAAGTTTCAATGACGTGGGTTCGAGGGTTTCGATCTCAGGCTCCTTGACCGGTTCGGGAGCCTTTTCAGGTAATCCAAAAAGATTCCTCTCCTCGATCACCCGGTATTGGTTCAGAGCTGGATTCCTGTATCCTTTTTCAATCGGGACACGCTCCATGACAATCTGATCCACGTGGACTTGCATGAGCTCCGCCCGAACGATTCTGTAAAAGGCATCAACCCCGCCGTAAATGATCGCGGAAATGGCTGCTAGATTGAAAAGGGTATAGTAGAACTTCTTCATAGAAAACGTAAGCTCGGCTTATCCATACCGCCTTGAATGGCGAAAGAGAGCTTTCCCCCTCTTAGCCTTTGGTTGACGAACTGCTTGGTCAAAGGATCGGAGGCCAAACTCTTGTAGAACTCCCCAAGAGGCTCAATGGTTCCTTTTAGATCGAGCCCGCTCCCCATCAATTCCTCACGCAAAATCACGCGACCACTGATCGTGCCTCGAAGATTCGGCCCTATGAGTTCAGCGCGGGTCAGCTCTATTTTACGGTTCTTTAGAAGCAATTTCACCCATAATTCATCGAAGTCGATCGACTGCAGGCCGAGCAGTGGTTGGAGAAGCTCCACTTCCCCGCTGTAAAACCTCAAATCCGCCTCTCCATCCCCCTCTATGGGAGAACCGCCTTTTCCGGCATATGTAAGGGTGCCATTGACACCGCCATTGATGCGCCGGCCGATCAGCCTGTGGAGATCTTCATACTTCTCCATTTGCACGTCCTTCAATTCCAAATCCAGAATGAGAGGCTTTTCCGGCTTATCCTCGTTGAACTGGGCGTGTCCCTTGAATTGCCCGCCGTAGGCCACACCTTTGAAAGAAAGTCTTCGTTCACCTTGAAGTAATGACAGAAGCTTGGGTCTGACCATGACACTTTCAGCCTCGAAAAGCGTCCCTTCACCTTTCGCCTGGTGTGATACCTTCATCCCTAGAACCTTCATGCCCAACTTCAAAGAGGGTGCCACCCTTTCAATGGACAGCCCCAAATCAGGGTTCGCCTTCTGTACAGAAGCTACCAAGTAATCCCTGACCGCGTCGGAAGGAAACAGACAGTACAGAAGCACCCCGGTCAGTAAAAGGCCGTAGAGAATGTAGGCCAACCATATCTTGTGCTTCTTCGGCTGCTCCTTCATCAAAGCCATCCTAAGGGGCTAGACGATTTTATGCAACCCCTTCTCGTGTTTTGCGCTACTCATAGGTCAGCGCCTGGACGACCGCTTCCAGGGAACCGGCCTCCCGAACGTTTTCTTTGACGGAGATCCTTTTGATGATGATCGCCTTTTGGGGTAACTCCACACGATGAAGATACCCGGCAAGCTGCGCCAGTGTGATGCCTTCCAGTTTCATTTCCACCATGGATTCCTTATAAGGGCCCGTCCCTTTTGAAGTGGAAGGCTTCATATACTTAATCCGTTCCTTCACACCCACTTCACCGGCCGCTCTTTCCAAAAAGGTGAAAAGGGTAAACCCCTTTTCTCGCCTCGCAATGAGCTGCTCCATGCTCTGGGAGCCCTCTTGGAGGCTTTTGTACTCTGCACTCAGTTTCACCATCTCCGCCAAGCCCGCCTCTTTCAGTTTGATGCCCTTTTGCAGGCGATCCCTTTTTGCAAAAAAGGGCATGATGAGGTACTGAACAATAAGAAAGAGGGCAATCGCGCATGCAGCGATGGTTACAAAGTATTTTTCTCGTTTCGCAAGCTTCACTTTCTTCTCTGTAATTTCAAATCGAATTCAACCCGATTTCCTTTTCTGTCAAGATTGGCGGACGTGATGGTCACGGTCGTGAAATAAGAAGACGGTTCCAGTCTCCCTTTGAGACTGTCCACCGTGTTAAAGGTGTCTGTGTCCCCGCTGATCTGGACCGTATCAGGATCAATCACCATGCGATTCACGTGCACATCCAAGTCCATGGGAACCCGTTCTGAAATATCCTTGATCAAGTCAACCACCCGCTCATCCGCTTTAAGACCCGGCGTCATGAGGGCCGACTTTTTCAGCTCATTGATTCTCACCTTCATCTGCTGCAACGGGTCCACTATCCTGGTGACGTCAGGAAACGTTTTTCTGAACACTTCGTTGACCTTCTGGTCCAAAACATCATGCCTTTTCTTGAGGAGGGTGTAGTCCACTCCGAAATCAAAAGCCAAAAAAACGAGCACCGCAAAAACAATCGTTGCCGCCTTTCGAAGCTCCTTCATGGAACCCAAAATCTGTTTCTTAACTTCGAATTCGCCCTTCCTGAAATTGAATCCCCGAACCCGTCTGTCTTCCCTGAGCGTCAGGGCCAAGGCGTGGTCCATCAGGGCAGGTTTCCACTCCCCGTAAATGTCAGCGCTCATGCGGACCCTTTTATCCCGGCTTACATTGACGGGCTCTGAGGGGACTTCCAAGAAGCGCTCTAACAGGCTTCCCGTGTCCGGATAGAGTGCCCAGCGACCTGTGAAGAATACCCTTTCAAGAGGCGTTTCCACGTTGTTTTGGCATGAATAGGCGTGTACGGTGTTTCTGACCGTGGTACACAAAGTCTCTAGAGAGGATTCAATTTGCTCAGGTGCCGGCATCTTGTCCTGTGTGGCGGGCCGAAGAGCGTTGGAAGAAAAGGTGCGCATGAGCGCGACGCGCCCCTTCGCATAAAGAATCATGGTGCTCTTCTTCCCGCCAATGTCTACCAACAGTCCGTTTTCGGGCGTCCCTTCCTGCTTTATGAGCCACAACAGGGTGGGCACGCCTCGGATCTCGAGCACCTCCGGGTCGATCCCATAGGGTTCCAAATGTTGCAGGTATTCACTGACAAGGCTTTTGTTCACATAAGCGGTGAGAATGTCGCTGTGATCGGCCCGATCGAGTACGGCAAAGTCAACCAGCAAGTCCTCGATGGGGAAAGGAACCATGGTCTCAATCTCAAAGGAGAGGGTCTGTCTGATTTTTTTCGGATCCTTAAAAGGCATTTGGAGGTTTCTATAAGAAACACGGCTTCCCGGTATGGAAAGCAGATACGTATCGCTTTTGGGGTCCATCTGTTGAAAAAGGCTCTTTAGGGCTTCATCTACACCATCTTCGATCATCACCTGAGCACACGCCGTCACCTCGTGCCGGTTGAGCCCGCTCTTCACCTGTACGGCGGTTACCGTTTCTTCACTGATGTCAAGCCCTAAGATCTTACCAGGCATAATCTGATATCTCGAACTCCCTATGAGGCGCTTGAATCCTTGCCATTAAGAACCGACCAATCTAAACCGTGTACTTGGAATACTGGAGTATTGGAGCAATGAAAACGCCCTACTGCCGCGATCGGGGATACTTATGGCCCAATACTCCAGTACTCCATCACTCCGCTCTTCTCTTCGTCACTCCACTTTCCATGAAATGATCTTCGTCTTGCCTTCTTGCCTTTCAACAACGCCCGTGACCCGTTTTCGCATCGCTTCCTGGAAAGCCTCTGAGACGATCTCAAAATGGTGGCTTGTGGTGGTGACCAGATTATCAATGGCCACCTCACTGCTCATACCCGCTACACTCTTATACCAGTTAGCCTGGCTGATGTCATTGTCTTCCTCATCGCGATAGGAAACCATGTCTTCCACGGTTCTCAGATCCAGGTTCGCCGAAAGAGACCTCAATACCACCGGGTCAGCCGTATTGATGTTGACCTTGCCGTCACCATATACAGTCAGGTAATAGGCAATTCCGGGCCTTTCCCCGGTTCCGTAAAAGAGCTCTTTTGTCATCCCTCTGATGAGAAGAAGTTCTTCCAAAGATTCCAGGGGCGCGTTTCTGCAGAGATACGGGTTTTCCAGCGTCTGATAGTAGGCGTTTTCAGCCCCAAATTTCGTCACATCTTCATCTCTGTCAATCCAGTCTTTGATGGCATCCACCAAATTGCCCACCTCTTCGTCATCAAGGCCGAACATATCAAGGCTCAAGAACCGCGTGAGGAGGTCTTTTTGATCGGCATTGTACTCCCCTTTCTGGTTAACCAAGGCGCCGATCTGAATTCTTCCCGTCATGTCTCTGATTTGCACTTCAAAACCCCCATCCTCGAACAGGGAAGATGAATTCTCCGAAAGGGCCTTGGAATCCGCCCAGGGCTCCCGCAGGGAGTCAAAAGGCCTGTCGGTGTTCAGCCCGTCTTCGAAAAGAACGGCAAGGGCATAGTCGAATCCTGAGCGGGCCACACAGCCCAGCTTGAGCCCGTCGCGAAGGTTGACTGCTCCGTAGAGCTCGGAGCGCATGGCCGTGTTGAATTCCAGAGTGACCGTCACAATGATGCTGATGATCAAGACAGTCAGAATCAGGGCAACGCCAGCGCTATCCTTCAGAACCTTTCTCATCCTCACCTCGGCTCATTGGAAGTGCGACGCTCGTGAAAAATCCTACAGGTGCCTCAGGATCTAAAGGGTTCACGAACTCCAGCAAAATCGAAACCCTTGCAGGAAGCCTGCCCTTGAAGCTATCCCCCGTGGAATCCCAACTCTCATAAGCCTCTCCGGTTTCATCATAATACGTGAACGTGAGGGCGTGCAGGCCATCACAAAGCATGGCGCCAGTCCCTCCTTCCTCGGGCGTGACGGTCAGTGCCGGTGTGTCGGTGCGGTAAAGCACAAAAGGACCTTCGTCGGCGCCCTCGCCAACCTCGAAGGTGATTTCCGTTTGATCCAGTTGTATATCCTCATCGTGGAAGACAAGATGGGCTCTTGAAAAGAAACGCAGCACATCCGTTCGCCTTCCGTCCGTTTCCTTTGGCTCTCCCAGGAACTGGGTCAACGGGGTTTGCTCCTCCTCAGATTCTTGATCCTCCTTATTCTCGGACAGGTAAGCACTCTGGAGATCCTCCATCATTCTATCCAGGGCAATGCGCGCCATTTCATACATGTGTGCCTTGGATTCTGTGTCTTCAATGTTCCGGAATGTTCCGGTGTACGCGGTATAGAGCATGGACAGGACCACTGCCAATATAAATATGGCAATGAGAAGCTCCATCAGAGTAAAACCCTTCGTGTCCTTTGCGCGATCCATGGCTCCGACCATGTTCTGCTGCATGGATTATTCTTCTTGAGGAGAAAATCGGTAAAGTCTCAAGCGGTACTGATATAGCTCTTCCTCGCCCCAGGATACGGTCAGATCGATCTGCTTGAGGTGGCTCGAGACATTCTCCGGTTCACTAAAAAACACGTCCCCAAGCGTCACTTCCCAAGAGTAGTCCGGGAAATCCTCGCCAAAATCGCCTGAGTCGGAAGTTAATTCCTCCGGGTTCTGAGCCTCCAGCTCAGCCATTTTGCCCTGGGCCAGGAGAGCCGCTGTGGTACTGAATTTGGCTTCCGTGGCAAAAGACACGCTCTGAGACTGAGAGCCCAGTACAGCCGTCAGTGCGATGGCGATGATGGCCATGGACACCATCACCTCCAGCAGGGTAAAACCGAAACGCCCCGCGTTGTCTCCTACACCCATCAGAGTCCTCTGATTGGCAGATGGCCCTTTTACGAAGCGGTCAAGTTTCATACTCCACATATTCATCCCATACCCTCACCCTGCCCAGAAAGGGGTTCAGTTCAAGGGTCAGAGACCGACCGTCCTCTGAACCCAGATGGATCACGGATTGAGGGACATACCCCTTCTTGCTAAACCGAATCACGGTTTCCCCGCCCAGTGTCTTGCCCTTGCCTTGAAACCATACATCCAGGACGCGCACACCTTCCGGAAGGGAGGAGGCCTTTTCACGGGCCCGCGCCTGTTCCTCTTCACTCATGGTAGCGGAATCGATCCAGAACCGATTTGCGTCGAGATCAAAATGCATGAAGTACGCTTTGTTCTCCCGAATCGCCTCATTGCGGAGTTCCTTCAAGAGACCGATCATATTGCGCGAAGACCGCCTGAGATCGTCCGTCAGAAGGGCATCCCGGACGCGGGGCATGGCCAGACCGATGATCAGCCCGATCAAAAAAATAACCACAGTGATCTCAATGAAGGTAAAACCTCTGTGGTTCAGACGAAGGGGTGCCTTCCGGGTTGATGTCTTATTCCAGTTCCCAATTGTTAATATCCTTGTCATCCCCTTCTCCACCGGGCTGTCCGTCGGCGCCGTATGACATGATGTCAAAATCACCATGAAGGCCTGGGGAAAGGTAGACATATTCGCTCCCCCAGGGATCATTGGGAACCTTCCCTTTCTCGAGATAGCCTCCCTCCCGCCACTTCCTGGGAAGTACCCCCACGGTAGGTGTCTCCACAAGGGCCTGAAGACCTTGCTCCGAGGAGGGATATCGCCCATTGTCCAGCTTGTAGAGCTTAAGCGCTGTCTCAAGGGTGGCAATGTCCATCTGCGCCTTTACCCTTCTAGCCTCTTCGGGCTTTCCCATGATTCTCGGCGCGATCTGCCAAACCAGAATGCCGAGAATAACGATAACAATCAGAATTTCTATCAAGGTAAAACCGCGATCGTTCTTTTTTTCACTCCACATGCTCTGCGCCTTTCATCTCATGACCGTTTGACGCCAAATCCTTCCCGGAAGCCGCTGTCAGCGGACCAACTGGTTCATCTCAAAAATAGGAAGGAGAATGGAGATGACGATAAATCCTACAACCAGGCCCATGCAAAGTATCATCGCCGGTTCCAACATGGCGGTCACTGCCATGATGCGGGACTGGGCTTCCTCTTCATACATGTCCGCAATCTTGTGCAGCATCTTCTCCAGTTCGCCGCTCTGCTCGCCCACGGTAATCATCTGCACCATAATGGGGGGGAACCAGCGGCTTTGGGAGAGGGGTGCTGCAAGGGTCTTGCCTTCCTGAATGTCATCCACCGTCTTATCGATGACTTGGGCAATCGGCACGTTGTTCACGATGTTCCGGACGATCTGAAGGGCCGTTAACAGGGCAACCCCGCTTTGAAGTAGACTCCCCAGAGTGCGCCCGAACCTGGCAAGTGCCATTTTTCTGTTGATGGGTCCCACGATGGGAAGGCGTATCTTCATCTCATCCCAAAGATATTGTCCCTTTGCACTTTTCTTGAACTGTTTCACCAGGAGTGCGCCAGCCGCAGCAGCAAGGAAAATAAGCCACCAGTAAGACTTGAGGAAATTGCTGAAACCCATCAAGGCGACCGTCGCTGTGGGCAGTGTCTGCTGCATCTCACTAAAAATCCTCATAATGTTGGGCATAATGAAGGTAATGAGGAAAAAGAGGATCAACGTGGCAACGCAGGCCATGAAAATCGGGTAGGCCAGGGCAGATCTGAATCGCCCCCTCAGCGCCTGTTGGTGTTCGCTGAATTCAGCCAGCCGGTCCAGGACCACATCAAGGGAGCCGGAAGCCTCACCCGCCCGGACCATGTTCACATAGATCTGCGAAAATATCTTAGGGTGATTGGACAGGGAATAGGCGAGACTGTTGCCCTCGTTGACCGACTCTTTGACGTGAGCCATAATTCTCTTGAAATTCGGGTTGTCGAGCTGGGCGATCAGCCCTTCCAAGGCAGAAACAAGAGGCACGCCTGCGGCAAGCAAAATGGCCAGTTGTCTTGTCACGGCGGAAAGCTCAACAGCCTTAACCCCCCTGAAAAAGGCTGAAAAAGAGGTGGGCGCCGAGGCCTGATCTTTTGGGCGGGCGGAGGTCTCCTTCACATCCACAGGATAGATGCCCGTGCCCCGCAGCTTCTGCCGGGCAGCCATGGCGCTATCCGCGTCGATGATGCCGCTCAAGCTTTTGCCGCCTTTGTCCAAGGCCGTATATTCATAGACAGGCATGGTACCGGTATCACATGGGACTAGACGTGTTCTGTTCCCACAAACTC
>Ga0209635_10001224_pt1 | contig 18990 bp, 15 predicted proteins | sample DeeMarSWOR230_32_FD_187463 | JGI IMG/M metagenome (GOLD analysis project Ga0209635, IMG submission 187463) | Marine sediment microbial communities from White Oak River estuary, North Carolina - WOR-2-30_32 (SPAdes) (version 2) | ecosystem: Environmental > Aquatic > Marine > Intertidal zone >...
TAATATTGTTTGGAAAAGAAAAGGAATAAACCATACCCCTGCCCCCCAAAAAGGAGTAATACCTAAATATAGATGTTTTTCGTTCATAACAGGATATAATTGATTTAAAATCATATTACAAAAGGACCCATAGATGATTAAACCAACAATTGTTGATATGACATATAAAATGAGATAAGGAAAAACATATCTCCAAAATTTTTTCTTGAAATAATGCCATGAATAAAGTTCTTTTAAAGATGATTTTCCGGTTCTTTTAAAAGACAAACCCATATTAAATCCCATTATAACTACAAAAAAGGGGATTGAAAGTCTTTGCCATAAATGAACAACCATTACATCTCTTATTTCTGTCGGAAGTCTAACTAGCGCATGCTCAGAAATAACAAAAATTATTATAATAGCTTTTAAGAGGTCTACTTGGAAATAATATTTACCCTTTTCATTCAATTCTTTCATGCGACCCAGTTTTTAAAATGATTAAATTGTGATTATAAATTTCTGACATTAATGTATTTCATATTAAATTTTGATATTTAAAAAAGTTATGAAATTATTTTAGATATCGATTAAGTTAGAAGAGAAAGAATGAATAGAAACAGGAATGATTTCAATTAAAAATACGAGGTTTTTTAATCGGATAATATTATTTGGAATTACTAAATTTTTAAGATTTCTCAAGCTCTTTAATATTTTTCAAAACGACACACACCCTTTCAACACTTTTAACATCACTTCTACCTCGAAAATTCTCAATAAAGGCGTCAAGTTCTGTTATTTCAGGGACATTAACTTTTACTAATATTCCACATTCTCCAGCTAAAAAATATACTTCCTCACATTGAGGTAATATTTGGGTTTCTCTTATTAACTCTTTTATTTCAGACTGATTTTTAGGTAGCAAGGTTATAAATGCATAGATGCAACGCTCTTCTTCTCTGCAAACCTTAATAGTAAATTTCTCAATTACACCATCTTCTTGCAGTCGTATTACTCTTTTACGAACTGTTGATTCTGAAAGTTCTACTTCCTTTCCAATCTCATGATAAGGTCTTCTTGAATCTTCAATTAGCATTTCCAATATTCTTTTATCCTTCTCATCTAAATTTTTCATATTCAATCATTTTCTATTATATATAATTCCTTCTTAACTTATTGTTAAAAAAATATACATTTTAATTATAAAAAAATTGATTTTATATTGTAGATTCACCCATTCCTAGAAATCTTTTAATAATGGATCGAATAATCTTTCATATTCAACAGCCATACAATGAATACCCGCTGCTTTAGTACTTTTCTTGATCTCTTTGATAAATGGTTCAAAGAATTCAATATTTATCTTATCGAGTGCTGCATATTTAGCTGGTTTATTACCCTTATTGTCTTTTTCTGCTTTCTTAAGTGCTTTAAGAAGTTCTTTTGGAACTGAAACACCAGGTATATAATTATCAAAATACCAAGCAATTCCATAAGATTTCAGAGGAAAGATTCCTAAAAGCACTGGAACATTGAATTGCTCCAGATCTTTAAGAAAATCCTTAGCTTCATCAATATCGAATGCTGTTTGTGTTTGAATAAAGTCAACCTTTTGTTCTACTTTACGGCCAACTTTAAGGATCTCTGGTTCACGTGGGTTACTGTTTGGGTTAGCAACACATCCATAATTCATTTCAATCTTTCCACCCTCAATTTTATTTCCTTCATAATCAGTCCCTTCATCAATCATAATCGAGAGCATTTCACAAAACTGAGTACTATCTATATCATAAACAGGTCTCCCTTTTTTGTGATCTCCAAGCGCTGTATGATCTCCTGTGAGAGTTAGGATATTCTTCAAGCCTAAAACTGCTCCAGCAATAATATCTCCGAAGAGTGCCACTCGATTACGATCTCTTACAGTAACTTGCCAAACTGCCTCAAGACCTACTTTTTCTTGTACCAGGTAGCTTGGTACTAATGAACACATGTAGGCATCTCCTTGTGGACCATCAGTAACATTTGCGGCAACAATTTTACCGGTCTTCTTCATTTCTTCAGCACCATGCAGAATTTCACTTAGATCTAAAATCTTTTTCGGTTCAAGCTCTCCTGTGATGACAAATTTTCCTGCCTCAATTGCTTTACATAAATTACTATATGCTGGTCTTTTTCCCATTTAGCCCTTCACCTCCTCTTTTTCTTCTTCTACATTCGTATATTCTTTATAAACTTCCAAATATCCTGGACTTGTAGAAGTTCTGTAATCCCTTGGACCTCTATATTTTTTAAACAAATCTAATCTATTGAATTCCTTTAATCTCTTCCAAATTTCAACCCATGCACATGGTACGGTATATCCTCTTACTTCACACATACCATCAACCATTCCTCCGCAAGGTCCATTACTTAAATGTTTAGCGCAACCTGCACGAGGACATACGCCGCCAGTTTCTCCAATAATGCAATCTCCACATGTTTCACATAGCTCAATAAAGTTATTTTCTCCATTACTCTGTGCACCCCCAAACATACTATTTTGAGTTGGGAATGTTAATTTCTGCGGTAAAACTTTATTCATCATAACAACTCCTAATCCGCAAGCTAATGTAAGAATCGCTTCATAATCTTCTACTAAAGGCCTTACGGTTGTTGCGGCAATTCTATCATCACATTGTCTTAGAACTGTAATGGCTTTCCACTTTAGATCTTTTCCCTTAGTTCTTGCTTTTAATTCTAAGAGTTGTCCGAGCAATTTTGCTTCATTCAAACTTCTGGGCGGTTGACAACATCCATCGCAGCCTGCTATGAGGATTTTGTTGTAAGGCTCTATGTATCCATATATTTCTTCTATATCTTTTAATTGGGTTATAATCATTTTTCAAAACTCCAAATTTTTTCTTTTCTTATTAGATTTTTATAAATACTTTCAATTTATTTTATATATCAAAAAATTTTTCATATTTAGGTTGTTAATTTTTCAATCAACTTATTAGGCTTCACACTTCTAGTAGAAAGACTAAGGTCTTCTAAATCTACACCCAACGCAATTGCCATTATTTCAGGTAGATATAATACTGGGATATCTAGTTCCTTTCCAGTCTTACGAGCAATTATCTTTTCTTTTCTGTCATATTGAGTTACACAAGCTGGACACACTGCAATTAAGGCATCAACTTCTTCTTCAAGTTCACATAATTCTGTCATTTTATCTTCAACAAGTTTCTCGCCAATTTCTTCCTGTAGACGGGCACAATAACCACAACATTCTAATTTGGTGGCAAAATCGATGGTTTTTGCGCCAAGAGTTTGAAGAATAAGGTCAATTTTTTCGGGTTTTTCTGGATGATCAAATCGCATTATTTTACTAGGTCGAACTAAATGGCAACCATAATGCACAGCAAGATTTAAATCATCAAGGGGTTTAATCGTTAAGCTTTTCATTTTTTTAAGCCATTCTGGTTGAGTGAGTATTTCTACAAAATGGTAAACAGTTACCTTTCCAGTATATTCATAGTTTATTTTCTTTAAGATTTCATTAATTTTCTTCAGATGCTCGGGATCCTCTCCCAGAAGAACACTCACAGTTTTTAAAGTTTCATAACATCCTGAACAAATTGTTAAAACATCTAATCCCATCTTTTCAGCAATTGCAAGATTTCTTGCTCCTAAAGTTAACCAGGTATCAATGTTTAATGATTGTAATGATACTGGCTCTGGACAGCAACTAACACCCTCCATTTCTTTCAGTTCAACACCTAAAATACTTGCTACATCTCTAAATGCTTTCTCTAGCTGGGGCATTTTTAGTGGTATTGTACATCCTAAGAAAAGTGAGAATTTATTTCCTTTTTTCGTCATTTATTTATCATCCTCCTTTTTTATTATAAGATCGCCTAATCCTGTTTCGTCTATTATAAATCTTATATCATCAAGATTGGGTGGGACAATTTCTGGTAATCCCATTCTTTCTCGCCTTCTATCGATATTTTTCTTCATTCCTTCTGTATAAGGCACTACAAATCCATTATCATAAATAACTTCCACTGTGCTTGAATATTCCTTTGGAATTTTCCCTTCTTTTGCTGCCATATTTCGCAATAATGCTAAAATGAAAGAATAATCTACATTTTTTGGACATCTTTCAGTACATCTATGGCATAACGAACAAGTCCAAATTGCGTTACTGGATAATACTTCTTCTTTTAAACCCAAAAGGCATGATGCAACTACTCTATGTGGTTGTAGATCGACATATTCTGTTACAGTACAGCCAGAACTACATACTCCACATTGGATACATTTTAAAAGTGATTTAGCACCAACTTTTTTGGCTATCTCATAGCGGAAGTTTAAATTTAGATCATTTGCATTTTTCTTTATCATTTCAGACATTTTTTATGCTTCCTCCTTTGCTTCTTCTTTTTTTGGTTCAATATTATCACCAGTTTTAGCTAATGGTCCAAGTTGTTTCACCCTATTTACAAACTCGGTTACTACCTCTGAGAAACGTTTACCTTCACTAGCAGACACCCATTCAAGTCTGTAGCGATCAGGATTAACCCCTACCTTTTCAATTATATCATGAAGTTCATTATAACGCATTTGCATATCATAATTACCTTCTAAATAATGGCAGTCACCAATATGACATCCACCTACTAATACACCATCTGCACCTTCTAAGAACGCCTGTAAAATGAAGTGTTTTGGTATCCTTCCAGTACACATTACTCTTATAGGTCTAATGTTGGTTGGATATTGGAAACGACTTACACCACATGTATCTGCTCCAGCATAACTACACCAATTGCATAAAAATGCCACAATACGAGGTCTCTCATCCACAAAATCTCCTCGAACAGCCTCCCTAATCATAGGATATATCTGTTCATCTGCAAAATGACTCATGGTAATAGCACTTGCAGGACATGCTGCAGCACAATCACCACATCCTTTGCATAGTAATGGATTGGATTCTGATACTAAAATCTCATTATCAAAATTTACACCAATAGCTCCAAAATTACATACTTCCTCACACTTTTGACATGCTATACATAAAGCAGGATTAACTACTGAAATTAAAGGTTCATTTTCAACCTCTCCAGAAATGAGAGGGATTAAGGCATGAGCTGCCGCCCCTCTGCCTTGAGAAATTGAATCGGATATCCCTTTAGGACTGTGACATGTGCCTGCTAAGTAAATTCCATCTGTGGCAAAGTCAACAGGCCTTAACTTTATATGAGCCTCTAAGAAATATCCATTTTGATCTCTCGCACATTTGATCATTTCACCTAGTTTTTGAGTATCATGAGGAATTAATGGCGTAGAAAGTACAACTTTATCTGCATCTATTGTAAGATCAATTTGAGTTAAAATATCCTGGACTTTTACCTTTAGTTTTCCATTTGCAGTATCTACAGTAGGGTATTCATTGAATCGTATATAATTGACGCTTTCGCGCGCTTTCCAATAATAATATTCCTCATCAGTCCCTACCCGTATGTCCCTATATAGTACATAAATATTTGAATTCGGGTATGTCTCTTTCACATATAATGCATGTCTAATCGATTCAGAACAACATATAAGAGAACAATATGTTACTCCATTTCCTCCTTCTGGCTGACGTGAACCCACACAATGAATAAAAACGAGAGTCTCACCATCTTTTAATTTATTATTTCTAAGTTTCTCTGATAATTCTAATTGGGTCATAATTTTATCGCTCATTCCTTCTTCACCATAATGGTACCAGCCTTCAGGCTTATATTCATAGGCGCCAGTCGCGGCTATAATCACACCTACATTCAAGTCAGTAGTTTTTGCTTCTGTGTTAGTTTTTATCTTTACTTTAAAATCGCCTATAGAGCCTTTTACATCTGCAACTTCAGAATTTAAATATGTGGTAATATTTTTATGTTTGTTAAATTCCTTCAAGTGTTCCTCAAGATACTCTTTAGAATCAATTCGATCAAAGTTAATTTTGTATATTTGATTCAATTGTCCTCCTAATTTATCTTCTTTTTCAATAACATGAACCTTAAATCCTTTATTTGCAATCTCCATTGCAGCACTAATTCCTGTAATTCCCCCACCTACTACTAAGGCTTCTGGAACTACACTTCCCTTAATCTTGTATTCAGGTCTCTGACGAATTACCCTAGCAACTCCCATTCTTATTAAATCTTTTGCTTTATCAGTTGCTCTTTCATTATCTTTCATATGGACCCAAGAATCTAATTCGCGAATACTTACAAAATTAAAGAGATACTCATTTAATCCCGCCTCTCGTATTGTTTTTTGGAAAAGTGGTTCATGAGTCCTAGGAGTACATGCTGCAACTACCACTCGATTTAAATTAAGTTCTTCAATTTTTTCTTTTATGATATCTTGAGTTAACTGAGAGCAACTATACTTATTTTCCATGGAATAAACTACATTTGGTAACGTTTTAACATATTCAACTAAATTAGGTACATCCATATAGCCTGCAATATTAATTCCACATCTACAAATAAATACTCCAACACGGGGCTCATCTCCAGGATTTATAGGTATTAATGGGGGTAATTCTACTTTGGTTTCTTCTTCACTTAGAGGATCTGCATGAGAAGCCGCTAAAGCAGCAGAGCCTCCAGCTTTTGCTACTGAATTTGCTATATCGTCAGGGGATTGACAAGAACCAGTTACATACACACCATTCTTAGTAGATTTTAAATCTTCCGTAGAATCTTTCGTTTTAAAAAATCCTAACTCATTCCTTTCGATACCCAGAATTTCTGCTAATTTTTCAGCATCTTTTCTAGGGGTTACAGCGTTAGCAAGCACGATAAGGTCAAATTCTTTTGTCTCCACTTCACCAGTATCTAAATTAGCCGCTTTTACATATAAATTATGGGTCTCTGGATTTTCTCGAACATCTCCAGGAATTCCATGGTGATAATGTAAATTATATTCATCCTTAGCTCTTTCTATGAATTCTTCTTGGTTTTTACCAATTACTCTAATATCATTAAAATAAATGTTAACATCTGTGTCTGGGGCATGTTCTCGTGTTACTACTCCCTCTTTTGCCATGTACATACAGCAAAATTTAGAACAATAAGCACAAATATCTTCATTTCTAGATCCTACACATGCAACAAATGCTATATTATGAGCATGTTCTTTATCTGATGGACGCAATAGTTCCCCACCAGTGGGGCCTGAGGCACTCAGTAATCGTTCATACTGCATAGCAGTAATAACGTTAGGATATTCACCAAAGTGATATCGATCTAAAATACCAGGATCTATTTGATCATAACCAGTTGCTACAATAATTGATGCAACATTGTACTCAACTACTTCGTCTTTCATGTCGAAATTAATTGCTCCTGCTTCGCATTCTTTTTCACATAATTGACAAGCTCCCTTTGTTATATATAGACATCTTTCAGCATCTATCACAGCTTTTCTTGGAACTGCTTGTGGAAAAGGAATATAAATCGCCGTACGATTGCCCATCCCCTCCTCAAATTCACTAGGTATTTTTTTCATAGGACATTTCTCTTGACAGGCTGCACATCCTGTACATATATCCCAATCAACATATCTTGCTTTTTTGAGTACTTTAACATTGAAATTTCCGGCTTCTCCATTCACTTCTTGCACTTCGGAATATGCTAAAAGTTCAACGTTTGGATGACGAGAGACTTCAACCATTTTTGGTGCTAGTATACATATCGAACAATCCAACGTAGGAAAAGTTTTATCTAGTTGTGCCATTCGACCGCCAACTGAAGATGTCTTCTCTACAAGAATCACTTTATATCCTTGTTCAGCCAATGTAAGGCTTGCTTCTATCCCTGAAATTCCACCACCAATAACCATTATACTGCTACTTGCCATTTTTCATCAATTTTGATCATTTTTTTGCATATTTCCATTTTTTTTTATTATATTTCGTTGTTTTTCTAAAATTTTCGCTCCTTTTTGAAAATATTTGTTTAAATAATAAACTAATTTCTTTATAATTTACTTATTATAACATGCATCTATATAAATATTTCCATAATCGTATTTTTTCTATTATTTTTTATCCGAAATTAAAAAATTATTAGGTGAAAAAATAACGAATTCGGAATTATTGATTGATTCTAGTAATCTTTTCAAATGAAAAAAGTTAAATTAAACAATCAACCCTCTATCTTAGAAAATTTCAATTAAAAAAAAATGACTTTTCACCAAATTTTCAAAATAAAAAAATTCTAAATTTTTAAGGTTTTTTTTAAAAAAGAAAAGTTTATTTTACATTACCACTTTAGGAGTTCTTTTAAAAGCTCTTCTGCGGTAATATTGCCTTTTAGCTTTTTTTCTTCATTAATGATTAAATATGGAACCGTTGATACATTATATTGTTCACCAATATCAGGATGCGCCATAATATCTATTATAACTGTCCTTATTTTACCTTCTGATGCTAAAGCGAACTGAGTGCAGATTGATAAAATGGTAGGACAATAAGCACAAGAATCCGTAATCAATACCTTAATAACTATAGGATCCAACTTATTTAGGCTTTGTTTTATAATAGCCTTATAATAATTAGGAGTTCCAGTAAACACCATTAATGCCTGTACAAAGGGTTGGATTTCTGCTGCCATGGGTACCGCTAAGTAATGTATAATTTCTATTCCTTGATTATTCACCAGTAAAATCGCAGGTACTCGTTGAATATCATATTTTTTAGCTAATGCAGAATTTATTTCTAGGTTATACTCTTCGATTTTTAACATTCCATTAGAACTTTTTTGATAAATATCCAAGGTATCCATCATATAAACAGACTCTTGGAGATTATGTGATGAAGTAAAAACTTTTAATATAACTGGTTTTGTAAGTTTTTTAATCTCATTCCGAATCATCTTTTTATAAATATAGGAAACTGGCAAACTAATCTTTCAACTCTATTTGTTATTTCATGAAAAGTAAAGGAAAAATCGTTTATACACATTGCTACTATTATTTAAAAATTCTATTTATAACTTAATTTTTCTTATAATGTTTTATGGCTGTAAAAAGAAAAAGTGACAATTTTGCTCCAATCTATTCTCTACATCTTTTATATTTAAATGGTTGGGGTGGAAAAATGCCTAAATTAGTATATAAAGCTGAAAAAGAATTACTAGACAACAATATTGATAAAGCAATGAAACACTATTACCGTGCTTTAGAAAGATTTCCTCAATCCTTCCATCTTTTACATGACCTATATGTTATTTATAACGAAACTGAGCAAAAAGAGGATGCTTTAGAAATATATAAAAAAATCATGGAAATTAAGCCAAAAACAGCCCTTGAATGGAGATTATTAAGTATTATTCATGTTTTAAATAAAGAATTTGAAAAAGCGAAAGAATGTATTATGAATACTTTACAAATTGAACCTAACATTCCGCAATATTGGAATGACTTTGGATTAATACACTTCTATTTGCATGAATTCCAAGAAGCTAAAACCGCGTTTGAAAAATCTTGGACTAGCATTGATTCTCGAATACCCGTTATGGATTTAAGTTCCCTTAAAACTTATTCCTATTTAATTTTAAAAACTTATTATGAATTAGGTGATTATGAAAAAGCGATTAAAACATCCAAATCATATTTACAACTATATCCTGATGATTCTATAATGTTGAATAATCTTGCTTCGGCATATAATAGAGCGTGCGATTATGATAACGCCATAGAAGCTGCTAGAGTTGCTTTAAAAATAGATAATAATTTAGGTACTGCATGGAGGCATTTAGGTTTTGCGCTTTACAATAAAGGTGAGTATGACAAAGCTTTGGAATATATTAAGAAAGCGTTAGAGCTTAAAAAGGATTATGATGAAGCATGTTATGATTTAGCTCAAGTCTATTTCAGCTTGGAAAAATATGATAATGCTTTAAATGCATGTGATAGGTGCTTAGAATTAAATTCGAACCATAGTGAATGTTTGAAATTAAAAGAGATGCTATTAAAATTTTAAACAATTGCAAACTAGCCTTTAAAATTTCAACATATAGAGAAAAAGTTTTTAACGAGCTTATAAGCATAAATCTTATCTTTTTTCAATTCCTTTTATGTTATTGAGCAAATTTATTAAGAACTTCCAAATTTTTTCAACACTACTAATTTTTAACCGCTCATCTGGAGAATGACCATCTTTAATTGTAGGTCCAATCGCAATCATTTCCATATTAGGGTAATATTTCGTAAAAGAATTACATTCACAGGTTCCGTGTGATGCGTTGACTTTAACATCTATGTTAAATAATTTCTGATAAACCTCTCGCGCTAAATTTAAAAATTTTAAATTAAAATTTGGAGTCCAACTTGGATAATCTAAATCAAATAATATGTTATATTTCAAGTCTATCATATTTAAAAGATTAAAAATATTATCATTTAATACATATTTTTCATATTTAGAAGAACTTCTTTGTAATAATTGGAAAAGGATTCGATTTTCTTCTGTGGTTAGTGTTCCTAAATTAGTAGAAGTCTGAACTAAGTCTTTAATTTTTGGATGCATCGAAATCAGTCCATCTGGTACAATATATAAAAAATTTAGTAATTTATTCTGAAAGTTTTCTTCAAGACTAGTACAATCTGAATACTCAGGTAATTTTTGAATAGAAATTTTAATATTTTTTTCAATTCCATCGAATGAATCCTTTATATAAGTAAAAATACTTTGGATAAAAGAATTCAATTTAGAAAAGTTGCTCTTTTCAATATAAATTACTGCTTGAGATTCTCTAGGTATAGCATTTTGATGAGTCCCTCCGTTTAAAAAATTAAGATAAATCTTGAATTCTTTATTCATTTTCCATAATATCTGTGAGAGAAGTTTTATCGCATTAGCACGCCCCTTATTAATATCCGCTCCTGAATGTCCCCCTATTAACCCTTCTAAGGCAATTTTAATCGGGATAAGTTCAGTTTCAATACCTTTTAGAGATCTTCTTTTTATTTGTATTTCAATTATATTATGGATAAGCCCAGCGGATCCTATTAAAATCTCATTCTCATCTTCTGCATCAAGATTTATTAAATAATCTCCACTAATTAAATTAGTATCTAATTGAAGTATACCTGTGCCTTTCCCTTCCTCATCTACGGTAAATAACAAATCTAATCCTAAAGGAGCAAAATTCAGTTCTCCATTATACACTTTTTTCATTATTGACAGTTGATACGCGATACCAACACCGTTATCTGCTCCCAGAGTTGTACCTTCCGCAGTTAACCATTTTTCCTCATCTTCATCTATGAGTTTCAATTTTAATGGATCTTTCGAAAAATCGTGCTGCACACCCTCATTCTTATTACATACCATATCCAGGTGGCATTGTAGTACTATATTTAATTGTTTATCTGAGTTTTGTACTTTTGATGGAATTTTTACAACGATGTTTTTTACTTGATCAATTTCCACAGGAAATCCGAACTTTTTAGCTTCTTTCTTTACAAACTCTCTCATTTGTGTTTCATTTTTAGTACATCTTGGGATTCTAGATATTTGACAAAAATAATCCCAGAATTCTGGTGGATTACCTAAATGTGGAAAACTTTCCATTTTATTTCGACCGCAAAAAAAGCATTTGCTTTTCCTGAACTTATTTAATATTATTCCATATTCTTATTTAATCCTATCTAAATCTTTAGTTCTAATCCCTTCTAATAGTTAGGAAGCTGCCCAAATTGTCATTAAACGCAAGCCTTATTATCTAAGAAATATTCAAAATAAAAAAGTTATTAGTTAAGCAATTTTTTGTTAAAGATCCCTTCAAAATTACAAATTAATGATTATATGATAAATTTTAACAGACTCATAATATCTATATATTAAACAAAATAATAAAACAAAAAAAGTTAATAAAACAATAATAAACAATATTAGAGAAGTCAAGTCCGACAAAATGAAGATCGTTGTATCAGGCCCATTACAATGCGGAAAATCGTCGTTTATTAAATATTTTGACGAGAATGCATTAAACATTGAAGCGAAAGCACGAGATAATAAATTATATACTGTAGGGATGGATTTAGGTTCTGTAACATTAAATGGTTTTGATGTGTTTCTTTTTGGAACTCCTGGTTTATTAAGATTTAATGTGATGAGAGATGTAGTTTTACGGGGAACTGATGGTGTTATTTTTATTTTCGACGCTGCTCATCCTGAGAAAGATGAAGATGGTATTATAATTCTAAATTCTATAAGAAAAGCTATTAGTCAAGATATACCAATAATATTTTTAGCAAACAAACAAGATATCGCAGGAGCGAGACACTCTGAAGTGGTTCGCGCCCAAAATTATTTACCAGAAGATACAGTAATTTTTCCTACGAGTACTAGAACTGGAGAGAATCTTGACAATGTTTTAAAGCAGCTTGTTAATCAGATATATGAAAATTATTCATCATTAATAGAGATTCTTCGTACTTATGAGAATGATATTGAAGGTTTAACCGAAAAATTGAAGAAAGATACAATTCAGATGAGAGATTTTTTAAATAATCTTGAAATTAAAAGATTTATTGAAATAGATCGAGCTAATCGAACTTTTAAAGTAAAAGAAGGATTAAAGCTTTTAATTTAATCATTACAGCAAAACTTGGCCAAACATGAACATTTTTAATAAAAGTAATTCAAATTGAACAAATAAAAATTTTGTTAACAATTTAAGATAATATTTAGGATAAATTTAATGGTGATATAATTTCTCCCTTTTCCTTTCCTATGTTATTAAGTTTTTCTCTTTGTTCATTTAAAATATTCCAGAAGAATTTAGGCATATTTTTCTCCTTTCTATACATCTCTTCTACTCTATCAAGCTTTTCTATTAATTTTTTCACTCGTATTGAAAATTGTTCTACATAATCATCTTTAGTATAACTTTTATCAAGATATTTCTTAAATAATAATTCTAAATCTTTGTATTTTGGGATATAACCAATTGGAGTTTTAATTGCATTAACATCACTATGAACACGTAATTCTGCCCACATAACCCATACTAACTTATCTAAAATTCCATTCAAATATTCTCCATCTTTATTTTTTAAAAAATAATTTGTTGCGAAAACTTTAGGAGGAAAATTTAAGCTAGCACCAAGTTTTTGGTGATTTTTCAAATATTTTCCAAGAGGAACTACTAAAAAGTCAAGATTTGCCATTGGTTGTTGAGTCCTAACACCTTCAGTCCCAATTGTAGCAGAAGTAGTTTCAGATTCTATACTAGCACCAATAAATACTCCATGTTCCCAATTAAAACTTTGTAATACAGGGGGCATAGTATCACTATCACGCCCTCCATAAAATATTCCATGAACTGGAACGCCATCAGGATTGTGCAAATCTGGATCAGCGTTCCTCAATTCTTCAATCCTAATAGTATACCTAGCATTTGGATGTGCTTGAGGGATATCTCTACCATCTTTATCTTTTTTTCCCTTATACCAATTTCCTGAATAATTAATTCCCTCGTTAGGGGTATCTCTTCCATCTCCAATCCAGTAAGGAACACCATTGGTTATGAGTACATTAGAGAATATCGTTTCTCTAGGTGATGTAAGTGCGTCAAAAATAACAGGATCATCTTTAGCATTTACATCCTTAATAATTCCAAAAATGCCTCTCTCAATATTGACAGCATGTACATAACCATTATCCCATATTCGGAGGTAAGCTATATCATCTCCTATTATTCTCTGTTCAGGAAGCATAGCAGTGCTTGTTTTGCCGCAAGCGGAAGGATATGCTCCACAAAAATATGAAATTCTACTTTTTCCTTTAGGAAGGACACTCATGATAAAATAATGTTCTGTAAGCCAATCTTCATTATTTGCTTTATATATTCCTAATCTTAATGCGAGTTTTTTAAGACCTAGGGAATTTCCTGCGTAGGTATTGTAACAAGATAAAACTCTCCCTTCTTGTAAATCTACATAAATTCTCCGCTTGGTTAAATCCTTAGTAACAGGGATACTTTCTTTAAGCTCCCCCGTAGAATGAATAAAGTAGAAAAACTCTTTAGAACCATTTAATCTTTTAAATTCTTCATAACCAGCCCTATATAAGAGATCTTCTGAATGAGCAACATAAAAGGAATCTGTTAATTGGAGAGCGAGTATAGAAAACTTAGAATTTATAGGACCTAAACAAAAAAATCTTACTAGACATTCATGTCCTTTCATACAACCATCCATGATTTCCAAGATTTCTTTTAATCCTTCTTCTCTATCCATTGTATTTATCCATGGATAAATATTCTTATCTTCTCTAGGCACTAGAACTTGAGTATGTTCCTTATCTCTTGCTTGATCATGATTTGACATAGTTTCAAATCCATCAAAATGAGTTGTATGACCATTTAATTTTAGTTTAGTCTCTTCTCCAACTTGAATAGTTTTGAGTCTTACATATTCAATATCTTCTTTTAAGTCTGAAATAACTCTAATCTTGCTTGGTTTACACAAATCAACGAATTCATTAATAATCCTTAAGACATGATTATTGTTTAAAGCATAAAGTTTTTCAAAATCAACTTTAGTTATAATTTTTTTTTTAAAGTATTTCTCAAGAGTTTTAATATTATCCATTATAAATCATTTCCTAGAATATGCTTAAGGAAAAGAAGGATGATTAAAAAGCTTTATAATTTGAACGATTTTTAACTCTCGTGTGGTAAGATTTACCCATTTTAACAAATTGATTAAATTTTTTATATTTGAAGTAGTTGATATATGTTAATCTCATTTTAAAAAGCTGATCAGTGAAGATGTTTTAATTAAACAGTGAAAATTTCTAAAATATTTTTAATTTAAAAAAAGGAAAAAAATAAAATTTAATCTAATCCGGGAAGTTTTGATCCTTTAGCGCTGATAATTCTGTCAACTCTTAATATTAAATTTGCCAATTCACTTCCAGACTTTAAGACATGTTGTACCAATGCAGCAGGTTCAATAATGCCTTTTTTAAAGTTATCCTCTATAGTATTTGAAATTGTATCTATTCCAATCCATTTATCATTATCTGTTTTATGTGCTGCTCTTAATTCGGTCATCTTTTCAATCTCATCTAAACCAGCATTTTTGATTAACGTTTTAGGAATCTCTTCAAGAGCTAAGGCAAATGCTGTAATAGCTAGTTGTTCTTTCCCACTAACTTCATTAGCATAGTCTCTTAATTTTTTTGCTAATTCGATATATATTGCTCCACCACCTGCTACAATTTTTTTAGTATCTATTGTTTTGGCAATAACTGATAAAACATCATTTAAGGTTATTTCTGCTGTACTTAATATTTTTTCTAAACCTCCTTTCAATAGGATTGATACGGACTTTGGATTCTTACAACCAGCTAGTATTGTATAATCATCTTTATCTAACTTTTCAAATTTAATAGTCTCAGCATAACCTAAATCTGCTTCTGTTAGTGAAGGTAAATCATCTACTCTTTTAGCTCCAGTTGCTTTTAATACTGATTTTAAATCATCTTCGCCTAAATTTTTTATTGCTGCTATTCCCTCTCTTGCTAGGTAAGCTCCAAATTTATCAGAAATATCTTGGCTGTTAATAATAATGTTTACTCCTAATTCTTTAAATATATTCAAGTAGTCTGTTAATATTTTTTCCTCTTGGTTTAAAAATTTCTGAATATCAGCAGGATTGGAAATCCTTATTTGAGCATCAAATTCCGTTTTAACTACATCAAGTTTTCTTCTTATAACAGCAATTTTTGCATTTTTGATTATATTTGGCATAGCATTATTGACTTTTTCTTTCTGGATATAAACCCCATTTATTAATTCTGAATCTTTAAGGGATTTTCCAGGTGCTTTTACAATTTTTACGTTGCTAACTTTTGGGAAAGTTGTGCCTTCCTCATCTTTGATATGATTTATTGCTTTCAGGGCTAAATCTGCAAAAAAGTCTTTTAATCCAACCACATCTTTTGAATTCATGGCAGTTTTAGCTATATTTTTAAGAAGAACTTTATCATCAATAGAGATATCATCTGCAATTTTGCTTAAAATCGAAAGAGCCTTATCAGCTGCTAGTTTATAGCCATGTGTAATGGGTTTTGGATGAACATTTTGTTCTATTAAATCTAAAGCATTATTTAATAAAGTAGCAGAAAAGATAACAGCTGTAGTGGTTCCATCTCCTACTTTTTCATCAATAGCTTTTGCTATATTGACCATCATATTGGCTGCGACATTTTCAATATCAAGATTTTTCAATATTTCTGCTCCATCATTGGTAATGGTTACATCTCCCATACCATCCACTAACATCTTATTCATCCCCTTTGGACCTAATGTAGAGCGTACAGTTTCTGTAATTGCCATCATAGCATTAATATTATGCATTCGGGCTTCTTTTTCTTTAGTTTCCTCAGTTCCTTCTTTCAAAATTAATATCGGTACTGACATTTCAAGTATACCTTTCATTGATTTTTATATTTTTATAAAAAAATTTTTACTGAATTTTTTAGTTGTGCGTGATTAAATAATTTTATGATTTAGAGATCATTATAAAAAGTCTCTGAAACCATAAAAGATAATTGAAATTTTTTTAATAAATTATGTAAAATTTATATTTTATTTAAAATAAATAATATTGGTTTTATAATATTTTTAATCTCCTTTTGGTATTGTTTAGAAATGAAAAAAGAAAAAACTTTAGATGATATCGATAGAAGTATCATACGTATTCTTCAAGAAAATGCTAAAACTTCATATCGCGAAATTCATGAAGAACTTGGCATCTCAATTGGGACTATTCACAATCGCTTATCTAAATTGGAAAACAATGGAATTATAGAGGGATACACATTAAAACTCAACAATGAAAAACTTGGATACAAATTAATATTTTTGATAAGAGTCCAAATAGATGGAAAGCATACTGCAGATATCTTAAGCCAAATTAAAGAAAAACCTGAGATTTGTTCAATTTTCCACACTACTGGAGAACAATCTGCCTGTTTGGTATGCCGATTTAAAGAAGCAGGTGATGTTCATAATTTTATTAGAGAATTAAATGAAAAGGAATATGTCATTAAAACAATTTCTAATATGGTATTAAAGGAATATAAAAACTCGTCTTCTATTATTGGGCTGTAATTTTCAAAAAATCAATTAAGCTTCTTTTTTAGGCTTGAAATCTAAAGAAATTGAATTTATGCAATACCTTTCACCAGTTGGTTGAGGTCCATCCTTAAATACATGACCCAAATGACCACCACATTTTGAACAAAGAACTTCCGTACGTATCATTCCATGAGTTAAATCTTTTTTTTTCAAAATTTTTTCATTTTTTATTGGTTCATAAAAACTAGGCCAACCAGATCTAGATTCAAATTTTGTTCCAGACTCAAATACTGGCGCCCCACAACCTGAACAATAATATGTTCCGTTTTCATGATTGTCCCAATATTTCCCCGTAAAAGGTTTTTCAGTACCTTTTTGGCGAAGCACATAATATTGTTCTTTACTTAATTTTTTTTTCCATTCCTCTTCTGAAATATTATTTTTTTTCATAACAAGGTATATATCGTAAATAGATAAAATATACGTTCTGTTTATAATTTGTTAAGAAAAAGGAATCTGGATTATAATAGAAAGGAAATTTAGAAGAAGATACTTTAATTTATAACATAGCATATTTTATTTTCATATACTTTATTTGGTACAAAAACTCTTCATCAGAAAATTTCTCCATAGATATTTTTATTTTTCTATTATTTTTATTATTATTATCAATTTTTTTAGTTATAATTAAAATGCCAAAAAATAACAAAGAAATACGGATTGATCCGTGGGGTACAACAAGTTTATTAGAGGAAGACTATGTTAGACTAATAAAGGAGTTTGGAATTCAAGAACTTGATGAAAAAGTACGGCAAAAAGCTATTAAAAACCGATATATTAGGAGAAAAATCATTTTTGGTCATCGAGATCTTCAGAGTGTATTTAAAGCAGTTGAAGCCCAACAACCCTGGGCAGTAATGAGCGGAATCAAACCATCTGGACCTTTCCATCTTGGAACTTCAACCACTGCTTTAGAGATAATTGAATTTCAAAAAATGGGCGGAAAAGCGTATTATGGTATTGCAGATATTGAAACATGGGAAGACAATGGATTGACATATGAAGAATCTGAAGAATTTGCAATTGACAATATAGCAGATTTATTAGCTTTAGGATTAGATCCTGATCCAAAGAAGGCATATATTTGGAGACAATCAGAAGAACCTATTGTAAAAGATGCATGTTTCAAAGTAAGTAGACTAGTAACCCAAAATATGTTAAATGCAATATATGGAGAAAAATCATTTGGATTATATCTTTCTGCACTCGTTCAAGTAGGTGATATCGTTTTACCACAAATTCTTGATGGTCCTCAACCAACAATTGTTCCCGTTGGGATAGATCAAGATCCACATATTCGTCTTACAAGGGATCTCACACGTAGATATTATAATGGTTTCTTTTTACCAGGAGCAACTTATCATTATTTATTAGCTGGTATAGACGGATCCGAAAAAATGGCAAAGAGAAATCCAAATAGTTATTTCACCTTCAATGAACCCTTGGAATCGATTGAAAGAAAGATTATGGGTGCATTGACAGGAGGTCGTCGAAATAAGGAGGAGCAACAGCAATTGGGAGGAGAACCTCAAAAATGCATGATATATAAAATATTAATGTATCATTTTGAAGACGATGATGATAGATTAACTGAAACGTTTCAGGATTGTGTACGTGGAGAATTAATGTGCGGAGATCATAAAAAAGAATGTGTTGAAAAAGTGCTTAAATTTATAAAAGAACATAAAAGGAAAAAAGAAAAATTAATTGATAAAGCAAAAGAAATCCTGAAAGTTGAATGAATTTTTAATTCTAAATTCTTAAGCCAAAATTGGGGTTAAAATATCTCTTATTTCTATTAAAAACTCTGAAAATT
>Ga0209635_10001225_pt1 | contig 18984 bp, 23 predicted proteins | sample DeeMarSWOR230_32_FD_187463 | JGI IMG/M metagenome (GOLD analysis project Ga0209635, IMG submission 187463) | Marine sediment microbial communities from White Oak River estuary, North Carolina - WOR-2-30_32 (SPAdes) (version 2) | ecosystem: Environmental > Aquatic > Marine > Intertidal zone >...
ATTCCTTGACACTGTGACGCTAATTAGCTACAATAGACCTTCGTGGCAGCGTAGCTCAGTGGTAGAGCAGAGGACTCATAAGCCTTTGGTCGTGGGTTCAAATCCCTCCGCTGCCACCAATTTTTAGCCTCAATTTCCGCCTCCAATTTTGCCTAATTTGCTTGACTCATAAATTTATGTTAAACTTAATTAGCTGAATAACTAGTCAAGTAATCGTAGCGGTTGCCAGTTCTGGTATCGCCAGTAAGGCGACTAAAGTCATATGCAAAGTGATTGCATTTCGTGTTAAAATAGTCATATGATAAAAAGGCATAAGCCTTGATGCAGGACAAGACAGAATGATAAATGTTACCAAGTCGGCTAAAGAGGCATTAAGAAAATTGCTTAATGCCCAAATAGATATGCCACAGGGGCGCCTGCGGCTCATGGACCGGGGGCAAGGCAAGCTGGGCTTAGGCATAGACATAGAGATGCCCGGTGACAAACTGGTGAAACATGAAGGCGCCACTGTTCTGGTCGTGGAACGTGAACTTGCCCAAAATCTCAAGGGAGTAACCCTTGATGCCGAAGGGGCTGAGTTAGTTATAAGCTATCAGTCGTAGTAATAGCCTATATTTAAGCCTTTAAAATAGGCTGAGATTTGAGATAATCTCAGCCTATTCTTTTTGGGAATAGGCTACCGCCAGTGCCCCCGGACCGGCATGTACCCCCAACATCGGCCCTAATCTGACCGTCATAATCTCCCCCTTGGTAAAGAAGGGGGTTACACGTTCAACCAGCGCCTGTGCCTCATCGGGTGTGGTGTTATATATGACGGCTAAATCCTGAATATTGGCCGCGCTTTGCGCAAAGTCAAACAGCCGGTCTATCCCCTTGGAGCGGCTGCGGACCTGACCCGCCGGCAACACCTCCCCGTCTTTAATGGCAAGTATCGGTTTCACATTTAACACCGAACCCAGCAGCGCTTTTGCCTTACCGATACGCCCGCCGAGGGCCAGGTACTTGAGGGTATCAAGAGTAAAGAGCAAGTGTATACGGGGAATCATCTTTTTTACCACATCCACCACCTGTTCCATGCTCCCCCCGGCATTAGCCGCTTTAGCCGCCGCGATACTTATCATACCCAAACCCATGGTCAGTGTTTCTGAGTCAATCACCTCAATCGGGCACTTCCCGGCGGTCATATTCTTGCCCTGAATTGCCGAGTTACAGGTGCCGCTCAGCTTAGCCGAGAGGTGAACTGAAACAATACCATCCGCTTCCGGGGCTACCTTTTGATAGGCATTGGCAAAGTCCTGTGGTGTGGGCTGAGTGGTGCTGGGGTGGATGGGGTCATGCTGTAACCTCTGGTAAAACTCATCGGCGGTGATATCTATCTGGTCACGTAATACTTCATCCCCAAAACGTACATATAGTGGCACCACGGTAATTCCCAGTTCCTTAATTAGCTGAGGACTTAAATCAGCACTGCTGTCGGTGACTATTTTTACTACCATTACTCTCTCCCCTTTACTAAGTCTGTTTGAAGCCTAAAAACAATTGATATAAGTATAAAGCATCCACACATTTTGTCAATACAACTGTTAATACTGGTGTGGTAAAATGCTTGATTAGAAATGACAGCTATTCTCGCCAAAGCCGATATCCAGAAACTACTGAAGCAAAAACCTACCCTAATCGAGGAGTGCTTTAATCTAAAAGAGCAGCTTCAGCCCAATGGCATTGACCTCACCCTGCGTGAGATAGCCCTGCCCCAGGCATCAGGCCGGATAGCGGTTAAAGATACCCAAAGACTGGTGCCCGATTTAGCGCCACTAATGTTTGACGGGCTGGATTTTATCCAGCTGGTGCCCGGCGCTTATGTTATTACCTATAACGAGATTGTCCACCTGCCCCATAATATCACGGCACTGGCTTTCCCCCGCTCAAGCCTGCTCCGCTGTGGTGTCACCATATACACCGCGGTATGGGATGCCGGCTATCATGGTCGCGCCCAGTCGCTGATGGTGGTCTATAACCCGCGGGGTTTCCGTCTGCAACGCAACGCCCGAATTGTGCAACTGGTTTTCCTGAAATTAACTCAAAAAACAGCCGGCTACCAGGGTGCTTATCAAAGAGAGAATATTTAAGTCTCTTTACTCTTTAGACCAGAATGTTCAGCGCCACCGGCATCAGCCAGAAGGAAGCCGGGCAGGTGCCCAGAAGCTCACCGTCAGCGTGGACTAAAACCGTCTCCGCCGACTCAATAGTGATGTGCTTTGTCCTTGACAGGCTGACTTTGGGATGGCTAAGGTGGGTGCCCTTATATACCCTCGGCAGCTCTTTCAGCAGCTCAAACTTACCGATATCGTTAATCGTAACCACATCGAGCAAGCCATCGTCAATCTTGGCGAGAGGGGCAACATGCATTCCGCCACCTAAATAGCCCCCGTTGGCAACTACTACCGCCAGGACGCGCCTCGCCTCAACCACATCCTCAAGGCGGAGCTTTACCGGCTTATTCTGGTAGCTGAAGAGACAGCCGAGCAGTCCAGCCAGATAGGGAATGGTACCACCCAGGTACTTGGGGAAACGCTCCGTGGCCGCCACCACCGAAGCATCAAAGCCTACCCCGGCGGCATTGACAAAAAAGCGCCGCACTGTCTGCCCCTGGCTCTGATACTCAACCACCCCGATATCAATCTGTAAGCTTCGCTGACCGGTGAGGCAGGCGCAGGCACTGTTATAATCCCGGGGGATTCCGATAGAACGGATAAAATCACTGCCGGTGCCGGTGCTTATCACCCCGACAGCCACCTCGCTTGAGCCGGAGGCAAGCACCCCGTTGACCACCTCATTCACCGTGCCATCGCCGCCGACAGCGACAATGCGGCGGTAACCATCACTGACCGCTGTCCTGGCCAGCTCAATGGCATGCCCCATTTCCTCAGTAAACACCTGGTCAAATAATAAACCGACTTTTCTTAACCACTGACTGATACGAGGCCACTTGCGGCGCGTTGAGTAGGCGCCTGCCGCCGGATTGATAATTACCTTAGTCTGCGGCTCTGCCATCAGCCACCCCCTCTCCACTCTTAAGCCCAGCGCTTAATCCAGATAGCCTATTTGCAACCGTGGTCTTTTCTTTATGTCAACTTTAATGCCAGCCTGCTGGAACAGGTCGATAAAGGCATTGTCATCATAGCTACCAAAGCTGACCAGGCGCCCTATCTTGGCATTTACCAGCATTTTAGCACATAAATTGCACGGGGTGTGAGTACAATAAATAGTGCTCCCCTCAAGGCTGACGCCGTGAAGGGAGGCCTGTATGATTACATTCTGTTCGGCGTGGATACCGCGGCATATCTCATGCCTTGTCCCCGAGGGTATGTTCATCTCATCCCTAAGGCAACCCAGCTCCAGGCAATCTTTAAGCCCGGCCGGGGCACCGTTATAGCCCGTAGCCAGTATATGCTTGTTCTTCACCGCCACCGCGCCCACATGGTGTCGCCGACAGGTAGAGCGCTCCGCCGCCACCAGGGCTATTTTCAGAAAATACTCATCAGTATCCGGTCTGGTTACTTGCTTCATTTTAACCCGGCTATAATCTTTTCTGTCTGTTTGCTTAATTCCTCCAGAGAGGACTCGTTTATGATAGTAAAGCCCGCCATAGCAATTGGCCCACCCTTGTTTATATCCTCTATCTCTTCCCTATCTCTGCTTTTAGCTTCTTCCAGCGTCAGGCTGCGGTTCTGCCGGCCAGTGAGTCGGGAATATCTTGTTTCCGGCGCTGACCAGACGGCGACCACATAAAAATTCGGGCCGTAATGCTCTTTCAGAAAAATATATTCCTCCCAGGAGTAAAGCCCGTCAATGACCACATCGGAATTTTTCCGGGCTTCATTAATTCTGGCCAGATTCAGCCTGGCATAGGCATCCATGCCCTGTTCCTGTCTCAGCTGCTCCCTGACCAGACACTCGCTGGCTTCGTTGGGGGTTAGACCCCGCTTTTTTATCTCTTGGTCGGTAATATCGCCAAATCTTATCCGTTTAAAGCCGTGCCTCTCAAATACCCCAGCCACCTCGGTTTTGCCGGCGCCGGCCATGCCCACGATTGAGACTACCTTCATATTGAATCACCTGGATTGGGTTAATTATAAGAAAATAGTCGGCAAATAACAATGGCTAAAGCTGAGTGAACTCAATATCAACCTGTGCTATAATTCGGGCAAATCTTACAACCAGTACTATTATAAAATGACCAAGAAAATCAATCTATCCGGTCAGATTAAGAAGCAGCTGCCGGCTGAGCTAGTCAACTTCATGCAGGCGGCGGGCAAAATCGCCTTAAGCCAGGGGCAAAATCTTTATCTCGTCGGCGGTGTGGTCCGCGACCTGCTTTTGAGAAAAGCCAACTTTGACCTTGACCTGGTGCTGGAGGGCGATGCCATCAATCTGGCCAGGCAGCTACACCAGCCTGAGGCAATGAAACTGACCACCCACCCCCACTTCGGCACCGCCAAGCTCCAGTGGGACAAATGGAGCGTTGATTTGACCACCGCCCGCTCCGAGACCTATTCCCAACCCGGTGCCCTACCCCGGGTGAAGCCGGGCTCTATTGAAAGTGACCTCTTCCGGCGCGACTTCACCATTAATGCCATGGCAGTTCACCTCAACCCCAACCACTACGGCGAACTGGTTGACCTGTACGGCGGCAGAGATGACCTTGAACACCAACTCATCCGCATCCTGCACGAGAAGAGCTTTAGCGACGACGCCACCCGCATCTGGCGCGCCCTTCGCTACGAGCAGAGGCTGGACTTTAAGCTGGAAGCGAATACCCGGAAACTGCTCCGGCGAGATATCCCCAGACTGGATACCATCAGCGGCGACCGCATCCGCTATGAGCTGGAGTGCATCTTCAAGGAAGAATTACCGGAGAAAGTGCTGCGCCGGGCGGAAGAGCTGGGCGTATTAGCCAAGCTGCACCCATCGCTCAGAGGCGATGGCTGGCTAGCGGCAAAGTTCAAAAAAGCACGGCAAAGCAGTGCTCCCGATTTGCCGCCAATCGCCCTCTACCTGTCGCTATGGTTTTACCACCTGAATTCAGCCGAAATTGAGGGGCTGATTTCCCAGCTCCGACTGCCCCGACGGGTCGCCCAGCCCCTCAGCGATAGCATCAAACTCAAAGCCAGGCTTGATTCTCTGGCTGACCCCGGGCTCAAGCCGAGCCGTGTTTACTGGCTGCTTCACGGCTACTCTCCAGTAGCTATTACCGCTAACTGGCTGGCCAGCGAATCCCCCACCCCCCGCCGACACCTAGAGTTATTTCGGGACAAACTGCGTTATGTCAAGCCCGTCCTCACCGGCAACGACCTGTTAAAAATGGGCATCCCCCCGGGACCCAAAATAAAAGAAATACTGGACCGGCTCCACGAGGCGAGGCTTGATGGAAAAGTAGCCTCCAAGCAGGGGGAGATAGACCTAGTCAATGGGTGGCTAAAAGGCTCCCCCTAGTCCACCCGCTTGAACTCTTCGCTGGAGGCGCCGCAGACGGGACAGGTTCCGGGAGCCTCACCGGCCACGGTATAGCCACAGACCTGACAGACAAAATAGGGCGTGTTGGTTAGTTTCTGACCTGACTTAACCACACCCAGTGCCTCCCGGTACAGTCCGTGATGAATCTTCTCTACCTTATTGGCATAGCTGAAACTTATCCGGGCGTCCTTATTTCCCTCGGCGGTAGCCTGCTCAATAAAACCAGGGTACATCTGGCTGAATTCATAGTTCTCCCCACCGATAGCTTCCGCCAGATTCTCCCCGGTTGACTTCATATCGCCCATAACCTTCAGGTGATTGCGGGCATGAACCGTCTCTGCCTCCGCCACCGCCCGGAATAATTTGGCTACCTGGGGCTGGCTTTCCTCTTCCGCCTTTTCAGCAAAGAAAAGATAACGGCGATTAGCTTGGCTTTCGCCGGCAAAGGCAGCCTGTAGATTCTCCTTAGTGTTCCCCATTAATTACCTCCGCTATTAATAAGACTCTCTGAAATCATTATAGGTTTTTAGGCTATATATTGTCTATTTCAGCCAGGGTCTCGGCTAAATAAGCCTCCCATCCCTGTTGCTGGAAACGGTGGTACAGCTCTTCCGCCCGAGCTTTGTTTTCTAATAGAGTAAACAGGGCTGGTCCGGAACCGGCAAGGTGAACATTGGCGGCACCGAGATTTATCATCTGCTCCCGATATTTACCCAGCCCGGCAAACTGGGCCGGGGCGACGCTATCAAAGACATTGAACCGCAGCGCCGGCTCAAGTCCCCTCCCCGCCTTTAAGGCGTCCACCAGTTTCTGGGTAACCTGCCCATCACTATAATCACTGGTTTCAAGACTGGCGTAAAGCTGCGCCGTTTTCCGTGGCGGTCTGGCCACCGAGGGCACCACCAAGATAACCCGGCTACGGGGTAAGGGGGGTAGCGGGGTTACCATCTCTCCCCTGCCCTCGACCAGAGCCGTGCCCCCGTAGAGAAAGAAAGCAACATCAGAACCCAACTTGGTAGCCATCTCAACTAATTCTCTTTGAGATAAACCCGGCTCCCAGAGCCGATTGAGCCCGCGCAAAATAGCGGCGGCATCGCTGCTATCCCCACCCAGCCCCGACAATAAGGGGATTTGCTTCTCAATCTCTATCTCAGCCCCTTTAGTGCACCCGGTGGTCTCTTTTACCAGGCTGACCGCCTTGGCTACCAAGCTTTGCTCTGAAATCCAGCCGGGCATATTACTCTTTAAAATAACTTCCCGGCTCGGGCGAAAGTGAAGCCTATCACGCAGGCTTACCGCCTGCAGCACGCTGCGGATTTCGTGGAAGCCGTCCCCTCGCTTGGCCAGGACCTCAAGGGTCAGGTTTATCTTGGCTGGTGCCCGAACCGTCAGCATATTATTTCTCCGCCTTGAATACCCGCCATAAAACGCCCCACTCCTCCAGAGTCAGTGTCTCCGCCCGCCGCTGGGCGATAATATCGGCTTTTGCCAATAGAGACAAGACCTCGGTCTTGGGCATATCCAGGCCCTGAGCCAGAGAGTTAACTATCTGCTTGCGGGAGGCGGTAAAGCCAGCCCGCACCAGCTCAAAAAAGCTTTTTTCATCGGCTACCGCCACCGCTGGCTGGGAATAGAGGTCAATGCGCAGTATCGCCGAGTCCACCTCCGGCGGTGGGTAGAAACAGTGCGCCGGCACATAGTCTACTATTGCCGGCTGCCCGTAGAACTGCACGCTGACACTGAGCAGACTCATCTGGCCCGGTCTAGCCACAATCGCCTCGGCTACTTCTTTCTGCACCATGACCACCATTATTTTCGGCTTGAGCAAAGCCTCCAGAAAACGGCGCAGCACCGCCGAGGCAATATAGTAAGGCAGGTTGGCGACCACCTTGTAGCCAGTTTGTTCCACTATTAACGATGCTAGGTCAAGGTCAAGGATATCGGCGTTGACGATAGCCACATTATTAAAAGAAGCTAAGGTTTCTTTCAACATGGCGGCCAACTTGCTATCCAGCTCAATAGCCACCACCCGCCCCGCCTCTCTCGCCAGCTCCCTGGTCAGCACCCCCAGACCGGGGCCTATCTCCAGGACAATATCACCGGCGGAAAGCTCAGCCGAGGCGACAATGCGCTTCAGCACCTCTTCATCAATGAGAAAATGCTGTCCCAGTCCCTTTCTTGCCTGAAGGCCAAAGCGGCGCAGCAACCGCCTGGTCGGCGGTAGAAGCGATCCCTCCGGTAATATTCTGCGGACTGGCTTCTTGGTCATCGCTTACATCCCGTAGCTTAAACGGGTCACTAGGGGCATAGGTAAGCCCTGCTTTATCATCTTTTTTTGGGTAGCCTTGATATCATACGGAACCCGGTGCAGGGTTACCTTTCTGGTTTCCTCGTCATAGATGGCATAGCTGGCTCTGGGGTCGCCATCGCGGGGTTGCCCCACCCCACCCGGGTTGATAAACAGCCGAGCTTCGCCCAGCGCCACTTCTTCCCCATCTGACAACGGACTAAGAGAACATTTACCGCTTTCACTGCACTGGAAGACTATTGGCACATGGGAATGACCCACCAGACAGAACTTCGTCTTGAAGTGAGCCAGGTTTTCCTCAGCCTCCCCGACGGTGAGCAGGTATTCCCAGATAGGCTCACGGGGGCTGCCATGCACCAGGGTAAAATCACCCTTCTTGATAGTCAGGGGCAGATTCTCAAGATAGTCCCTATCCTCATCGGTCAGTTGCCGTGCCGTCCAGTGACAGGCGGCGGCCGCGGCCGGATTGAAGTAGGCGGTATCTAGCTTACTTATCGCCGCCCAATCATGGTTCCCGGCAACGCAGACGTGCTCATACTGACCGAGCAGCTCAATACACTGGCCGGGGTCAGGGCCATAGCCGACCACATCTCCCAGGCACCAGACCTCAGCCACCCCTCCCCTCGCGGTAACATCACCCAGCACTGCCTGGAAGGCGGTCAGATTAGAGTGAATATCAGCCATAATGGCGTAACGCACCTATTGACTATAACACCTTTGCTTTTTTATGGCTAGAGTCAAGTTGTGAGCCCAATAAAGGGCGTGCTATAATCAACCCTGCGATGAAGGTCTCAGAACTGGGCGAGTTCGGGCTGATTGACCGGCTGGCGGAAATGGTCGCCCGCTCCCGGCGCAAGGCGCCTGCCCCCTGGCAAAAGCTCATCGTTGATATCGGCGATGATGCCGCTGCCTGGCAGGGCGACACCTCAATACAGCTGGCTACGGTTGACTCTCTTATTGAGGGGGTCCACTTTCCCCCCGGTCGGCTTCCCTGGCGGGAAACCGGCTGGAAGGCACTCGCCATCAACCTGAGTGACATCGCCGCTATGGGTGGAATACCCCGATACGCCCTAGTATCTCTCGCCCTGCCCGGGACTACCGAGGTCGACGATGTCTCTCTTATGTATCAGGGAATGATTGAACTCGCCGAGAAATTCGAGGTCGCCATCGTCGGCGGCAATATCAGTAATGCCCCCCAGGTAATGATTAATATTACCGTCCTCGGCAGTGCCTCAAGCCAAGCCAAGCATATACTCACCCGCGCCACCGCCAGGCCTGGTGAAAAAATAGCCGCTACCGGTTACCTCGGCACCGCCGCCGCCGGTTTAGCCATACTCAAGCAGCAGGCTCAGGCTGACGCTGAAGCCAGTGCTACCCTGATCAGAGCCTTCCGGCAGCCCAATCCCCGAATTGCTGAAGGACAGACGCTGGTAGAAAAGGGGGTTAAGACCGCCATTGACATCAGCGATGGCCTGCTTTCCGATTTAAACCATGTTTGCCAGGCCAGCCGGGTAGGGGCGAGGGTGGAGATTGACCACGTGCCGATTCTGCCCCTGGTCAAAGAAAACCTCGGCGACCAGGCGCTTAAGCTGGCCCTGGCCGGCGGTGAGGACTACGAACTGCTCTTTACCGCCAGCAATGAAATTATAACCAAAGTAAAACAGGCCCTTGCCTGCCCGGTAACCATAATTGGTGAAATCGTGGCCGGTAAAGCGGAGATAGCCCTGATTGATAGCCAGGGCAGACCCTTTGACCTGGGCAAAACCGGCTGGGACCACTTTGCGGCCCGATAGAGAATCAGCCACCCAATCTCTCACCGGAAAAAGATATGAGCCACCTCGAGTTAATCAGCCATAGTCCGGAGCAGACCCAGGAGCTTGGGGCTCACCTCGGCAGGCTAGCCCTGGCCGGTGATATCCTGCTTCTGGTCGGCAAACTGGGCAGCGGCAAGACCTGCCTCACCCAGGGCATTGCCCGCGGGCTGGATATCAAGGACTACGTGCTCAGCCCCTCTTTTGTTATCGTCAGGGAGCTCTACGGCAGACTGCCGCTGTATCACATTGACCTGTATCGTCTTGACCAGACCGCCGAGATTGCCGAGCTGGGGCTGGATGAATACCTCTACGGCAAGGGCGTCTGTGTCGTGGAATGGGCCGAGAAGGGGTTCAGTGAACTGCCCGCCGAATACCTGCTGATTGAAATCGACTATCTTTCCGATACCGAGCGCCGCCTCAAGTTCAAACCCGGTGGCGAACGCTACCGGGATATGCTCGCCTGGCTAAAACGCTCTCTGGGAAGGCAAAATTGATGCAACTAGCCCTAGACACCTCAACCGACACCGCCAGCATTGCCATCGTTCAGGACACCCAGGTGCTGGCCGAACTCAGCTGGCACTGTCAGCAGAGCCATACCACCGAACTGCTGCCCCGCCTGTTCCAGCTGCTCGGTCAGGCTAAAGCAAGGCTGGAGATGGTCAGCGCCATTATTGTCGCCCGGGGACCGGGTAGCTTCAACGGGCTGCGGGTGGGCATCAGCACCGCCAAGGGGCTGGCCCTCAGCCTGGGGTGCCCCATTATCGGCATCAGCACTTTAGAGACCGCCGCCTATCCCCACGCCGAGACTGGCCTGCCTATTTGCCCCGTATTCAGTGCCGGGCGGGGCGAGATTGCCACCGCCCTGTACCAATTAAAACGCCAGAAGTGGTGCCGGCTACTTGCCGAGCACATCACCACCGTTGAGGCGCTATGCGCCCTGATAAAAAGCAAGACTATATTTTGCGGGGAAATAACCCCCGAAATTGCCCATCAGATAAAAAGCAGGCTCAAGTCCAGAGCGATAATAATATCCCCTACCGCCACCCTGTGCCGGGCGGTTTTTCTAGCCGAGATGGGGCGGAAACGGCTTGAGGCTGGCCAGTATGACGACCTGACCACCCTGCAACCCCTCTATCTCAGGCGTCCGCCGATTACCCAGCCGAAGAAGCGGCAAAGAATAATAAGTGAGCCGGAAACAAATTGAGGCGTATTAATTTAAATAACAGGAGCTTTAAATGGAGAGGTCTTTAGTTCTCATCAAGCCGGATGCCATGCAGCGGGGGCTAGACGGCGCTATTATCACCCGTCTGGAGGGGGAAGGGCTTAAGCTGGTCGCCCTCAAGAGGCTTCAGATAGATAAAGCCCTGGCCCAAAAACACTACGCCATCCATAAGGACAAGCCCTTCTTTCAGGGCCTGATAGATTACATCAGCTCGGCGCCAATTGTGGCCGCCGTTTTTGCCGGGGAAAATGCCGTCGCCGTAATCAGAAAGGCAATGGGGGCGACTGACCCGACCAAGGCCGAAGCCGGCACCATCCGGGCTGACTTCGGTACTGACATTGAACGCAACGCCGTTCACGGTTCGGACTCGGTTGAGACTGCTGAGAGGGAAATTGGGTTTTTCTTTAATGAGGACGAAATCGGGGACTACTGAACCCTGAGTACCGGGGCCGCCTGGCTCCACAGCTTATCCAGTTGATAATAATCCCGCTCGTCGAGGGCGAAGATGTGCACAATCACGTCGCCAAAATCAAGCAGGAGCCACCCTGAGTCCAAAGCACCCTCGGCATGGTGCGGCCGAATGCCACTCTTCTTCAGGGAATGGCCGACTTCATCATAAATAGCCTGAATCTGCCGGCCGGAGTCACCGCTGCAGATGACAAAATAGTCGGCAAAACCACATACCTGGCGGGTATCCAAGAGCAAAATATCGCTAGCCTGCTTGTCGCTAGCCGCTTCTACTGCCTTGCGGGCAATCTCTATTGCTTCCAGCCTACGCTCCCAGTCCCGAAATATCAGGCTACTAAAAATTGTAGCCAAGCCAGAAGAAAAGGTCAAGTCAAAATTTGGCGGGGCGGGGTGGCTGTGCTACACTAAAAATAAGGAAAAGCAAAAATGGCTGAGCTGCTTTTTGGCACCGCTGGCATTCCCCACAGTGCCCACCCCAGGACAACTATTGATGGTATCAAGTGTATTGCCGAGCTTGGACTCGGCGCTATGGAGATAGAGTTCGTCCAGGGGGTAAAAATGGGTGAGGCCGGAGCCCGCCTGGTTGCCCAGACCGCCCTTAAAGAAGGGGTAAAGCTGTCCGCCCATGCCCCCTACTACATAAATCTCAACGCCCGCGAGCCGGAAAAGATAAGGGCCAGTCAGGATAGGCTGCTCCAGACCGCCCGCATCGGGGCGCTGTGTGGCACCGAAAGCATTGTTTTCCACCCCGCTTTTTACCTCGGTGACCCGCCCCAAAAAGCCTATCAGAATGTAAAGCAACACTTGGGGGAAGTGCTTGACCAGCTTAAACGGGAGCATAATCCGGTCTGCATCAGACCGGAAATTATGGGCAAACCGAGCGCGTTTGGCACTATCGACGAGGTGCTCAAGCTGTGCACCGAGCTGGAGGGGCTGGCACCGTGTATTGACTTTGCCCACTGGCATGCCCGCGATGGCAAGTCTAACTCTTACCCCGAGTTTAGCGCCATCCTGCGACTGGTCGAGGAGCGTCTGGGCCGGGCTGCCCTGGACAACATCCACGTGCATGTCTCTGGCATCAAGTATGGCCAGAAGGGAGAAATAAGCCATCTTGACCTCAAGGACTCGGACTTTCAGTATACCGAGCTAATCAAGGCGCTGCGTGACTATCATGTCGGGGGGTTAATCATCTGCGAAAGCCCCAATCTGGAAGAGGATGCTTTGCTACTCAAAGAGGCCTATATGGGCCTCTAGAAGATAGCCTCTGTCTTATTATCCCCACCCTGTTAAAAAGAGACTAATTTTTGTTGACTTGCCATCTCTGCTATAATATAAGAAGCTAAATATAAGTTGAGGTGAATGCGAATAATGAAGCCTTTCTGGAAAGGTAGTGGCTTAATCTATATTGCCCTGCTCATTACCGCTGTCCTCCTGTTCACGCATATTATGACCAACATGCAAAAACCGGAGACAATCCCGCAAAGCCAGCTGGTAGCCATGTCACAAAAGGGCCAGATAGCCGAGATTCTGATAGAGGGTGACAAGCTACTGCTGACCACCGTTGATGGCATTGAGCTGGTCGCCTTCAAAGAAGGTAACGACAGCCTGCATGATATTGCCGGGCTTAACCTGGAAGGAGTGGTGGTCGAGGTAGAGGACTCGTCCGGAATTGACTGGGGAGCACTGCTGATTAACTTTATCCCCCTCATTATTCTGGTCGGTCTGCTATTCTTCATCTTCCGGCAGGCACGTGGGGCTAATAGCCAGGCACTCAGCTTTGGCCGCAGCCGAGCCCGCCTCTTCCCGGCCGATACGCCTACGGTAACTTTTGACGATGTCGCCGGGGTTGAGGAAGCCAAACAGGAATTAAATGAGGTGGTGGACTTCCTCAAATCACGGGAGAAATTCCAGAGCCTGGGCGCCCGCATCCCCCGAGGAGTGCTGCTGGTCGGTCCACCGGGCACCGGCAAAACGCTGCTGGCTAGGGCAGTAGCTGGTGAAGCCGGTGTTCCCTTCTTCTCCATCAGCGGCAGTGAATTTGTCGAGATGTTTGTCGGTGTTGGTGCCTCCCGGGTGCGTGACCTCTTTGACCAGGCCAAGCGTAATACCCCCTGCATCATCTTTATTGATGAGATTGACGCCGTGGGCCGCCAGCGCGGTGCCGGCCTGGGCGGCAGCCACGACGAGAGGGAGCAAACCCTCAATCAGATTCTGACCGAAATGGACGGCTTTGACACCAATGCCGGCGTCATTGTCATGGCGGCGACCAACCGCCCCGATATTCTCGACCCGGCCCTGCTTCGCCCCGGGCGCTTTGACCGCCGGGTTGTCCTGGACCAGCCCGATATCAATGGCCGAACTGCCATTCTCAAGGTCCACGCCAAGGGTAAGCCCCTGGCTAAAGATGCCGATTTAGCCGTATTGGCCAAAGGGACGGTTGGTTTCAGTGGCGCCGACCTGGCCAATCTGCTTAATGAGGCAGCGATTCTGGCGGCGAGACGGAACAAAAAGATAATCAGTATGGAAGAACTTGAAGAGTCAATAGACCGGGTAATCGCCGGTCCGGAGCGGAAGAGCCGCAAGATAAACCCCAAAGAGAAAGAGATTATCGCCTACCATGAGTCCGGGCATGCTCTGGTGGCTAAAATGCTGCCCAACGCTGACCCGGTACACAAAATATCCATCGTGGCCCGGGGTATGTCTCTCGGTCACACCAAGCAATTACCGGTTGAAGACCGCTACCTTACCTCGCGCTCTCAAATCAAAGATATGGTCGCCACCTTCCTCGGCGGTCATGCCGCTGAAGAATTAATCTTTAATGACGTAACCACCGGCGCTTATGACGATATCAAACGGGCTACCGCGCTGGTTCGCAAAATGGTAACCGACTTCGGCATGAGCGACAGACTGGGACCACGTACCTTTGGTGACAAACAGGAAATGGTCTTCCTCGGTCGCGAGATATCAGAACAAAAAGACTACGGCGATAAGATAGCTGATGCCATTGATGAGGAAGTCAACAAGGCTATCCGGGATGCCCACGAAACCGCCCGCAAGATTTTATCCGAGAATAAATCGAAGCTGATTCTCATCGCCGAAAAGCTTATCGCCGAGGAGACGCTTGAGGGCGAAGACCTAGAAGCACTGCTAAGCAAAGGTGGCAAACGCACCCGTAAAGCTAGGGTAAAACCGACCCCAGTTCCCGTCGAACCGGTAGCCGAAAAGGAGCCCGTCGCCAAGCCCAGCAAGGCTCCCGCAGTGCCCCGCCTTGTCCCGAAACAGACTCCGGCTACCCCTGATTAAAAGACGGCATGATCAAGATTACCGATAAGCCCATCTCTCCCCAAAGCGTGGCCAACCGCGTTAAGACCAGTGGCAGCGGCTGTGTGGTACTCTATATCGGCTTGATTCGCGACTATTCCCGGAACAAAGCGGTGCTTTCCGTAGAATATGAAGATATTGATGGCACTGCGGAAAACACCCTACGCCAGATAGCCAGCGAAGTCAAACAGAAATGGGCACTGAATAATATCGCCATCTACCACCGGGTTGGCAAACTAAAAGTAGGCGATGTCAATCTAGTCATTGCCCTGGCTTCCACCCACCGCCAGGACGGCTTTGCCGCCTGCCAGTATGCCATCGACCGGTTCAAAGAAAAACTGCCCACCCGGAAAAAAGAGACCTACTTGGACGGCAGCTTTGCCATTGAGAAGAGATAAGCGGTTATCTTCTTCTTTCGGTAATAAAGTCAGCCAGCTGGACTAGCGACTGAAGGCTGTCATTATCCGGCAGGAGACTAAGATTGCGGCAGGCCTTGGCACAATAATCAGAGGCGACCTGATAGCACGCCTCCGGAATTGATGAGTCACGGACCATCTTTAAGGCCAGTTCAATATTTCCCTGCCTGTCCTCATCATTAAATGACTTCTTTACCGGGTTATCATCAGGATATTGCTCCAGAAGAAGTATCGCCGGTAAAGTAAGGGTGCCCTGAGCTAGGTCAGAGCCTACCGGCTTGCCCAGCTCCTCTTCGGTGCCGATAAAGTCCAGAATATCATCCACTATTTGAAAGGCGATACCCAGATTATAGCCATAGTCCTTTAGAATCTCGATTGACTTCTCCGGCGCCTGGCTCAGGATAGCCCCCGATTCAGTTGCCAGCGAAAAGAGGGAGGCCGTTTTACGGGAAATTCTCCCGAGGTAGTCCTGCCAGCTCTGCTCCGTGTTGAAAGCGCTGAAGGTCTGCTCCAGTTCCCCGGTAGAAAGAATCGCCAGCGTCTGGCTGAACAGCCTGACCACCCGCAGGTTCTGAGTATCAGCGGCAAACTCTCCGGAGCGGGCAAACAGATAGTCTCCCAGCAGTACCGCTTTTTCCTCACCCCAGACGCTGTTAATCGTCGGCTTGCTCCGGCGAATTAGCGAATTGTCAATGGCATCATCATGAACCAGAGTAGCGGTGTGCATCAGCTCAACCGCTACCGCCATCGGCAGCAAGTAATCAAGGTTATAGTCATAGAGCTTACCCGATAGCAAAGCCAGGGCGGGGCGAATTCGCTTGCCCCCACCACTCAGGCTATAATCCAGCATTTCCGCCAGCCAGGCAGGCTCAACTCTGGTGACCGACCCCAGGCTTTCCTCTGCCCTGACCAGATCTTTCTGAATCGGTTTATAGATTTTGCTTAGCGACAATATTCTCCCCACTCAATCACCGGCTGAACCCAAGCGAGCGGTCTCTTCCTCAACCAGTGCCGCATCTAATTTAGCGAACAGGGGCTGTGGCTTCTGTAATCTCTGCCCCGGCTCGGGCAGAGACTGTAGCGGTTTCTTCTGAGCATAATCCTCCACTTTACCCTCAAAACCGAGATACTCATGTACCTTCTGCGAACTGAAGGGCAAAAAGGGATAAAGCATCGTCTTCAGGCGAGAAATTATGCCGAGAGCCACGTATAGTGAGTTAGCCGCCGCCGGCTGGTCTTCTTTAATTATTTTCCAGGGTGACTTCTCGTCGAGATAACGGTTTGTCTCCTGAGCGACGGTCATCGCCATTTTCAATGCTTGCTTGAAATTACAATTATAAAGAAGCCCGTTATCGGCGAATATAGTATTAAATACTGAATCAGCCATGTTGATTAATTTATTACCTCTGCCATCTATGTCATCATAAGTGGGCACACAGCCCTCGAAGTTTTTATAAACAAAGGTAAGCACCCGGTTGACCAGATTGCCGTAGGTAGCCACCAGCTCGTCGTTGTTGCGACGGATGAACTCGCGCCAGGAAAAATCGGCATCCCCTGTCTCCGGCATATTGATGGACAGAAGATAGCGCAGCGGGTCAGGGTCATAGCGGGAGAGATAATCAGGCACCCAGACTGCCCAGTTGCGGCTGGTGGAAAGCTTGCTGCCCTCAATGGTCAGGAATTCATTGGCCGGTACATCATAAGGCAAATTAAGCTTGTCATCATAGCCCATCAGCATCGCCGGCCAGATAATGGTATGAAAGGGGATATTATCCTTGCCGATGAAGTAATAGCTCTTTACCTCCCCCTGCCAGAATTGACGCCACCCCTCTTCATCACCGCTGGACTTAGCCCATTCCTTGCTCGCCGAAAGGTAGCCGATAACTGCCTCAAACCAGACATAGATGCGCTTACTCTCAAAACCCTTGACCGGAATCGGTATCCCCCAGCCTATATCACGGGTAATCGCCCGGTCTCTCAGCCCATCCTCCAGATAGCGCCGGGTGAAGTTAAGCACATTCTGGCGCCAGTAACTCTTATCTTTCACCCAGGTTAGCAGTCTATCTTCAAAGGCGCTCAGCTTCAAAAAGAAGTGCTCCGAATCCTGGAACTGGGGAGTCGTGCCACAGAGGCGGCACTGATAGTCAATCAGCTCAGCGGCATTAAGCGGTTTGCCGCAGGCATCACACTGGTCACCGCGGGCGCCGCTAGCCCGGCAATAAGGACAGGTGCCTTCAACATAGCGGTCAGCCAGAAACCGCTTACACTGGGGGCAGAAGGGCTGGGAAACGGTATCACGATAGATATAGCCTTTTTTAAGTAGGGTGAGGAAGATGTCCTGGGTTACCTGGGCATGATTTTCGGTACCGGTAGCGGTGAACAAGTCAAATAAAATGCCCAGCTTCTGCCAGGAATCAAGAAACTGCTGGTGATAGCGGGTAGCTATCTCAGCCGGTGTTTTTCCCGCCTGCTCCGCTTTGATGGTTATCGGCGTGCCGTGCTGGTCGGAACCGGATACCATCAATACCTGGTTGCCCTTAGCCCGGTGGTAGCGGGCAAAGATATCCGCCGGTAAATACGCCCCGGCAATGTGCCCCAGATGCAACGGACCATCAGCATAGGGCCAGGCTACCCCAATAAAAATTCGCTCACTCATCGCTATCGTCTACTCTTTTTCTTCTTCCGCTTCCGCTTTCTCTTTCTCTTCGGCTTCCGCCTTTTCTGCCCCTGTTTCTTCCTTTTTCTCTTCCTCTTTCGCTTCCTCTTTTTCTTCCTCTTCGGCTTCCGCCTTTTCTTCCCCTTTTTCCCCGCCTTTCGCTTCTCCCTTTTCCTCCACTACTTCCTCCATAAAGGTCAACACCAGTTCCCCGCGCTCCATTTTATAGCGAGCATAGCCCCTCTTCAGGGCACAGTCAACGCAGAGGCGCTCGGTGGTGCCGTCTTTCTTCTCAATGGCGAGATAACGCTCCGGGTGCGGTAAAAGACGCTGACAATCGTCACACTTTATCTGTCCTAAAGAGATAGAACCCCGTTTCATGGCTAACCCTCCCAGCTCTAGCTATTCATCAAGTTTTCTTAAGCCAGGCCCGATACAGCTCTCGCTTGGCTAAACCGGTATCCCTGGCGACCTGTGCCATGGCTTCCTTCGCCGGTATCCCCGACCGGCGCATCTCCTGTAATTTCCGGGCAATATCTTCCGTCAACTGAGGCTTATCTGCCTCACGCTTACCCTCAATAACCAGGGCAAACTCCCCCCTCGGCTCGGTAAAATGGGCGATAGCCTGGCTTATCCTCCCCCGAAAGACCTCCTCATGAATTTTGGTCAATTCACGACAGACCGCTATCCGGCGGTCACCAAGGACAGCCTGTATGTCCTTCAGGGAAGCTAACAGGCGGTGGGGGGATTCCAGTGCCACTATGGTGCCCTTTTCCCCGGCAATTGACTCCAGCCGGCGCCGCCTCTCCCCAGCCCGATGGGGCAGAAAGCCAAGATAGCTGAAGCGGTCGGTGGGCAGTCCGGAGATGACCAGGGCACTGATAACCACCGAGGGACCGGGAATGGGCACCACCGCAATGCCCTGCTCACTGGCGGCCACAATTAGCTCATAGCCCGGGTCAGATATACCCGGCGTCCCCGCCTCTGAAACCAGCGCGGCGTCTCCCCCTTCAAGCTGGCGCAGCAGGTAATCGAGCTTGGCCTGCCGGCTGTACTCGTGATAACTGGTCATGGGGGTCTTGATATCATAGGTGGTGAGCAGCCGTTTGGTCTTACGAGTGTCCTCAGCGATAATTAGCTTCACCTCACGTAAACAGCGCAGGGCACGTAATGTCACATCCTCTAGATTGCCAATCGGGGTAGCCACCACATAAAGCGTGGACATAACCGTCTATATCCTGAGCTATTATAAATGATAAAAC
>Ga0209635_10001227_pt1 | contig 18963 bp, 15 predicted proteins | sample DeeMarSWOR230_32_FD_187463 | JGI IMG/M metagenome (GOLD analysis project Ga0209635, IMG submission 187463) | Marine sediment microbial communities from White Oak River estuary, North Carolina - WOR-2-30_32 (SPAdes) (version 2) | ecosystem: Environmental > Aquatic > Marine > Intertidal zone >...
AACCTAGATGGGGAAAAGACCCGTGAGATTCTAGAGGATGGGATCTTGCCACTCCTTGAACATGGTGCAGACACCTTAGTTCTGGCGTGCACCCATTATCCTTTTATCATTCCGCTCTTGTCTGAACTCGCTGGTCCAGATGTGCAGGTCATTGATCCAGCTCCTGCGATTGCACGCCAGACAGGCAGAATTATCAACCAGCACGATATTTCCGCATCTCATGAGAAACTTGGCCGAATAGACTATTACACGACCGGGGACCCAATTCGATTCGAGGAATTATCAAAGTCTCTGATCGGAGAACCCGGTATGGTAAGGCAGGTGTATTGGAGGCGGAAGAAACTGTTTCTCCCTGATTGTTGAGTGGGTATCAAGCCTCCCACCCCACATCTTCTAACATAATTCTAGGGGTGCATGGCCATGCACCCCTAGAATTATGTTAGAAGATGTATCGTAAGAAGCTACCCGCGAGCTTATAGCTCGCAGGTAGCTTTACTATAAGGCGCTCTGCGATGGAAAGAAGTGGACCTCAGAATGGTCTGCACCCAAGAATCTCATCCTGAGCAGCGCGAAGGATCCCAATAATGAAACCTTTGATGCCGTTGAATCATAGGGATTCTTCGCGCCTTACTGCGCTCAGAATGCCATTTGCGGTAGAGATATTCCTTCTCTTTGTCATCCTGAGCGGCGCGAAGGATCTCGTTTTCCGAACTCTAACAATGTTCTATCCTAGCTCGGAGTTTCTTCGCGCCTTCCGACGCCCAGTATAACAAGACCATGAGTGTTGTTATCCCGGATGCCCCCCAGAAATAGCCGCCCCCTCGAGTTATCGAGGGGGCAACATTTTCAGCTCTACTACACGATGTCAAGTTACTTTTCGAACCCAATCTGTTTCAGATCCTTCGCTGCAATGCGTGCAACAGAAGCCACGGTCTCCCCTTCTTTGAGGTTGATCACTCGCACGCCCATTGTCGCCCTTCCAGCCTGCTTAACTTGTTTCATTTTCGTGCGTAATACGATCCCACCACTTGAGATGATCGTTAAATCGTCCTCCTCATCGACCACTCGCGCGGTGGCAACGCGACCCGTGACATCACGTTTGCTTCGACTGAGCGTGATAACACCACCCGTCGCTCGCCCTTTCGCCGGATATTCCTTCAATGGTGTTCTCTTACCATACCCCTTCTCTGATACAACCAGCAGATCACCTCCTGGATCGATTACATCCATGCTGGTTACAATATCTCCCTTGCGCAACCGTATACCCCTTACACCTGAAGCTGGACGCCCCATCGGCCGAATATGTTTCTCGTGGAAGCGGAGCGCCTGACCTTGCTCGGTGACCAGGATGATCTCGTCATCGCCACTGGTAAGTCGGACCCATCCTAATACATCGCCCTTATCCAAACCGATGGCGATTAGGCCTGAAGGTCGAACAGCAGCGAAATTCGAGAGCTCAACCCGCTTGATCTTTCCATTCCGGGTCGCCATTGTACAGTAATTCGCCGCGCTGAAGTCTGGAACCGCCACTGCCGCAGTGACCAACTCCTCCGGAGACAACGCAAGCACATTTATTATTGGGATACCACGCGCAGTTCTCCCGGCGTCAGGGATCTGATAAGCCTTCTCTGAATACACCTTCCCTCGATCCGAGAAGAACAAGATCGTATCCAAGGATCGAGCGGGGAAGAGCATCATCACTTCGTCCTCCCCTCGCATGGAATGCCCTGTTACCCCTCTGCCACCCCGAGTTTGCCGCCGATAGGTATTCGCCCCGACACGCTTCACGTAGCTCCGCTGAGTGATGCTGACAAGCACCGCTTCATCGGGAACCAAATCTTCCTCGCTAAATTCCTCACTAGCATCCGGCGCGATGCGCGTCCGTCGAGGATCTCCATACTTCTCAACCAACTCAGACAAATCGTCCTTGATCAGCGCAAGGATTTTCTTCGGACTCGCTAACAAGTCCTCGAGGTCCTTGATACGTTTCACGATTTCTTTGTGTTCTGCTTTGATATTCTTACGTTCTAGAGCCGCAAGCCGCCGTAATTGCATATCCAAAATTGCTTGGGCTTGAATCTCGGAAAGGTTGAATTTATCAATGAGCCGCTTCTTGGCTGTATCTACATCAGCTGCCTTACGAATGGTGTCGATCACCTCGTCAATTTTAGCCAAGGCGATTAACAAACCGTCCAACACATGCTCACGAGCGCGCGCCTTCTTCAATTCGAACTCGGATCGCCTAGTGATAACGTCCTTGCGATGTTCGACATAAAGCTGCAAAGATTTTTTAAGCGACAACAATCGAGGTTCACCGTCTACTAGCGCGAGCAGTTGTACACCGAAAGTCGTCTGAAGCTGTGTGTACTTGAACAATTGGTTGAGCACCTTCGTAGGTTGCGCCCCGCGTTTTAATTCAACGATGACGCTCAAACCCCGTCTATCCGATTCATCCCTCAGATCCGATATATCAGAGAGCCGTCCATCTCGCACGAGTTCTGCGATTCGCTCGATGAGGGCGGATTTATTCACCTGGTAAGGTATTTCTGTGATCACAATACGATGGCGCCCTTTTCCAACCTCCTCGATATGCGCCATGGCACGAACGACAATACGGCCTTTCCCTGTGCTGTACGCCAGTTTAATGCCGCTCGCACCGACGATCATCCCCCCGGTGGGGAAATCTGGCCCAGGGATGAACTTCATCAAATCAGATACCGTGACATCGTCCAACTGCTCGTAATGGTCCACCATATACTGAAGAGCATCTACCAATTCACCAAGATTATGAGGCGGGATATTGGTCGCCATACCTACTGCGATACCTGAGGTGCCATTTAACAGAAGGTTAGGTAAACGGGCCGGCATCGTAATGGGTTCTTGGAGCGACCCATCGAAGTTATCCGTAAAGTCGACGGTTTCTTTCTCAATATCGACCAGCATTTCCCCTGCTATTGCATCCAAACGTGCCTCGGTATATCTCATCGCGGCCGGGGGGTCGCCATCGATCGAACCAAAGTTACCTTGTCCATCGATCAGCAAGTAGCGCATCGAGAAGTCCTGCGCCATACGGGCCATGGCATCGTAGACTGCCGCATCTCCATGTGGGTGGAACTTGCCCAACACCTCACCTACGATACGTGCTGATTTCCGATAGGGTGTACCGGAACGAATCCCCATTTCGTGCATCGCATACAAGATGCGTCGATGGACTGGTTTTAACCCGTCACGTACATCCGGTAAGGCGCGCGCCACGATTACGCTCATGGCGTAATCCAGGTAAGCATCCCTCATTTGATCGTCGATATCTACCTGGCGAACGGTCCCAATCTCCATGATTTCACTTCTCTCACTGGTCAGAATCTGTGGAAAACCCGCCTTTGGCGGGCCGCAATGTATTATACCGCGGGGGTTGATTTGAGGCCATTTTTATCCGTGATGCTTGATCACAGGTAAGGTATTGATCAACTTAAAATCGAAGTCTAGCAGAAGCCCAGGATATCTCTTTCTATGCATTTTCCAATGATAATTTTTTGGGAAAAATTGACCACGCAGGATTAGGTTCCAGCAAGAAATTTGTCGACAAAGGCTTATTGAAGACTAAGAATATCGACAGATCTCACACCAATCGCTCAGGATGACAATCCAAGATGTCAGTCATACTTAGACCCACTTCTTTCCATCGCAGATGACCTCAAAGCAAAGCTTCCCGCGAGCTTGGAACTCGCGGGAAGCTCATATACATGAGAGGTGTGGGCGTTGGATCTTGTACCCGACTAGATTCTTCATAAACTCATATCGATGCTTCTCTTTACTCTCCCGTAACGCTACAACAGGAATTTAATTTGTGACTTCACGAATGATGCCGACGGCGTTCCACTCACCATTGATCTGAAATGTAGAGATAGATATTACGATTGGAAATTCCGTTCCATCTTTCTTGACGGCCTCAAATTCCAACGCCCCATGAACCGCTGGCACTTCACCGCTTTTCATGAACGTCGCAAGTCCTTCGAAGTATTCCTGATGACAACCTTCCCGCAGAATGATCTTGTGGAGTTCCATACCCATGACCTCCTCGCTGCTGTAACCGAAGATCTGTTCCGCAGCAGTGTTCCAGTAAAAAATCTTACCCTCACCTTCGATCATGAGAATAGCGTCCATAGCGGTGTCGGCCAATGCTCGAAACCTCTCTTCGCTTTCAAGCATTGCTACCACGGAACGATTACGCTCCGTGATATCCAAGACGGTAAACATGACCCCGGCAGAAGGGTCAGCAGGATCAATAACGACTGAATTCAGTAAAACATCGATAATTTCGCCATCTTTGCGCTTCAAACGCGTTTCTACGGTTCCTTTTTCGTGTACTCGTATTTGATCGTATTTCTCTCGACCAACATACTCATACTCTTCATCGCTTGGGTAAAGCAATCTCGTATCTTTCCCGGTGAGTTCATCGAGCGAATAACCGGTCATTTCGCACATGTAGTCGTTCACATGCAGAATCACGCGGTCTAAAGCGAGGCAAATACCTACTGGCGCGACCCGGATGATGCTTTGCAGCCTAGCTTCTTGCTTCCGTAATTCTCCCTCCGCCTGCTTACGATCAGTGATATCCCTGGCTACAGCCTGGAATCCCACGATTTGATCTCCTTCCATCGATGACTGCACATTCTGTCCAAACCAAACCTGTTTCCCGTCTTTGGCAACGGCAGGAAATTCGTAATACGTGGTCAAGGTTTTTTCAGCGAATTGTGATCGATAAAACTGATCCGCTTCTTGTTGCCAATCTGGATGTATCAAATCAATGAAATTCTTTCCAATGAGTTCCTTCTCGGAATATCCCATAATTTTTTCGGCAACAGGGTTGATAAATGTAAAGTTACCATCAAGATCGGTCTCGTAGATAATGTCGTTAGCCTTTTCGATAAGTTGCCTGTACCGTTCCTCGCTCTCTCGCAACGCCTCTTGAATTTCTGTAAGGTCAGTAATGTCGCGCCATATAGCTTGAATGTATTCTTTCTCATGAATGGAAATAGCCTTGCAGCTGACTTGAATATCCCGGATACTCCCGTCCTTTTTCCGATGTTTGGTCAAGAATTTATCGATTCCTTCCGTAGAAACAGTCTTCAGGTGTTTCTCAAATTCATCCGGTGTCTCAATAACCTCAAAGTCAGGCACCGTTATTGACTTGAATTCTTCTTCCGTGTATCCAAGATTGATCCATGTCTGGTCGTTATATTCCACGAGTACACCACTCTTGGCATCCGCGAGGACAATCGAATCAGCTGCCTGCTCGAAAATGGCTCGATATCGTTCCTCCGACACGCGCAGGGCTTCATCCGTCTTTACCCGATCCGTGACATCGGTGATGATCCCCAAAATTGCTTGTGCTTCTTCATAATGGATTAGCTTGCTCGTTATGATTGCTTCGATCTTTTTGCCTTCTTTGGTAATAAGTGCATATTCGTAGGGATAAACGTCCTTCCCAGTCTTGTGCTGTTCAAAATTCATCCGGATCATTTCTCTTGAATCGGGCGCGATTAGGTCCATAAAATTAAAATCGGGAGAGTAGAACTCTTCAAGTGTGTACCCCATAATCTGTTCACATAAGGGGTTAGCATACACCACCTTGCCCATCTTGTTGATGAAGATCATGTTTGGTGATTGTTCAGCCAGGGTTCTGAATTTTTCCTCCGACTCCGCTAGCGCTTCTTCTGCTTGTTTTCGATCCGTGATATCGAAGATGATACTCAAAGCTCCGTTGTAGATTCCATAAGCCGAGAAACGAGGCACCGAGGAGACAAGCATCACCCGCTGTCTGCCGTCCTTTCTCCTCATTGAAATCTCGTACTGTGTGGGGATTCCTCGCTGCATGAGGTCAATATGCTCATTTATTTTAGTGAACTCGCTTGGCTCCATAAAATAGTTATAGAACATCCCTTCCAATTCATCTGCAACATACCCCAGCATGTCAGCGAAGGTCGTGTTGCAATACAACAATCGTTCGGCGTTATCCGTGACAGCGACCCCCGTAAATGCTGTATCTAATACTTCGTATCTTTCTTTGCTTCCCCAAAACTCCATCTCCCCTCTCAAGCGGGTTTTAAGGTCTACTTTTAATTGTTCTCCCAAGTCACGCAACCTGCCGATTACAAACCCCAGAGCTATTAAAACCACAATCACTATCATACTTGGGGTCTGGTGGGCATTATTTACGGGTTGTCCAAGTATCGCCATCAAGATCATGATCAGTGGAAAACTAATCAATCCGGCAATCAAACCAACCCACTGACCCAGCAACAATCCAGCTGTCGCCACTGGTAGAACTGCCAAAATTCCTGTCACTGGTTTGAAAGAAGAGTCTGTTAGGAGATAAGCAATGGCAAAGACGATGAAACTGACAGCGACGATCATCATCCTGCCCCTGTATGATTGAGGCACGCGTATGTTTATTCTCGAAGTTCGTCGGGGGATTTCAATGGGCTTATCATCAGCTTCTTGGTCGGTCATTTTTCGATCACCCATCATACCTCCCCTGAAAGGTGAATCATGATCCTCTCTTCAGTTTAGGATGAAGCAATATAATCTCAAATGTGTGTCTCACATCTTGTTGTATGAATTATGGACGATATTGAATAAGTTCGTATAACCTTCTACATCACAGTTAGACTGCGAAGGTTTCATAAATCGTAGCAAATAGTTTCAAACCACACTCGTTTTCTTAATGGACACTGACAACCCTTATCCGCCGAAAAACTCCCAGCGGATTACCATCTAACCTTACCAGGCTTGCCATTTTCTCGCTATTACCCTTGTTTTAAGCGTTATACACAGCAAGAGGTGTGCCAATCGGATCGTGTATTCTAAGTAAGTCTTTAAGGCGTGTAGACTTTACATAATCCATATCTTGTGACTTGTGCACTTCGAATTTTTGGTGGATGATGTATCCCCTCATGATCTCAAATGCCCTATAGCGAATGCAAGGTGTATGTAAGGTTTCATCATCCTATGTCTCGATATACTGTTATTGTTACGTTGATATCCGTCAAAATTATTTAGGGGAACATACAATGGCTAGGATTCTTATCGTAGACGATGAGAAGTGCAATGCGGGTATCCTCTCGCTCGTGGTCACACAATTAGGCCACGAGCCGATCGAGGTATACAGCGGTCAACAAGCGATTGATTCTTTCGTTGACCACCAGCCTGATCTTATCCTCCTTGACTACATGATGCCTGGTATTAACGGTCTCATGACCTTGCAACAAATCCGACAGTTGCCAGGGGGTAAAAGACCAGCTGCGCTCTTGATTACAGCTAGCCAGCTGCGGTCCGTTGAGGAGGAAGCAAAGAGCGTAGGCGTTGTCGGGTTCCTCAGGAAACCCCTCAATTTGAATTCGCTCAAAACCTTGATTGAAGAGCATTGTGGGGAGGAGGAATTCAAGGCGTCTGTGATCACATAAACAGCGCCTTGGATCTTTCCACCGCCCCTCCTCTTGAGGTACTAACTCGCCTTCAAGGCGAGTTTTGTATTTTCTTTACTGAACCTCTATGTGATATATGATGTTGGGGCTGGGTAGATAGGCATTGGCCAAGGAAACGTGAGTCTTTGTTGGAGTAGATCTCGGACCAATACGGAAAATTTCAGGATGATATCGAGCATAGTTTTCCCTCATAATGTCATTCTGAGCGCCGTTAGGCGCGAAGAATCCCTATAATTCATGGGCTTCATCAGCTCCATCATAGGGATTCCTCGCTCGCACGGCTCGCTCGGAATGACATTTGAGGGGATGTCATTCTGACTCAAAGCCCTTCGTTTACACTTAGGACAACATTTTTATATAGGGGCGACCGGCCGGTCGCCCCTATAATCTATCGAACCAAAAAGCCTCATCAAAGGGATTTTTTCCTCACGTAACCGTAGGTCCCGATTATATCGAGGGGCTCACTCAGAATGACATCAGAAACAGCGCCATTCTAAGCAGAAGCAGAGTGTAGGCGAAGATACCATGTGATTCATAGGTTTCATAAGCATCATCATATGGATTCCTCGCTCACACGGCTCGCTCGGAATGACATGAGAAAAGATGTTCGCCTCAAAACAAAGCTCCCGCGAGTTTTAAGCTCGCGGGAAACTCAATGTCAAAAAATGTAGGAGCGCAATTAATTGCGCTCCTACAATAATTCCATAACATGCCTTCGATCCCCATCAAACGCGGATCGGTTTTCACATATAGATTCATCAGCTGAGCAAGTGTGCCAATCAGTGTTCGAATAGAACACAACTGATCGATATCGGCTAAAGAATTGACTCTTCCGCTCAATGGTGCTAGAAACAAGTTATGCTGAACCAAAATCAAAGGAGGCCACCATGAAATGGTTCCGCCGTCTTCTTGCATTTCTGGGTATCGTTTTAGCTATCCTCGTTATTGCGATAGGTGTATTTGGGTTTATCACAGTGCGACGACAATTCCCTCAGACTGAAGGTGTCATCCAATTGCCTGGTCTTGACGCTCAAGTTGAGGTTTACCGTGATTCTTACGGCGTTCCTCACATTTACGCCAAGACGTCACATGATCTATTTATGGCCCAGGGCTTTGTCCACGCGCAAGACCGATTCTGGCAGATGGAATTCTGGCGACGAGCAGGTGCGGGGCGGCTAGCAGAGATACTTGGTGAAACTGCCTTAAGTAGTGATCGCTTCATACGGACCGTGGGTTGGCATCGCACAGCAGCGGAGGAATTGGAAACGATGACAGCCGAAGAGCAGCAAATTCTAGAGACTTATGCTGAAGGTGTAAACGCTTATATCTCCGCCAATCAGGGCCGCTTGGGGCTGGAATTCTTCGTCCTGGGATTGACCGGAGTCAACTATGAGCCTGAACCTTGGACGCCTTTAAATACCATCACATGGGGGAAAATGATGGCCTGGGACATGGGTGGCAACATGGACGCTGAGCTTACCCGTGCCCACATCGCTGCTCGCCTTGGCACACCTGCAGTAAGCGCCCTCATGCCTCCCTATCCTGAGGATGCTCCATTTATTGTCCCCAACCCGTTCACTGGCGCTACACTCCAAGCCGTTCCGGATGCCCTCTACGACACTCATTTTCTCGGACAGGGAGACGATATCGGCAGCAACAACTGGGTCACCTCCGGAGATCGCACAGATACAGGTGAACCGATTCTGGTGAATGATCCCCATCTGGGCATCCAGATGCCCTCCATCTGGTATGAGATCGGATTGCATTGCGACCCTGTTGGTCCTGAGTGTCCTTTCAACCTCGTCGGTGCATCTTTCGCTGGCGTTCCTGCTGTGATCATTGGGCATAATGATCATATTGCATGGGGTATTACAAATCTCGGCCCGGATGTACAGGATCTCTTCATCGAGCGGGTCAACCCAGAGAACCCTAACCAATATGAATTCCAAGGCGAATGGTTTGATATGGAGATCATCCAAGAGGAGATCCGAGTGGCGGGTGAAGATGACCCGGTGATCGTCAATGTGCGCCTCACTCGTCATGGTCCGATCATCAACGATGTGATCGGCGGCACGGAGGAGGATTGGTCGTTTGGCTGGCAACCGCTCGCTTTCTCGTGGACTGCCTTACAACCAGGCACAGTAGTTCGCAGTGTTCTGCTTCTCGATCAGGCACAAAACTGGGATCAATTCCGTGAAGCTTTGAGATACTGGGATGTCCCCAGTCAAAACTTTGTCTATGCCGATATGGAGGGAAACATCGGTTATCAGGCACCGGGAAGGATTCCCATCCGCGCTGCAGGAGATGGTTCCATGCCTGTCCCTGGCTGGACGGGTGAGTATGAGTGGGTGGATTACATCCCCTTCGATGAGTTGCCTCGGTCGTTTAACCCACCTGAGGGTTTCATCGCCACCGCAAATCACGCCGTGGTCGGGAAGGATTTTCCCCACTTTTTGGGAATGGATTGGGCGCCTGGCTATCGGGCACGGCGGATCCTAGAATTGATCGAAGGTGACCCCTCGCTCACGATAGAAGACATGCAAATCATTCAAGCCGATAGCAGCATCGTCTACGCACAAGACATCCTGCCTTATCTCACGAGTCTTACGCCATCCGATGCACGAGCAGCCCAGGCCCTTGATATACTCCGAGCGTGGGATGGTCGTGCGGTGCGAGATAGCGCAGGCGCGGCCATTTTTGAGGCCATGCGAAACCACATGATCGATAGGATCTTCGCCGATGAACTCGGGGAACAACTCCTTGATCGTGCTCGGGGCAGTCTTATGGTTGCTGTAACAAACTTCTTGCCAGACCCTACCTCTCACTGGTTTGACGATAAGTCAACAACTCTCGTCGAGGGAAGGGACGAGATCTTGGTCCTTGCCCTTGAAGATGCGGTGGAGGAACTAACAAAAACCCTTGGGCGAAATATGTCGAATTGGACTTGGGGAGATTTGCATGTTGCTATATTTGAGAATCAAACCTTGGGTCAGAGTGGAATCGGACCCATCGAAGCCCTATTCAATCGAGGGCCTGTTCCTGTTGATGGATCACTGGCGACTGTGAACAACACCGGTTACAGCACGAGCGACCCATATGTGGTTCGGACAGTACCGTCCTATCGACAAATCATCGATCTGGCTGATTTTAACCGATCAGTATCCATGCACACTACGGGTCAGTCGGGTCACCCATTCCACCGTCACTATAAGGATATGATCGATTCTTGGAGGAACTTCGAATACCATCCAATGCTCTGGAATCGTCAATTGGTGGAGACGGTCGCCGAAGCCCACATGACCCTTACGCCAGGGGAGTAAACCGGGTCAGCATACGAGGGATCAAATCTTGCACGAACGTGTAACGGAATAGAAACAGGGGCGCTCTATGCGCCCCTGTTATCTTTTTTGGTTGAGATTCAACCATCGTTGATTAAAACGGCCAGACTTTTTGAGTCACCATGAGACAAGTTATCCCAATAACGATCACAGTTGCAAGCAACATCAATGAGATGAAAAAGCGTTGACCCGCAGTCATCCCCATGATTCGCCCGTTCCCCGCTGCCTCAAAATCCTGGTCAAAGATGCTATCCACCGGTTCATCGAATTCAGCGGAATCATCTGATATATCACGTAGGTTATCGAACATCGTCGACCTCCTAAGGGGATGTTCCCCATCAAACCAGTTTAGCTGATTTAGATTTCATGTCAACTGGCCTCAGGTGGACATCACCAAAGGCCACCTCAAAGATCTCTCCAGTGTTAAGCATCAATTGCAACCGACCACCAACACCAACGCCTAACAACTTGCCAACAATCTCATGCTTTGACAGTTTCACTATAACCGCTTGATCTCGGTAGGCCAACCGTTGGTTCCATGCATTGATCAACGCTGGTGAGCCTAGTTGTGGTAGCCACTTCCCTGCTCCTTCGATAACTTTCAACATAAGATCATGACGATCCACACGGCCTCCTACTGCTGTATCAATGCATGTCGCTGGGATGTCTATCTCCTCCTTGGGAGGTACAGATTCGGGTCGAACATTAATCCCGATCCCCAGAATAGCATGCTCGAGTTGATCGCCGATCCATGACCCTTCTACCAATACCCCGGCAACCTTCTGCCCGATGAGCATAACATCATTAGGCCACTTGATCTGTCCTTCAATCCCCAATCCTTCAATTGCCTCAGCCACTGCCAACGCTCCTAGCGCTGTCAAATCGCCCATGGCTTCAATTGGTATTCCTTCGGGACGCAATAACAAGCTGAAGGCCAGCGCGCTATTCGGTGGTGTAAACCACTTTCGTCCAAACCGTCCTTTGCCCTCTGTTTGCTCCTCTGCCACGACCAGTGTGCCATGCGGTGCTCCATCCCTTGCGAGGCTCATCGCATGATCGTTCGTTGAACCTATACTTTGGAAGAAGTGCAGTGGTTCGCCCAACCCGTGGGATGGAAGATCGCTTTGCAAGCGTTCAACATCTAACATGGCATGATTGTACACAGGTCTGCACAAAGTATGCCAGGTGGTAACGAGGCTAGTTGGGATTTGGGAGGTTATTCGTCGTCCAAGATCTAACGAGAAGAGCCTGGCCGTAGGGGTAATTCATGCCGCCTCGCATTGGCGTGTCGCTGGTTTTCTCGGCATGGACGGTGGACTGCCCCTACCTCTTTCATAAAGGCGTTCAGAATGAACGCCTCGTAATGTCATCCTGAGCGAAATCCTTCGGCGGAGCCGTAGGTCCCGAGCGAAGCCGAGGGGCTCAGGACAGGCTCCGTGAAGCGAAGGATCTCGTTTTCCGGATTCAAGTAATACCGTATCCCAAGAACGAGATTCTTCAGCGCGGAGTTTTTGCTGATCTATATCATAGGGCTCCTCAGAATGATATCTTTTCAGGAAAAGTAGGGGCGACCGTTCGACAAGATCACATCGGAGCCGAACGGTCGCCCCCCCCCACATCTGCATTTAACTTTTCGATCACCCCGGTCAAAAACGCCGCGGCAGATACGCTAAATGGCTCAGCGGTTCCCCTAACCTATAATCTCTGTTAGAATCATTCAACCTCAAAATGATGCGTATTTGGGCACCCTGGCGTATGGCTTACATCAAAGGTGAGACGGAAGAAACTGGCTGTTTGTTTTGCAATCAGCTTGCTCAACGCGATGGACCGGAAAACCTCATCCTCTACCGCGGCGAACGTGCATTTGTCATCCTCAACCGATTTCCATACACCAATGGCCATATGATGGTCGTTCCAAACGCCCACAAACATTCCATTGAAGACCTCGACGATCAAACCTTGGCAGAGTTAATCCAATTAACCAATCAGGCTTTAGGTGTATTACGCCAGACCTATGACGCCCAGAACTTCAATATTGGGATTAACATCGGCGAGGCTTCCGGCGCAGGTATAACTGATCATGTCCATCTTCATGTCGTTCCGCGCTGGTCTGGGGATACAAGTTTCATGTCCACTGTGGCTGAGACTCGCGTCCTTCCGGAGGCATTGGAAGAGACCTTCGAGAAGTTGCTATCTGCATGGGATAAACGCAACCATCATCCTTGAGGGTCTGCCAGATGTTTCCCCCTATTGTCATCACATTCCAACATTAGCGAGGTAAGGATGACCAACGAACACAATCCCCGCGATCCCGTCATTCTAAGTGCAGTACGCACACCCACGGGCAGGTTTCAAGGCGCCCTTGGTTCATTATCGGCCACCCAATTAGGGGCGATAGCGATTGCAGAAGCCGTTCTCCGTGCAGGGCTTTCAGATCCGAGTGAGATCGATGAGGTGCTGATGGGCAACGTCGTTTCTGCCGGGTTAGGCCAAGCACCCGCAAGGCAGGCCGCAATTTTCGCTGGACTTCCACCCACTGTAGGAGCGTCAACCATCAATAAAGTCTGTGGTTCTAGCCTCAAAGCCGGCATGTTCGCAGCGCAAGCTATCAAGGCTGGTGATGCTGATTTGATTGTAGCTGGTGGCATGGAAAGCATGAGCAACGCTCCCTACCTGGTCCATGGCCGCGGTGGGCAGTTACGGTACGGTCATGCTCAACTCGTCGATGCTTTACTGCATGATGGCCTATGGGATCCTTTTGAAGACTGGGTCATGGGTATGGCAGCTGAGTGGATCGGTGAACAATACGAGGTTACACGTGAGGCCATGGATCACTGGGCGTTTGAGAGCCAACAAAAATCAATCACTGCCATGGATGCTGGTAAATTCGATGAAGAGATTGTCCCGGTTGAGGTGCCCGGAAGAAAAGGTCAAGTGACGGTTGTTGAGAAGGATGAAAGCCCACGACGGGATACCACATTAGAAAAACTATCGGCCCTCAAGCCGGTCTTCAAAGATGATGGCAGCGTGACTGCAGGGAACTCGTCAACTTTAAACGATGGGGCAGCAGCGGTGATTTATGCAAGCAGAGCGAAAGCCGAAGCGTTAAGCATAAAGCCACTAGCACGGGTTATCGGATACGCCCAAGCAGCGGTCCCACCCATAGAATTGTTTATCGCTCCTGCCAGAGCCATTCCAAAATTACTCGAAAAGATCGGTTGGGATCTTTCCGATGTCGACCTCATAGAGTTAAATGAGGCTTTTGCGGCGCAGGTTCTTGCAGACGGATACGCACTAGCAGATGCAGGTTGGGATTGGGAAAAAGTCAATGTCAATGGTGGTGCGGTCGCCCTTGGTCATCCGATCGGAGCATCGGGCGCCAGAGTACTGACCACATTAATTTATGCTCTCAGGGACCGAGGTTTGAAACGCGGGATTGCATCGCTATGTCTCGGTGGTGGTGAAGCCGTGGCGATGGCAATTGAGATAGAACAATAAACATCCAGGATCACACAATTCCGAGTAGATGTATCTCAATCCGGGAGGATTTCAAACTTCGTACATACCAAAAATGATCGCCCCTAACCTAATAAGTATTATTATCACCACTTCTAATCCGATAGAGATCTAATGAAGATACGCCTTCAATCTTCATCTAACCGATGTTAATTAAAACCAAAAATCGTTCAGATTCTATCCACACACACGACAGTTGACTTCTGAAAATGATCGAAAGCGAGAATTGTATATTCACCCTAATCACATAGGTGTGCAGCATCAAGTCATTCACCGAACAACAATTGATAAGACCCACAAGGAGAAAGATCCATGGAAATCAAGAATATCGTTGTCATCGGTGCAGGTACGATGGGCAACGGCATCGCTCAGACGGCCGCACTCTCTGGATACCAGGTGACGATGACCGATATCATCCCTGAGGCAATCGAAAGGGCCAAAGCAACCATCGCGAGATCGGTCGAGAAGCTGTCCGGCAAAGGTGTAATCGACGAATCCCAAAAGGAGGCCGCGCTAAACATCCAGACCGCTCAGCATCTTGTACCGGCTCAAGGAGCAGATTTAGTCATCGAAGCCGCCACTGAACAACCCGATCTTAAACTGGAGCTATTCGCAGAACTCAATCGTTTAGCTCCTCCTAAAACAATACTGGCCACAAACACCTCTTCGATCTCGATCACCAAGATCGGCGCCGCCACAGACCGACCCGATAAAGTGATCGGGATGCATTTCTTCAATCCTGTCCCTCTGATGAAGCTGTTAGAGGTTGTTCGTGGTCTCGCCACATCGGATGAGACCACGGAGACGATTTTTGAAGTGGGACGGAGAATGGGCAAGGAACCTGTCGAGGCCAAAGACTCACCGGGCTTTATCTCCAACCGCATCCTCTGCCCCATGATCAACGAGGCGATCTTTGCATTACAGGAAGGTATTGGCACAACTGAGGCCATCGACAAAGTTATGAAGCTTGGCATGAACCATCCCATGGGGCCGTTGGAATTAGCTGATCTAATCGGGTTGGATGTTGTTCTCCTTGTGCTAGAGGTTTTGCACCGAGATCTCGGTGAGGATAAGTATCGACCCGCGCCACTGCTCCGCAGGATGGTCAACGCCGGTTATTACGGTCGAAAGACAGGACGTGGATTTTATGAGTATGGCAATTAGGGGTTAGGGATCAGGGATTAGTAAACACCAGAGCAATAAGGGAAATGCGCGCCTAAGCGATCAAGCACCGAAGCACGCTTACTCCAAAGATCTTAAGCAATAAGATAAAAAGATCATCGTCTCAGCGGTGGTTGGCTATAAATAGCGGCCACCCGTCCCCGCGTTCCACCCCAAATGCAGTTTGCTTGGTCCCCTGCACCCAGAGATCTTGGGATACATCTTATTGTCGTAGCCATCGTGGAAAAGATTCGGATGATCCACTCTGGCCGAAGGAAGAAGAACAAGCAAGTCCTCCATCTCCGCGAAGGTTCTCCCCACTTTTCTCCATCCGCAAGGAAAAATGATGAGGACCCTAAGAAGGACAGATAAATTGGACGGATTTCCGCTTAACCCTTGCATGCGTTGGAGTAGGATGACCTCCCTAATTGCATCGGGAGCATTTTTCCAGTATTTTGGTGCTACTGACACTAACACGCACCATTATCCTCGCAGATTGAGGAGGTAATATCATGAAAGCATTTCTCTATCCACTGTGGTTTCTCTTCGGTTCTATCTTCGCCTACCTCGCATACATGCATTGGCGCTACTCTGATACCCCGTTCAGACCTTTTTATCTCAGGCAACCAGCCGGCTCGGACGATATGACATCGGAAGTTCCCGAGCAGGATAAACTTGCCCGTAAAGTCGTTGAGGATCTCAACAAATATGTGGAGAAAATGAACGGTAATCTGAGCAAGCGGAATCGGGTTGCCGCGACCGGGTATTTCGTTGCTGTTATCGTCTGCGTGGTCTCGATCTTCCTGATCTACGTCGCTTGAATCGATTTTTCCAATAAAACAGATCCCGGAGGTCGTTATCTAGAAGACCTTCTCACAATTGAGGATCTGCTAGACCAAGGATATGAGCTGATCTATGCGCCAAAGAGAGATTTGAAGAAACCGACCGAATTCCCGATCAGTTGAGGTGTGCTCATGGCCTACTTCGTTTGGCTACCGCTAACGGTAATCTTTTTCTACTTTTCCCTAATATTCTGGAGGTATTCAAGAACCCCCATCAGACCATTCATCTTCCGAAAGCGATCGGAGACGCGGCAAAGTGAGGTGGAGGGAATCACCACAGAACCCCTTTCAGATGCTTTAGCACAGGACATAGATGGGTTTGTGAAGTCAGTGAACGACACCAACAGAATTCGTTACAGAGTTGCCGCTCTTGGGTTTCTCATCGCGGGGGTAAACGCCCTAGTCACGATCTTCTTTTTATGAGGTGTTGAAACCTAAGCTCCGAATATATACCATTACCCTTGACGTAGGGGCGGGGTGACCCCGCCCCTACGTCTTTGGAATCCAGAAGCCCTCTTAATCGTCCTTTGAAAGCAACTCCTCAAAGATGGCCTTTACTATCTGTGGATTTGCCTTTCCTCGTGTTTTCTGCATCACTTGCCCGACAAACCAACCGATCACAGTCGCCTTTCCGCCTTTATATGTCGCCACTTGTTCAGGGTTAGCAGACAATATCTCTGACGCCAAAGATCGTAATGTCTCATCGTCGGACACTTGAGCTAAACCCTCCTCTTCGACGATCTCGCCTGGTTTGCATCCACTCTCCTCGACCTTATCCAATAGCGCTTTACCAGTACTGGTTGTGATCTTCTTCTCTTCGACCATGTGGATGATCTCGGCTAGGTGTTCAGGACGTAGCCGCAAGCTTTCCGCTTTAACTCCCCGCTCTCGAATCATGCGTAACACATCATTCATCAACCAATTTGATACGACCTTAGCATCGCCATCATAAGCGGAAGCCGCCTGTTCAAAATAATCTGATAGACTACGTTCATCGGTGAGGATTTCGGCATCGTACAACGGCAGCCCAAATTGGTCGACGAACCGAGCACGGCGTTCAAGAGGCAGTTCGGGAAGATCTGCTAGGATCTCCTCTCGCCACCTTTCATCCAACCGTAATGGGAGAAGATCCGGCTCACGGAAATACCTGTAATCAGCTTCTGTTTCTTTGGTACGCATCTTAGCCAATTTCCCACTATCTTCATCCCAAGTAAGGGTCCATGCCCCGATCATCTTTCCTGCATCGACCTCCCGAACCTGGCGTTCAACTTCAGCTTGGATCGCGGTTCGTACGTTTTCGATCGAATTGAGATTCTTGATCTCAGTCTTGGTAGATAGTGTCTCCGTACCGATTGGTCTGATGGAAACGTTTGCGTCACATCTCAGTTGACCCTTCTCCATGTCCCCTTCGGAGATACTTAGCCAACGCAGGAGCTGACGCAATCGGATCAGGTATTGAGCTGCTTCATCAGCTGAACGGAGATCGGGTCCCGTGACCATTTCAACCAGTGGAACACCACAGCGGTTGAAATCGATGAGGCGCTTTCTGTTTTGGTACACCGTCTTGCCAGCGTCCTCCTCAATGTGCAGCTTGGTTATGCTGACCAGACGGATCGAGCCGTCTGGCATCGGTAGATTGAGTTTCCCACCTCGCGCCAATGGTTCATCATATTGGCTGATTTGATAACCTTTTGGTAAGTCAGGGTAGAAATAGTTCTTACGCGCGAAATACGAAATCGACTGGATCGATTCAGCTTGCATCGCTGCGGCCAGCAACACCGCCTTTTCCACCACGGATCGGTTGAGGACCGGCAACACGCCTGGTAGGCCGGTACATACTGGACAGATGTTGGTATTCGGCGGATCGCCCCACGAATCCGCTTTGCATCCACAAAAAATCTTGCTTTTCGTATTCAATTGGATATGTGTCTCGAGACCAATGACCACTTCATATTCAGACACTTCATCCATCCTTCGTTGGCAATCATTGAGGCCCCTAAGTTTAAGACCCTCAGAAATCCTAAGGACCTTTACTTTTCCTCAATAGAAATTCTCTCGATCTTGTCCTCGAGCGTCAATTCCCGAACCACATCCAATCCATCGATCACGTAGCCAAAAACTGTGAAAGCCCCATCCAACTGGAGGTTCTCTTGAAGGAGAATATAAAATTGACTTCCACTCGATGCGTTCACATCCGATCGGAAGAGAAAGCCGACTGCGCCTTCAGAATTGGGCATCCCGAGCTCAAGCGGCAAAGTATATCCGACATCGCTATCCACTCTTCCTAGTGGTGAACCGGTCAGTATCAGGACGTCCGGTTCAACATAGACAATCGGGAATCCATCCCAATATCCTAATCGAGCCAGCACAAAGAAGTTATTAACGCTTTCTGGCGTAAATTGAGGGCGGAGTTCAATTTCAATCTCCCCCTTTGTCGTCTCGATGATCGCGGCATAAAGCTTGGCTGGGTCAATGACCATGTCTGGCTTGCCCGTATAGAGCCCTTCCCGGTCTGAGATCTCGAGTGAGGCCAATGGTCGACCCTCCTCCAACTGTGGTACGACTGGAATCGGTGTTGCTGTTGGAGGTGGGAGCAGACTCTCTGGTATCTCCTCGATC
>Ga0209635_10001228_pt1 | contig 18963 bp, 15 predicted proteins | sample DeeMarSWOR230_32_FD_187463 | JGI IMG/M metagenome (GOLD analysis project Ga0209635, IMG submission 187463) | Marine sediment microbial communities from White Oak River estuary, North Carolina - WOR-2-30_32 (SPAdes) (version 2) | ecosystem: Environmental > Aquatic > Marine > Intertidal zone >...
TTGATGAGCGCTGGATTCAAATCAAGGATGTTATATCATCCGGAGAGATTGGAGAGTTGGTGAATATAACCAGGAGTGAGAAAAGCTGGCTTCCTTTTCCTTTAGACCACTGGTATTGGAATCCCAGGTTAAGTGGAGGTGTTCTTCTTGACATTGGAATTCATGTAACTGACCAGCTAAATTGGCTCTTTGGTAGTGAACCACTGGAGGTATTTGCCAAAGCAAAAAAGCTCCGGAAAGAGGCTAAAGAAAATGATGTCTTTGATTTTGTCTTGATCATGGTCACCTATGAGGGTGGAAAGAATGGCATTATCGATATAAGCTGGGCTTATCCCCAAGGATGGGCACCCTTTTATTCAACCCTCAATATTGTAGGCACAAAGGGGAAACTCGAATATAGTGATAAAGATAGTAATCCTATGTCTGTTATTGACGGGGGGATTATCTATCCTAGATATTCCCCTCTGATATCTACAATGCTTACCTCTTTTCAAAGAGAGCTCAACCACTTTTTGGATTGTATTGTAAATGGTGTTAACCCGGTTATTACCCTGGAGGATGCCTATAAGGCCCTTATGGTTATTGAAGCAGCATATAGGTCTATTGATGAGAGAAAGCCTGTAAAGATAGAACAAGGAGAAAGGAGTTAGATAATGCTAAAGTTTGCAGTCGTTGGTTATGATCATGTTCACGTTCTAAAGTATCTACCTACTCTAGCTCATCACCCTGATGTGATTCTGGTTGCTATTGCCGCAATGGAAGAAAATAAAGGAATGGCAAAAAAGGCCTCAAAAGGATATAGCTGCAGGTATTTTGAATCCATAGAGTCAGTGCTTTCCCTTAAAAATCTGGATGCCATTTACATTGGGAGCACCCCGGCCAGGCATTTAGAGATCATAAGGGAAGCTGCAAAACAGGGGGTTCATGTACTTTGTGATAAGCCGCTGGCAACTAACCTCTATGATGCAGATGAGATCATATCCATTGTGGACAACAGTAATATAAAGCTGATGGTTCCTTTCAATCCCCGATTTCAACTTTCTGTAATAAGACTTAAGGAAATGATAGAAAAAGGAATGATTGGAGATCTGCTTTATATCAATTCAGTTAAGTACGGTAAATTACCCTCTCTCATCCAAGATATGAATACCTCCTGGTTCTTTGATGTTGAGCAGGCAGGATGTGGTGGATTTGGAGATATTGGTATCCATGCGATTGATGCAATTTGTTGGCTTTCAGGAGGAACACCCACAAAGGTCTATGCCAAAATAGGAAAACACATTCACCCCTATCTATCTGTAGATGACATAGGGTCTGCTTTTATCGAATTTGATAATGGAGTCATAGCCAATATAAATAGTGGGTGGGCGAACCCTGTCGGGTATCCATCTTGGTTGGATGTAAGATTTGAGGTATTGGGTTCTGAAAAGGTAGTTGTCATCAATAAACCTTACCACGATTTTAAACTATGCAATGCAGAGCAAATAAAGGCTGTTAGTTGGTGGCGAACAGATATCAGCATGCTATTTAATGAATTTGTTCAAAGTATCTTAGAAGACAGAGATCCAGCGATTACCGGAAGAGATGCTAGAAGGGCCTTAGAGGTTACACTAGCTGCCTACCAGTCCTCAACCACTGGAGAGGAGGTACTGTTACCACTATAAATACCATATAAACCACAGGGCATAGAGAGTAAATGTAAATCTTAAAAACTCTGTGAACTCTGTGGTAATTCTTTGACAATACTCTACAAAAGGAAAGGAGGAGAAAATGGCACAGGCAAAACATGGTGATACCGTTAAGGTTCACTACACGGGCAAACTGGAGGATGGCACGATATTTGATAGCTCCATTAAACGCGACCCTCTACAATTTAAAATAGGTGTAGGTCAAGTAATCTCAGGTTTTGAACAAGCCGTAGTCGGGATGAGTCCTGGAGAATCAAAAAACACTAAAGTCCCGTCAGATAAAGCGTATGGTTCATACCGTAAGGAGATGGTAATGGCGGTAGATCGAGATAAATTTCCGGCAAACATAAAGCCAGAGGTCGGCCAGCAGTATCAAATCCCTCAAGAGGGTGATCGAAAAACTGTAGTTACAGTGACTGATGTATCTGAATCTAGTGTAACCTTAGATGCCAACCATCCTTTGGCTGGGAAAGACCTGACTTTTGATATCCAGCTTATAGAGATCGTATAGCATTTTCTTCAAGAACGTGCAGCAAAGGTAGAGGAGTTTTCAAATCAGCAGGGAAGAAAATTTTATTTAATAGCCGATGTGATTTGAATTACCTTCGGGTCACCCCACTAAAAGAGCTGGGAGGCTGTGCTATCGTTGCCCAGTGGTGTAGTGATTTTCACCATGCTCTCTCTATAGTGTTCACGGCTGAGGACGTGGATTATAACATGGATTTTGGTAACATTGTACACCTGGTGAAGACAGTGCGAGGAAGTTTGATTACAAGATTTGACTATTACAAACCCAGTCACCGTCATTAGTATTACTATAATCCTATCAAATGCTATTACATTAGTAATAACCATGAAAATTCCTTATATCTATTCCAAGAGAGCTCCCAATTATATCAACTCTGCATCTATTGACTGAATGTAATGGTATCCTTGATTAATTTAGTGAGTATCTGAAGGATGAAGAGCAAGAAAGGCAATATGGACATTGAGGTAAAACTGCTTGAGTTAAAATCAAGCTTATAAAGGATTATTCTTATACTAATAAGTCTAATTATTAGAGCAAAAAAATGAGTTTAGACCTGTTAGACTGGTCAGTTATCTCATTCTATCTTATTATTTTAATTGGGATGAGTGCAATCATCGGTAGATTCCAGAAAAGTGAGACAGATTATTTTTTAGGAGGAAGGAATATATCCTCACTGGCTATAGCCCTCTCTATCATGGCTACCCAGTGTGGCTCTATAAGTATTATCAGTGCACCAGCTTTTGTTGCTTTAAAAGAAGGAGGAGGTCTTCTTTGGCTTCAGTATGAGTTTGCAGTCCCTCTTGCCATGGTCTTTCTGATGATATTTTTTGTCCCCTACTTTTACAAACTCAACATTACCACTGTATATGAATATTTAGAAAATCGATTCAATTACTCAGTCAGGTGGATGATGAGTGCCCTTTTTCAGCTCAGCAGAGGACTCGCAACAGGTGTGGCTGTCTATGCTGTATCTATTGTCACGGCAGTATGTTTCAACCTTCCCCTTTGGCTTGCTATTCTCCTCACAGGTTTCATCAGTACCCTCTATACCATGATGGGAGGGATAAAAGCTGTTATTTATACGGATGCCCTTCAGCTTCTCATATTATGGGGAGCCGTTTTTATCTGCCTGGGATATGGTGTCCCTATGCTGGGAAATTGGCAGGAAATAGTAAATTCACTCACAAGCGCCAACTTAAAGGCAGTAGATTTTTACCACCATGGTTTTGGTGACGGTCATACCTTCAGTTTTTGGCCCATGGTCTTGGGAGGCTTGTTTCTCTATATTTCATACTACGGATGTGATCAAAGTCAGATTCAAAGGGTTTTAAGTTCACATTCTATAAAAGCATCTAATCGGTCTCTTTTCTTAAATGGTCTTTTGCGCTTCCCATTAGTAGTAAGCTACTGTGCTTTAGGGGTATTTATGATTGTTTTCCTCTCACATAATCCTGATTTTAGATTGTCTTTGCCACCAGATCATTATGATTATCTTGTACCCATGTTCATTATCAAATACCTACCTCATGGAGTCATTGGCTTCATCCTGGTTGGTATCTTCGCCGCAGCAATGTCCAGTATAGATTCAGCTATCAATTCCTTAAGCGCCGCAACGCTGAAAGATCTCCTGATCAGATCTCAAGGGCTCAAAGAGTTTATCTCAAAAAGGTTCATTTTCTATTCAAGACTAACCACCTTGCTTTGGGGAACCGTGTGTACCTTATTTGCCTACCTGGTAGGTAATGTATCATCCACTGTTATAGAGGGAATCAATAAGATTGGGTCTGTTTTCTATGGACCAATACTAGCAACTTTTGTCTTAGGAATTTTAACCAGATCAGCTAAAAGTGGTGGTGTAATCATTGGATTATGTTCCGGCATTGTCTTTAACATCGTACTCTGGGTCTTCTTTCCAGATGTCTCTTGGCTGTGGTGGAATCTCACAGGATGCGTCTCTACTTTTGGAATTGGAATCGTTCTTAGTAAGCTATTCAATAATGAAACCTGTAGTGATGATTCTTTGATATTCAACTTCTCGAAAGGATGGATTAAGAGATTACAGCTCTCAAGAGATGATAAACGCACTTATACTATACTTGTTTTCTATTTTTTACTCATAGTGTTTGTAAGCTGGAGAATTAATCAATTTAAATGGTGATAAAAGTTTTTTTAAAACGCGTGGTATTTTTTTCATTGCTCTTTTTAGTAGAGGTCACCTTAGCCGCATATCACTCACTGCCTCGTGTAGATAAGGTCATATCGGCAGTGCTAATGAGTGCTGATTCAGGTCAAATTTTATTTGAACAGAATGCAAACCATAGGGTAAATCCAGGATCTCTTACCCAGCTTATGACTCTAGAACTAGCAATCGAGGCGTTAGATAAGGGAGACGTTAATCTTGATACAATGATTAAGCTGCCCAAAGATATTAAGAGTGTAAAAGGAAGAGAGGTGTTCAGTTATTCAGATAAAAAAGTTAAGTTCTATTATCTCATTGAGAGCATAGCCATTGCTAGTGCCATTGATGCGTGTAGTGCAATTGCACACTATCTCGGAGGTTCAAGGAGCGGTTTCATTGAACTGGCGAATAAAAAAGCAAAAGCATTAAAACTCCACTCTACAATTATAGGAGATTCTTGTGGTTGTATAGAGGATGTCAATCAACAATATACCACAGCACATGATATGGCACAATTGGCCTATTATCATATTACACGACATCCTGAGTTGTTAACTCTTTATTCAAAATCATATTTTAGCTTTAAAGGTACTCATTATAGAAATAAAAATTATCTTCTCGATTATGGTGAGCACATAGATGGTTTAAAGTGCGCACAGATAAATGACAGAACCTTTCATCTCATCACCACAGGCAGTTGGAATGGAGCGAGATACATTGCTATTATCATGGGAGCTAAGAGCAGGAAAATGGCTGCTTACTATGCAGTGAAGTTGCTTTACCAAGGATTCACGACTTTTGAAAATGTGAGATTATTCGAGAAGGGGGAGAGGATTGCTGAGGCTAAGGTATGGAAGGGGAAGGTGGATCATATCTCTCTGGTCCACGGGCATAGAGTAATCGTCACAGTACCAAAAGGTACGAGGCAGAATCTTATCATGAATGAAAAAATCTCTAAGGTGCTCGTTGCACCTGTCAGTAAAAATGAGAAAGTAGGTAAATTAGATATCGTGTTGGAAGAGGATATAATCAAAAGCGTTGACCTCTATTCTTCTCAAAAAATAGAAAGGGCTCATTTGTTTAAACGAATGTGGCACAGCTTTCTTCTCACATTTAGATAGTAAGAGGATCTTTTATCTTGGCTATTTCTAAAAGGGACAAAAGGTTTCTACGGCTGGGTGTATTAGCTATCATAATATTTGTAGTAATACAATATGTGTTTATCCCTTTCTATCACCGTGAAATTGCAATAAGGGAGCGAATCAAATTATTAGAATTAACCAAAGAAAAATACCAAAAGATTATAAGTAAAAGAGATGAAATTGAAGAAAAAATAAACCAATTGAGACTAAAAGAAAACAGATTAGATAACAAATTACTAAAAGGCAATACTCCCTCCCTGGCAGCAGCAGAGATGCAAAAAATGCTGGAGAAGCTTTCTAATACCTCTGATCTAGAGTTAAAAAGAGTAAAAGTACAAAAACCTGAAAAAGTAGGAGAATTCCTATCCATACCTATAGAGGTAAGATTAACCACAGATCTTAAAAAAACAATGAAATTTTTGAAAGGAATAGAGAAGAGCAATAAGCTAATGGTAATCAGCAAACTTAGAATTTATGCTAAAAGACGAAGAGATCCTAAATTACTCATAGTAAGATTAGTGGTAAAGGGATTCATGGAGGAAGCAGCATAGAAAAAGGTAGGGTACAATGAAACCTAAGTTTTTAGATTTTAAATAATTCTACTATCAGTATGCTATCTTTCATTTTCCTTAACATAGTGAACATTTGTAATTCATTAGAACTAGCTTATAGGAATAGCATGAATATTGTGAAATATTTAAAAGCATTCTCTATAATTTTAGCACTCTTATTCTGTGGTGTAACAGGAAATGCTCTCTCAGAGGATAAAGAAAAGGAAAAAACCTCAGATAGTGGAATTATTGGCAAGGAGACTAAAGGAAAATCTCAAGAGGGCGCTCCTTCCCAAAAGAAAGAAAATGAGAACCCCACGAATAAGGTTGGAGTGGGGATAACTGAAAACTTAGTTGACAGATCTGAAATCTTATCCTTAAAAAAGATGAAAGGTGTTGGGAAAGAGCAAATAAACAAGGAGGAAAGGAAAAGGTTAACTGAGGAGCAACAAAAACAAATTGAGCACTCAAAAGCTAAATTTAAAACGCTGGTTGAAGAGGAGTTAAAATCTCTTGGTGAACAAGAGGAACAGGAGAGGAAAGAAGTAAAAGGCAGGGAGTATGAACCTCCTGAAGAAAAAGGTGAGAGGGTGAAGAAAAAGGTTGGTGAAGGAGGGGAGAATGAAAACGAGGTTGATGCAGCATCAGAAGAAGATGAAGGGGATGAAGAAGAGGAGAGAGATGAAGAGGAAATGCATAAACTTAAGGAGAGCGAGGAGGATTTAGAAGAAGCGTTAGGAGAGGACATTCAAGAAGAGGTGTTAGAAAAAGGGATTTCTGAGGAGACTATAGAAGCCAAGCCTTCTGAACCTGAGGAACCTGAAGGAGTTAAGCAGAAGATTATCTTAGACTTTGAGGATGCAGATATCCGAGAGGTTATATACTCCTTGGGTGACATCCTGGATATTAACTATATCATCGATCCTAAGGTGAGGGGTAAGGTGAATATCCACACCAGTGGTGAGATTTCGACAGAAGATATTTTTCCCATCCTGGAAACTATATTTGAAATAAATAATCTCGCTGCAGTTAAAGTAGGTAATATGTATAAAATAATCCGCTCTAGTGAGGTTAGAAAACAACCTTTAATCCCCCAGGTCGGAAAGAAGGTAGAAGAAGTGCCTTCTCCTGACAGGATGGTTTTTCAGCTCGTTCCTCTGAGATATATAGAAGCACGATATGTGGAAGGATTGTTGAAGAAGTTTAAAAGCAAAGGGGGTTATATTCAAGATTATAAAAATAGAAATATACTTTTTATTGTGGATACTTCTGCTAACGTGAAAAAGATGCTATCAATTATTGATCTCTTAGATGTTAGCGTCTTCAATCTTATGAAGGTAAAATTTTTTGAGATTGAGTATGCAAAGGTTAAAGAACTGGCTAAAGACATAGAGAATATTTTTAAAACTCTGGGAATGAGAAAGACGAGAAAGAGAAGGTCGATAGGCGTTAGCTTCATTCCCATTGAGAGAATGAATCTTATTATAGTAGTCAGTCCCCTACCTGACGTTTTTGAAAAAGTGGAAACCTGGCTGGCGAAATTGGATCAACCAAGCGAAGAATTGGATGAGAAGATTTTTGTCTATTTTGTTGAAAACGGCAAGGCAGATGAGATCGGGGATATTATTGAGGATGTATATGAGAAAAAGAGAAGGGTTAGGAGATCTAGAAGGAGAAGAAGGGTAAAGAAGTCACAAATCCCTTCTGTTTTAACGGGTGAGATCAAGGTAGTGGTAGATGAGATCAACAATGCCTTAATTATACGTGCCAATCCTCAGGACTATGCCAAAGTGCTTAAGACTATAAAAGTATTAGATACTTTTCCTAAGCAGGTATTGATTGAGGTGCTGATTGCAGAGGTGACGTTAGATGAGGATACTGAGTTTGGTCTGGAGTGGTCACTTGCGAGTGATTATGCATCCTTGGGAGGGTATAAAGGTACTGAGAGAGTGGGGCAAAATCTTGGTCTTGGTGGACTAGGTCTTGATTTAGCACAACCCATCGCCCAGCCTGGTTTTACCTATGCCTTTGTTTCTGAAAGATTGGAGGCATTTTTAAGGGCCTATGCCAGGGAAAATGAGATAGATATTCTCTCTTCCCCCCACATCCTTGCTGCTGATAATACCGAGGCAAAGATTGAGGTAGGTAAAGAAGTTCCCATTGTAACAAGTGAGTATACCCCCACTACTTTGGAGGCAGGCGAAACCTATTCTCGTTCCATTGAGTATCGTGACACCGGTATCCTGCTTACAGTGAGTCCTCGAATCAATGAAAAGGGGTTAGTAGCTATGGAGTTAAGTCAAGAGGTGAGTGATGTTAGTGAGCAGCGCATTGAAGGAATCAATTCACCTATTATCTTGAAACGACAGGCTGAAACCTCTCTTGTGGTACAGGATGGAGAGACTATCGTCATTGCCGGTTTAATCAGGGAGAAGAAAGAAAACACCATGGAAGGAATTCCGCTTTTATCAAAAATTCCATATCTAGGAAAAGCCTTCAGATATGATAAGGATACCATGGAGAAGACAGAGCTTATGATACTCATCACCCCACATGTGGTTAGCAGTCAAGAGGAGGCTGATACAATCACCAAGGATTTTAAAGAAAAGGTGGATGGTTTAGAAAAAATATTAAAGCAATGATGATACAATCCTTTGATATAAAAAACTAATTTAAGTATTTTACCTCAATTAAATGATGTCAATATAACAGTTTATAAATATGTTTCTTAAAAGAATGTTTCTAAATGGAGAGAGAATCATTTGCAGATTTTTATTGAATAGATTCAGGCAATAGCGATTAAGGAAAAGGGGAATGCCTTCTTTATCATGAAGGAAGGCCTATGCAGTGCAAAGATTGGAGGAAAACAGTCTTCAAAATCAATTTGAGAATAATTTTTATCTCATTTATTACACTCAGATCAATTTTCCATTTACCTGCAGTGGATATAAAGGAGTAAGGTACTGATGTCAAAGAGAGATACCATTGATCAAGTAAATCAGCCCATTAACATAGAAAAAGAAAAGGGATGCTTATCTAATGAAGAGATTAATGATATTCTACCCTCGGATATTGTTACTTCAGATAAGCTTGATGATCTCATGATCATGTTTGGAGAAGCTGATATAAAAATTGCTGATGGAATTCAAAAGATAAGGGTTCCTAAGCGTAAACTTAATAAAATCCAAGAGGAAGTAGAAGATGAAGCGGAAGAGGGGTTAGAACAAGATCCTTTTGAAAGGCTCAATGATCCAGCGAGAATGTATCTGCGTGAGGTGGGTTCGGTATCGCTGCTCAACCGTGATGAAGAAGTAGAAATTGCAAAGCGCATAGAAGAAGGTGAAAAAGAAATTGCAGGTGTGGTGTTAAACGCCCCTCTCATTCTCAGGGAAATCATCAGCATAGGAGAAGAGCTCAAAACAGATAAGATATCTGTTAAAAAAGTTATAAGAGATTTAGATGATGAAGAAACGGTTATTGATGAAGAACACCATAGAAAGAAAGTCCTTTCCTTGATAGATAAGATGAAAAGGTATGAACATAAAAGGCAAGATGTACAAAAGAAAATAAATCAAAATCACTTAAGTGAAGCTAGGAAAAGAGAATTAAAGAAAAAGAGCGATCAACACACTGAGAAGATATTCGATGTAATACAACAGATCAATCTTAAAAAAAATCAGATTGAAAAGGTTGCACAAAAACTAAAGCTTTTCCTAGAGAGATTGGAGAAAGCAGAGGAAGAAATTACTCAATGCGTAAAAACCACAGGTATTGCACTTGAAGAACTTAAGAAGATATTCCGCCTGGTAAAAAAGAATCATCAGGAAGAAAAGAGGGTAGAGAGCAAATTCGGCATTTCTAAAGAAGATTTATTGAAATATGAGAAAATTATAAAAAATTCTCAGAAAGAAATTAAACATATTGAAGTTGAATCGACTTTTGATGTGAGGGGATTAAAGAGAGCCATCAAAACAATTGAAGATGGAGAAATTAAGGCCAAGCTCGCGAAGGATGAATTAGTAAAGTCTAATTTAAGGCTGGTAGTAAGTATAGCAAAAAAGTATAGCAATCGGGGGTTACACTTCTTGGATTTGATCCAGGAGGGGAATATAGGTCTTCTCAGGGCTGTTGATAAATTTGAGTATCAGAGGGGATACAAATTTAGTACCTATGCCACCTGGTGGATCCGGCAAGCTATCACCAGAGCTATTGCCGATCAAGCAAGGACTATCAGAATTCCCGTCCACATGATTGAAACCATCAACAGGCTGATTAGAACCTCTCGTCACCTGGTTCAAGAAGTAGGCAGAGAACCTAGCTCAGATGAGATTGCTAAAAAGATCCAATTCTCTACGGATAAGGTGCGTAAGGTCCAAAAATTCGCCAAGGCACCTCTATCCTTAGAAACCCCTATAGGAAAGGAGGGAGAAAGCCACTTAGGTGATTTCATTGAAGATAAAAAGGTTGCCTCTCCAGGAGAAGCTGCCATCAACCGCAATTTACAGGAGCACACTAAGGAGGTACTATCTACCTTAAAGCCAAAGGAAGAAAAGGTTTTAAGGATGAGGTTTGGTATAGGAGAAAAAGTAGACCATACCCTGGAGAAAGTAGGGCAGGATTTCGATGTCACTAGAGAAAGAATAAGACAAATTGAAGAAAAGGCACTACGGAAGTTGAGACACCCCAGCAGAAACAAAAAGCTAAAGACCTTTATTGAGCGTTAACAGGCAAAAAAAGAAAGGAGTTAGGTTATGTGTGGAATCGCAGGGATTGTAAGTAGTAGTGATAATGATGAGATAGGAAGTCTTCTGAAGCAAATGCTTCAAACTATCCAACATCGGGGCCCTGATGGAGCAGGGTATGTAATTGATGGGATGCTCGAACGGAAAATGAGTTTCCAAGATCTGAATCTTGAAAGGAGAAAGGGCCGTATAGCACTGGGTCATGTCAGGTTAGCTATAACTGGAGAAACAGCAGGTGTACAACCATTTCAGTCAGATAATGGCCAGCTTAGCATACTCCACAATGGTGAAATTTATAATTATCGTGAGTTGTGGTCAAAACTAAATAGAACATGTTCTTTTACCAGTGATACCGACAGTGAGGTAATTTTAAGACTCATAGAAAAAGACTATAGTGGTAATTTATTAGGAGCGGTACAGAAAGTATTGCCCCAGTTGGATGGTGTTTATGCCCTAGCAATAACTGACAATAAAGAAACGATCATAGCACGTGATAGAATTGGGGTAAGGCAACTTTATTACTATACCAATGGTGAGTATACTGCTTTTGCTTCTGAAAAAAAGCCTCTCATGGCCATTTCCCATCAAGAGGGAGTATTACATAGACTTCTGCCGGGTCATGTTGCAGTTTTAAATGGAAAAACTGTTAAAGATGTTTCTTTTTGGCACCCAAAATCGATTCTCTCAACAGATCAAATTGATAATGAACAGGAAGCACTGAGTGCATACGGCGCCGCTATGTGGAAATCCATACGAAAACGTGTTACTGGAAGAAAACGTGTTGGCATCATCTTCTCAGGCGGGATCGACAGCCTTTTGATAGCTTATATGGTACAAAAATTGGGAGTCCCTTTTACCTGTTACAGTGCGGGATGTAAAGGTGCAGAGGATATCAAGTGGGCTGAACGAGTATCAAATGAGTTTGGTTTCCCTTTAAAAATAAAAATTCTTACCTTGAAAGATATAGAAGATCTAATCCCACAGGTTATTAAGGATATTGAGGACTATAGTCTCAATCAAGTTGAAGTAGCAATCCCCATATACTCATCTGTGCGCATTGCCCAGGAAGCCGGGGAGCGTGTTATTCTAACAGGTCAGGGAGCCGACGAACTCTTTGGTGGTTATCCCTGGTATCCCAAAATAGTAGATCAAAAAGGCTATGAGAGCTTTGAGCACTACTCCTGGGAAGACACATTGCTCTTATACAAGGAATGCCTAGAACGAGAGGATAAGATTGCTATGGCACACAGCATTGAATTAAGGGTGCCCTTCTTAGATCCTGAAGTTATCAGGGTAGCATTTTACATCTCGCCGAGGTTAAAAATTGTGCCTGGGAATGATCAGCTGGGGAAAAGAATTCATCGCAAATATTGTAGGTCGCTGGGTATCTCAGAGGAGATCGCATCTCGGAAGAAAGAAGCTGCTCAACATGGGGCAAACGTTCACAGCGCATTTGAGGACCTCGCAAATGAAACGAATATAACCGAAACTATGTTGAAAAAAGCTGGTTATAATCATGATGTGAGTATTACTGAAAAGCTAGGGAGTTCATCTCGCTATGGTTATCGATACGGCAATTTGCATTTATGGAAGCCCAAGCTCCATGTACAGTACTATCTTGACTCTATTGCTGCACAGCTCAAAGTGCTAGTACCGAAGATGCGAGAAAATTGGGTAGCAATTACTAACAATTTAGATGTGGAAAGTTTAGCACCAGGAGATACCTAACGAGAATAGAACTTCCAAGAGAAAAGTAGCGATTGGGAGTAGTTCGCTTCAGTGGTTACCAGAAGGTCTTTGAAATTGACTCAGGATTGAGGAATAATCCTTCTTCAGTGAAAAAGGTGTTTCTTACTTTAAAGTGCTGATATTACATATCTTCGATCATTGACTTAAAATAAAGTAAATTCTTTTCAAATTAATTAGGAGGTAGAAAGCATGAGGAGAAAATGTACAAAGCTGAGTTTGGTGTCAGTATTAATGGTAATCTTTCTGATTTTCTCTATTTTAGATGTTAAAGCAGATTTTGTAGCAAGTGATCCAAAGGCAAATAATCCTGAATACGTTAACAAGTGTTTAGATAGATGCGTAAGAAAAGGCAAGCGTGAAGATGCTAAGAGAATAAAGCACTATGCTGCTGAGAGGGCGGGGAAATATGGGATATTACTTTTGACTGAATTTAATGACGAACTCACTTTAGGAAAAGTTCAACAGATGAAACAGAAATCGCCCAGCCGATGGAAATTGTTTAATAGCTACTTAGCTAAAGCAATAAACTGGATAAACATTTCTTTGAAGGCTAGCAGATTTACAGGAAGTGATTTAGCAAAGGAAGTAAAAAAACAATTAAGTGAAAGGCAATAACAGCAAAACAATACATACTATCTTCTCTCGCTGTTAACTATTAATATTGGATCTTTTTTAAGAACTTGAAATATGCCACCTCATTCCTGGTAAAGGAAGAAAAAGGTTGCCACGCTTCTTCACAGATAAACAGTAGTTGCTGAAAAGATAAAATCTCTTGAGCTAAAGAAAGGGGGGAACAATGATTTCTTATATCGTTGCCGTTTTAGTCATCTTCCTCATCTTAACTAAAGCTATTAAAATTTTGAATGAGTATGAGAGAGGGGTGATTTTTCGTTTGGGAAGACTTATTCCCACCAAAGGGCCTGGCATAATTATTCTCATTCCTCTTGTTGATACGCTTAAAAGAGTTAGTTTAAGGGTGGCAACACTTGATATTCCACCACAAGATGTGATTACCAGAGATAATGTGTCCATTAAGGTTAATGCCGTGGTCTACTACCGGGTTATGGAATCACACAAAGCAGTGGTGGAAGTTGAAAACTATGCCTATGCCACTTCACAACTTGCCCAAACGACCTTAAGGAGTATCTGTGGACAGGCAGAGCTGGATGAATTGCTGGCAGAAAGGGAGAAGATAAGTGTTCAGATCCAGGAAATACTGGATAAGGATACTGACCCTTGGGGAATCAAGGTCGCCAAAGTAGAGATTAAACACATCGATTTACCACCTGAGATGCAGAGAGCAATGGCTAAACAGGCTGAGGCTGAGCGAGAAAGGAGAGCAAAAGTGATCCACGCCGATGGAGAGTACCAGGCATCTACTAAACTCTCAGAGGCAGCTTCAATTATCTCAAAAGATATTACTGCATTGCAATTACGCTATCTACAAACCCTCTCTGAAATAGCCACAGAGAAAAATTCGACCATGCTCTTCCCTATACCAATAGATCTTTTTAGGGCCTTCTTTAAAAATGATTTTTGACAATGGTAATCTGTATAGAGTGAAAGATATAAAGTGTTTTCATAAAATCTATGGATTATTGGAACTGCACTATGGATCAAAAACTCCCTTAATAGAAGTAAGAGAAGAATTAAAGAAGGCTGGAATATCTAAAAGAAAAGATGGGAGATTAACAGATCCCTTTGAGAATTTGGTAATGGGCATTTTGTCTCAAAATACTTCTGATGGGAATAGTGCTAAAGCTTATATTGGATTAGCAAGAAGATTCAAGAAGATTTCACCAGAGGTCTTGGCCAAAGCAAGGCCGAGTGAAATTGAAAAAGTGATAAGACCAGGAGGGATTTATAGAAACAAGGCAAGGAGGATAAATGATTTGGCAAAGATTGTTCTAGAAAAATTTAAAGGCAATTTGAAGAAAATTATTATAATGTCAGAAAAAGAGGCCAGAAAGGAGCTATTGGCTCTTCCAGGGATAGGGCAGAAGACAGCCGATGTATTCATGGGTTATTGCATGAATAAGGATATAATACCAATAGATACACATATAGCTAGAGTAGCAAAGAGAATCGGAATAGCTAAAAGTTCTTTAAAATATGAAGAAGTTCAAAAATCTTTATCTAAAGTTTTGCCAAAAAGAAAGAGACTAAGGGGTCATGAATATTTAATACGACTGGGAAGGGATTTTTGCCTTGCAAGAAAGCCTTTATGTGAGAAATGTCCGATAGTCTCAGTTTGTAGAAAATTAGATTATAAATTATAGGGAAAGAAGGTTTTTGATGATGAAGGAAGAAAGATCACTGAATTTTATTGAGCTATTATAAAAAAAGGGTTAAATAAAAGGAAGAGATTTAAAGATGAAAAGAATGACAGTATGCTTGTTATTAGTTTTATTAAGCACTGGTATTGTCTATGCAGAGGTAATTATAGAGACCATCTTTAATCCCGATGGAACTACTGAGCACATTTTTTATAGTGATGAAAAAGAAATAGCAAAGCACATATTAGATGAGGATGAGAATATAATTAAAACAATTGGCAAGATTCCTGATGGAATTGTTAGAGAATACTACGAGGGTGGAAAGTTAAAAGCAGAATGGAACTACAAAAATGGTAAGCTGGATGGCATATGCAAGGCATACTACGAGAGCGGGGAGTTAATGTTTGAATATAACTACAAGGATGGTGACCGGGAAGGTATAACCAGGTCGTTTTACAGGAGTGGCAGATTAAAGTATGAATATAAATACAGAGGTGGTAAACTGAATGGTACAGTAAAGAAATACTATAGGAAGGGTAATATAGCATTCGTATGGAATTACAAGAATGGTAAGCGTGAAGGTGTAGCCAAGTCATATTTTAAGAACGGGTCGTTAAAGGCCAAATGGGACTATAAAGATGATCAACTGGATGGCATGACTAGGATATACTATAAAGGTGGAGGTATAAAGTATATAGACACATATAGAGACGGTTATAAGATCAATAGAAAGGCTTATGAGCAGAGGGGAAAACTTGAGTTTGACCAAGATTATCCATTTGATGAAAAGAGAAAAAATTGAATTGCTGTGAGAATAACATGAATCCTAAAGAATAATATTATGGCAAAAAAAATATACTCACAAGAAGTAACAATTACGGAAGAACTACTTTAATACTATATCGTGGTTTGAGGTGATAATTATATCTCCTTGTCAAAAAAGTTTTATGAGAAAATAGGACTATAGATGAAATAAAGGAACTCGAGAAAGAGAATAGTAAAAAGAGTGAGTGAAATGTGATTAGAAAAGAGAAAGAATTCAAGACTTGATTGTGCAATCAGTATAAAAGCTAGATTAAAGAGAGGATAAACAATATGAATAAAAGGGGGGAGGAGATGAAAAAAGTAGTCTTATTAATCTTGATACTAATTTTAATTCCCTACCTTGCGGTGGCTGAGGATACTATTAAATGGGATGAGGCACCTAATGAAAAACTATTCAAATTGCTAGATAGCATTAAGCAGACACCTCAAGAAGAAGCCATAGCGAAAGAATATGTTGCTATGAGTGGAGAAATTGGGGAAAAAACGATTGTAAAATTTGTTAGTGGTGTGATGAGCATTTATTTTACGGATACTACAGTTGCTAAAACTTCCCTTCAATGGGCCCACCCAATTGCTCGGAGGGCTCTTGATTTTCTCTTAACAAAAACAGGGAGCTATAAAGGGACGGTTGACTTCTATACTCATAATAGAATAAAGATGTTCTCCCTATCAGGTACCTTACTTAGTGCAGAACTTACGTTAAGTGATTTTTATAAAAGTAGATATAAATAATACCTGACGAAAATTTATTTGCAAAAAAGTTAAGCTATGAGTGTGTTGATTTAATGACTGAATCTATTCCGATACTAAGAAATATTTTTAAGAATTGCGTAGGAGGTATTATCTAAATGTGTGATGTTCTTGTTGCTTTACCTGATACTACAAAAAATGGAACAATACTATTTGGGAAAAACAGTGATAGACCGGCAGGAGAATGTCAGGTACTCCATTTCTCTCCTGCTGGAGGATATAGTGAAATTGAGTGTTCCTATCTAAGGCTGTCTATGGACAGGGAACACCTGGCAACAATGGGGTGCAGACCTTACTGGTGCTGGGGATATGAGACTGGCATGAGTGAAATTGGCGTGATTGGTGGTAACACTGCAGTATTCACTAGAGCAACTGGTGAAAAAGAATCTCATAAACAACTAGGCTTAACGGGTATGGAGCTTTTGCGTCTCGGATTGGAATATGGCAAAAGTGCTGAAGAGGCAGTGAGTATTATAATAGAATTTCTTGAAAGGTATGGTCAGTGGGGATCTGCGGTGCAGGGGAAGAACCATGAAGAGGGAAGTTATGATAATGCATTCATGCTAGTTGATAGGAATGAGGCCTGGTTACTCGAAACTGCTGGCAAACGGTGGGTTGCAGACCGTGTGGATAACGGGGTACGATCGATTTCTAATGAATTGACTATAAGGAAAACCTGGACAAAGGGTAGTAAAGACATTAAAAAACATGCATATCAAAGGGGATGGTGGAATCGAGATAGAGAAGATTTTGATTTTGCACTTGCGTATAGTAATCATGAGTACTACTCACGGCAGGTATCCCACATCCGATGGATGAGATCGAGGCAATTACTGCAAGAATACAGAGGTACTATAGATGTAGCTACTATGATGAGAATCCTCCGCGATCACTATGAGGATACATTTCTCAATGGCCCACAGTTCCATCAATTCTTGCCAGATTTTCACACCATATGTATGCACAATTCCCCATCAGGATTTACCTGGGGTAACACTGCTACCTCAGTAATTGTAGAACTCAATCCAGATGAAGAGGGGCTACCACCGCTTTGGCTATGTTATCTACCACCCTGTGTAGGTATCTATAATGTCTATCCTTTCTCTAATAGCCTGCCGTATACAGTAACAATGCCTGGAACGGCAGGCCTCAAGGTGTGGAGGGCACCTGAAGCACCTCAAGATACCTTTAATGAGAAATCTCTCTGGTGGAGATTTAGCCGCATATTGGAAGGCATTCTCATTAACCCGCTCACTCGCGTTAATGAAGTGAGACGATTGCTCAGTCATGTTGAAGAGCATAATTTGAGTACATTAGCCAAAATAATGTCCGAACCACCCCACAAACGGGAAGATGAGCTCCTAAGCTTTGCACAAAAAGAGGTCGAAGCCGTTTTAAAACTGCTCTCACTCCTCGAAGAAAGATGGAATCTATCATAACCTTCGCAATTTTTTAAGAGTAATCTATGAAAACTATCTATTTAATACCACTTTCACACTATGATGTAGCCTGGGCCTTCACCAAGGAAGATTATCTCACCATATATGAACTCACGCTAAGAAAAGCTTTAGAGATGATTGATACCTCTGACTTCAAGTTTGTTATTGAGCAAACCTATCCACTCGAGCAGTTTGAAAACAGCAAGCCCGATCTCTATATAAGAATTAAAGAAGCGATTGCCTCTGGGAAGATTGAAATTGTAGACGGGTTATACATAATGCCTGATTTCATGCTCCCCGGCGGGGAGACACTTATAAGAGAGATACTGCACGGAAAGCTCTACTGTAAGAAAAAATTTGGGATTGAAGTTCCTATTGCGTGGGTTGCCGATAGTTTTGGTCTCAACGCACAGATGCCCCAGATCTATAAAAAATCAGGTTATAAATGGCTTGCGTTCAGGCGGGGACTGCCAAAACTTATCGGTCATCGGGTAAGCGAATTCATATGGGAGGGTCTCGATGGCTCGCAAATTACAAGCCATTGGATGCCCTTAGGATACCGTGCGGGTTTGTACTTTGAAAAGTGGGAAGAAAATATCCGCACCTTATCTTCGCTGGCCACGACTAACCATATCCTCATGCCCTGTGGTAGCGGAGGCGTACCACCTCAGCAGGATACTCCAGGAGCGGTGAGTGAGTGGAACAACTCGCACCCAGATATAAAAGTGATGGTTGCAACACCCAGTGAATTTTTCAAAAATTTTAATAATTATAAAAAACGTCTTACTGTTTATCATGGTGAGTTATACAGTGCTTATCTCGAAAATATTTTTCCTGATGTCGCCTCCAGCCGTATCTCCCTAAAACTTGCTATTAAAAACAGTGAGAATTCCTTGATTCTTGCTGAAAAGCTTGCTTCACTGGCTCGAATATTCGCTAAACCCTATCCTACAGATCAGATAACAGAAATGTGGAAAAAGGTGCTCTTCATGGCTAATCATGACATTATGCCAAGCACTGGAATCGACGAAATATATAACGAGGTGAGGGATTACATAGAGGAGACTCAGAATCAATCCCAATGTGTGATTAA